>WNFD01000054.1_pt1 | contig 97925 bp, 100 predicted proteins | sample 5400491 | NCBI WGS metagenome assembly WNFD01 (sample SAMN13153343, study PRJNA577476) | soil metagenome | isolation source: 120 cm saprolite under Douglas fir tree site 2 hole 2 replicate 2 | place: USA:California | collected 2015-04-18 | reverse complement strand
AGGCGCACCGACTCGACGACGAAGCAGCAAAGCGCGAGGGTCGGCAAGGCGGTCTCCACCTACGGGGCCCTCCACCTGTACGTGGGACACCGCTTCGTGAGCGAGAACTCGCTGCGCCATTCGCACGCGGCGCTCGAAGCGGACTTCGTCCTGCCGTCGCAGGGTCGCGCCGGGGCCGTCACCGGAGACCTCGAGATGTGGGAGTACGCCGGCAGCGTGCGCTACAACCTGCGCACGGAAGCCGTGCAACCGTTTCTCCTGTTCGGGTACGGCCTCAGTTGGTACCGCTTGACACAGATCGCCTTTGACGGACAAGCCCTGAACCATCCAGAAACGCCCTGGGTGCGCCGCCCGGATCCGGGATCCCTGGGGACGCTGCTCCCCAATACCTGGCACTTGGGCGCGGGCCTGGAGGTGATCCCGATCCGGAGTTACGCACCGATTCCCCGGGGCATCGACGTGGGCATCCGGGTGGACTGCGCGCTCTATTTCCACCGCCTCGGACTTCAGTCCCTTCAGTCCAGAGGTATCTTCGTCCCCGTTCCTGACCCGGGCGTGACCCGCAGACAGATCAACAGCGCGCTCACCGTGAGCTTCTAGGGCGGCCCTGCGGGCATCCGCGGGGGGGCGCGCTACATCCGGAACAAATAGCTGAGCTTCACGAAGAAGCCGTCGCTCGCGCGGGAGAGCCTGCGGAACGCGAGCGCGTCGGGCTCGGTCAGGCTGTTCCCGTAGCCCGCGTACAGGACCGTGCCCGGGGTCGGGTGATAGGAGAGCAACCAGTCCACCCGCACTCGGTTCGTGGTCTGCGCTCGCGCCAGCGCATACCGACCCGTGGTCGGGTCCCGAATGAGAATCGGATCGTTGGTGCGGGAATCATCCCGCAGCGAATCCTGCCACTGCGAGTCGTACTGGCCCACGAGGCGCACGAACACCGGTCGCGACATCTGGTACTCGAGCTTCAGCCGCGGGATACGCCGCAGCCCGACGGTACTGCCGTCGGTCTTGCGCCAATACGCTTGGTGGTTGTAGCTCGCACTCACCCGCACCTGCTCGGTCGGCCGCCAATCGGCGCTCGCCTCCACGATCAGGATCCGCGCCGGCGCCCACTCGAAGAAGTTCTCATCCTGAATCGCCGGGAGCACCAGCACGGTGCCCGAGAACCGCTTGAACTGGGGCGTCGTCACCTTGAACATCAGGTCGAAGTTGGTGATGTGCGGGGTGCCGACAAAGGGTACGGTGTCGGTGCCCCCGGCCGCCGGGTGCGCGAGGGCGTAGCCCGCATACAGCGTGGAATCGTAGCCGAACGACTCGAAGAACGCTCCCGCCGCGATTGCCCAGCCGCCCCGGAGCACGCCGGTGGCGTTGATATGCAGCTCGCGGTCCTGCGGCGCGCGGCCCGACGTGAAGTGGTCGTACTGCCAGCGGCTGAACAGGAACAGATCGGGCGTCCAGCGCTCGAGCGCTGCGCCGGGCCGGCCGTAGAACGTCAGCCGGTTATCGACGACGGCAGTGACGATGCCGGGTCGAGAGACGAAGCCGCTCGCTGCCACGAAATCCCGATGCACGCCCGAGAGACCGTAGTGAAAGGCGAAGCTCCGCCCATCACGGTCGAGCGTCGCCTGCCATAACGGAGCCCGGGTCACCAGGCCGGCCGCGCGCGTGAAACTCTCGGCACCCTGGAGCGCGAGCGCGTAGATCGGGCCGAACACGAACCGCGCGTCCGCGCCCGCGACGCGATTGTAGGTGCTACCATCGATCTTGTCGGTATAGACCATCCCGATGGTCGACTGCGCCACGAGGTCGCGGCGCACGCGCAGGATGTTGTAGACCGGATGGTCCCGGCCGGTGAGCGACGCACTCGGATCGTCCACCGCGGACAAGACGCCCACGGTCGTGCCCGAGACCTTGCCGGTGAGTTTCAGCGCGGCGACCGGCTGGAGCAGCCGCCGGGTGTAGACGAGCGTGTTCGGGGTGTCGAACTGCTCAATGCCCTCGAGAAAGAACGGGCGCTTCTCCAGGAAGAACAACGCCTGCCGCGGATCAAACTGGAGCTGGCCCGCGTCCGCTTCGACTTGCGAGAAATCGGGCTTCGCGGTGCCGCTGAGCGTGAGGTTGTTGGTGATGCCCCAACGCACGTTGCCGCGGAGCTCGGGTCCGGCGGTCGCGTAGCGCCAGTTGGTGGGCCCGGCCGAGCCGTCGGCCTTGCCGGTGGCTTCGGGGTTGAGATCGAGCACCAGCCCGCGCCGCAGATCGGTGAGGCCCGCGAGCGTCCCCGACTGGCCGAGAAATGAAGCGGCGGCGCGGCGCGCCGGCGCCCAGGTGTCCCGGTGGCCCGAGTGCTGCACCTGACGGATGACGTTGATCCCCCAATCCTGCGACGCGCCCGGCTGATAGCGCACGCTCTTGAACGGGATCCGGACCTCCACCTCGTAGCCGTCGGCGGTGATGCGCCCCTTCGACTGGAACACGAAGTCCGCCGAGAAATCGACCGTGTCCTGGACCGCCGCGCCGAAGCCGTTGACGCTCGACCGGTTGCCCTCGTTCAGGATGCCGTCCGCTTGCACGCCCAGTGGATTGACCCCGAACGCGAGCGCCTGGCGGTGGTCGTTGAACGTATCGAGCAGGATTTGGACATAGTCATCGGCCGCGATCCTATCGCGGTCGGCGAGGGTGGCGTGCACGGCGCCGTGTGACGCGAACGCCCGGATCCCGAAATAGATCGCCGTGCTCGAGTACCACACCAGGACTTCGGTCGAGTCGTCGGCCGGGCGACCGTCCACGGGGGTGTACTCGGAGAAGCCGGTCAGCCGCGCCGCGGCGCCCCACTCGGGTTCGTCGAGCACGCCGTCGAGCATGATCGATCCTTCGAATCGCGGCACCACGACTCGGAGCTGACCGTCTCGCCCGGAGTACACGGGCGCGGGGCCGCTACTCTGCAGCAGGGCGAGAAGCGCGACGAGCATTGGGGCCCGCGAATATAGCGGACGCCCGCTACGCCGGCAGTCCTTTCCAGATCACCGGCTTGATGTCGCGCGACCGCTCGACGGCAAAGCGCTGCGCGGCCGCGAGGAGCGCTTGATACTCCGCCCGCCACGCGGCCGGCATCTGGGCGCGAAACTGGGCGGCGGTCATCACCCGGCCCGTGGGGCCGCCCGCGCTCCCGTGCCCCACCGCCACGACGTCGCCCAGAAAGCAGGTCGAACTGCCCGTGTCCATCACGTTCGCGACGCGGCACTCGAAGTGGGCGTAGCAATCGTCGAGCACCGGCACGCCCAGCGTGCCGAGGTGGTGGGGGATATCGCCGAGCTTGTCGCGCGCGCGCCCGCTCACGAACCCGAGGCGGTGCACGAGCTCGAACTGATCGTCGCGCAGCAGGTGGAGCACGAACCGGCCGGTTGCAAAGATCAAGTCGTGGCTGAAGTTGAACTTGTGGACGTAGACCGAGAGACGGGGGATGGTGGGAGCAATCGAGGCCCGCACGGCGCTGTCGACGATCATGCCGTTGCGCTGGCCATCGCGCTCGCTCGTGATCGCGACGACCGGTGACGTCAGATTGCGCAGCAGCTCGTAGATCTCGTCGGGCCGCAGATCCGCCATGGCTCGATATTTACGGCGCTTGAGGAGCGCCCGGCAAGGCGCGACGCCCCGCCGCCGCCCCGCTAATCATTTATACTACAGTATGCCATCGTTGCTGTCGCGTCTGCGCAACCATCTCGCCCGCACGCCGCTCTTCCCCGTGCCGGGGACCGTGGTCGTGGCGGTCTCGGGAGGCCCGGATTCGGTGGCGTTGCTCGATCTGCTGCAGCAGCTGGCCCCGGAGTTCGGTCTCGCGCTGGTTGTGGCGCACGCCGATCATGGCATCCACGCCGAGAGCGGCGCCGTCGCCGCCGCGGTGCGGCAGCTCGCGGAGCGCTGGGCCTTGCCCGCCGAGGTGGGTCAGCTCGCGCTGGGACCCGGAGCCACGGAAACGACCGCCCGGCGCGCGCGCTACGCGTGGCTCGGCGAGGTGCGACAGCGCCATGCCGCCCGCTATATCGCGACCGCCCATCATCGTGACGACCAGCTCGAGACGATCCTGTTGCGGCTGCTCCGCGGCAGCGCGCCCGCCGGGCTCGCCGGCATGGCGGCACGGGCGCGCGGCGGACTGGTGCGCCCCCTGCTGCCGTTCACGAAAGCGGAGCTCGCGGCCTACGTCGCCGCCCGCGAGCTGCCCAGCCACGACGATCCCGCAAACCGCGATCCGCGGCACCTGCGCACCTGGGTGCGCCGGACGCTCGTCCCGCTCGTGACGGAGCGGCTGGGCGCGCGCGCGCGCGACGACGTGCTGCGCGCCGGCCGGGCGGCGGCGCTCGAGCGGCGCGCGTGGGACCGCGCGCTCGAGCACCTTCCCGAGCTCGAGCTGCGACGGCACCCGCACGGCTTCGACGTGGCCCGTGCCGCGCTGGGCCGCTATGATCCCGCGCTGGCGGTGGCGCTGTTGCGGGCCGCCGCGCGCCGCGCCGGGCTGGTGCTGGGGATGCGCCGCGCGCGGGCGCTCGTCCGGTTCGCGGAGCGCCCCTCGGGACGTCGCCTGTCGCTGGGCGGCGGATGGGTGGCGGAGGTGGGGTTCGATCGCCTCGCGGTCGCCCGCAGCAGGGCCGCCGCGCCGGAGCCCGTCGTCGCGACGGCGGAGCGCGGGAGCGCGCAGTTCGGCACCTACCGGGTCGAGTGGACGCCGGAGCGCGCGCCGGCACGGTTGCCACGCGACGAGTGGACGACCTGGATCCAAGGGGGCGACTGGGAGATCCGGTTTCCGCGCGCCGGCGAGCGGCTCGTGCCCCTGGGCGCGGTCGGCCATCGGCGGGTGCGGCGGTTGTTGATGGAAGCGCGGGTGCCGCGGTCCGATCGGGCGAGCTACCCGATCGTCGCGCGCGGCGAGACCATTCTTTGGGTGCCCGGGATCTGCCGGAGTGCGGCCGAGCTCCCACAGCCAGGAACCCGGGCGGTACGCCTCGATGTTACCAGACACGGCGAGCCTCAAGCAGACCGGCGGACGTGAGCTGGAGCGCATCGTCTTCGATGAGGAGACGATCGCACGGCGGGTCCGGGAGCTGGGCCGGGAGATCACCCAGGCCTATCCCGAGGGCGAGCTGCTGGTGCTGGGCCTCCTCAAAGGAAGCTTCATCTTCCTGAGCGATCTCGTGCGGCGCATTGAGCGGCCGCTCCAGGTGGATTTCCTGGTGGCGGCGAGCTATGGCGCTGACACCATTTCGAGCGGCCACGTACGGCTGTTGTACGATCCGGAGACGGAGCTGCGGGGTAAGCATATTTTGTTGGTGGAGGACATCGTGGATACGGGGAAGACGCTCAACCGGCTGGTCACGCTCATGCGCGAGCGCGCGCCCCGGAGCCTGGAGATCTGTGCATTGCTCCACAAGCACGTGGCCGAGCGTCTGGAGCTCGAGCCGGCATTCGTCGGGTTCGACGCCCCCCCGGTGTTCCTCGTGGGGTACGGGCTTGATCACGCCGAGAACTTTCGGCACCTCCCCTACGTCGCAAGTCTGACCTGATGGCGAACCGCATCCCGCCGCCGCGCGAGTTCAGCTGGGCCCGGACGTTGCGGACCCTGTCGTTCTGGGCGCTCCTCATTGTGGGCTCGATCGCGCTGGTCCAGTTTGCCTCCAGCCGCCGCCAGGAGGCGGTCGAGCTCTCCTACACGCCGCAGTTCACGACGGAGCTCGACCGGGGGAACCTCACCGCCATCGAGATCACCGACCGGCAGCAGGTGAAGGGGGACTTCAAGACCCCGATCACGATCGGACGGCGCACCGCCGAACATTTCACCATGCTGTTGCCGTTCGAATCGACCGACGCCTGGGTGAGCACGCTGCGTGCAAAGGGCGTGGACGTCCGCGCGCGCGAGGAGAAGCAGTCGTTCGGCGTGTTCCTGTTCAGCTTCCTGCCGTACCTGTTCATCCTCGGCCTCATCATCTTCATGCTGCGGCAGATGCAGCAGGGCGGCAATCGCGCCTTCGCGTTCGGGAAGTCGAAGGCGAAGCTGTTGTCCGGAGACACGCCGAAGGTCACGTTCGCCGATGTGGCCGGTGCCGACGAAGCCAAGCAGGAGCTCGAGGAGATCATCGACTTCCTGAAGGATCCCCAGAAGTTCCAGCGCCTGGGCGGGCGGCTTCCTAAGGGGGCGCTCTTGATCGGTCCGCCGGGCACCGGGAAGACGCTCCTCGCCAAGGCCGTGGCCGGGGAGGCGGGACGACCGTTTTTCTCCATGTCGGGCTCGGACTTCGTGGAGATGTTCGTGGGCGTGGGCGCCTCGCGCGTGCGCGACCTGTTCGAACAGGGGAAGGCCCACGCGCCCTGCATCATCTTCATCGACGAGATCGACGCCGTGGGGCGGCACCGCGGCGCTGGGCTCGGCGGCGGCCACGACGAGCGCGAGCAGACGCTCAACCAGCTGCTCGTCGAAATGGACGGGTTCGAGTCGAATGACGGCGTCATCCTGCTCGCGGCCACGAATCGTCCGGATATCCTCGACCCGGCCCTGCTGCGGCCGGGGCGGTTCGATCGCCAGATCGTCGTGGACATGCCCGACGTGAAGGGGCGCGAGCAGATCCTGCGCGTCCATACCCGCAAGATCCCGCTCGCGGCCAACGTCAATTTGGAGCGCATCGCCAAGGGGACCCCGGGCCTCTCCGGGGCCGAGCTGTCGAACGTGGTGAACGAGGCGGCGCTGCTCGCGGCGCGGCGCAACAAGGCCGTCGTGGACATGAACGACTTGGAGGACGCGAAGGACAAGGTCATGCTCGGCCTGGAGCGCAAGAGCATGGTCCTCACCGAGGAAGAGCGCAGACTCACCGCCTATCACGAGTCGGGGCACGCGCTCGTCGGCTTGACCGTGCCCGGCATCGATCCGATTCACAAGGTCACGATCGTGCCGCGCGGCCGCGCGCTCGGGATCACCTTCTTCTTGCCCGAGAAGGACCGCCGTAACGTCACGAAGCAGTGGCTGCTCGGGCAGCTGGCGATGTCGTACGGCGGGCGCGTCGCCGAAGAGCTGGTGTTCGGACCCGACAAGGTCACGACGGGTGCCTATTCGGATATCCAGCAGGCGACCGAGATGGCGCGCCGCATGGTGACGCAGTTCGGGATGAGCGACGTGGTCGGGCCGATCGCGGTGGGCGACCGCGAGGCGGAGATCTTCCTGGGACGGGAGGTCGTGCAGCGGCGCGAAGTGTCGGAGCGCACGGCGGAGCTCGTCGACACCGAGCTGAAGCGGCTGCTCGGCGAGGCCTACGAGCATGCCCGAGACATCCTCGTCAAGCACCGCGACCAGCTCGACCGGCTCGCCGCTGCGCTGCTCGAGCGCGAGACGCTCGACCGCGAGGAAGTCGATCTCGTGGTGGCCGGGAAGCCGTTGCCCCCCGTGTTGCCCCCGCCCGCGGCCCCCGCCGCGCCGCCGGCCGAAGGTACGATCCGCGACAAGGCGGCCGCGCCCCGCGGCCCCGTCCTGGGGAGCCCGCCCCCCGAGCCTGCCGGCGCGTGAACGCGCGGGCGCGCGGCTCGGGGCGCGATCCCGTCATCGCCCTCTTGGGCGGCGTGGCAGGCGGCCTCCTGGCGCTGCCGATCAACGGCATCGTCACCAGTACGACGAATTGGAACTCGTTCAGTGAGGTGGCGTCCGCCTTCCGCGTGACGCCGGGCCTGCTCGTGGGCGGCCTCATCTTCTCGGTCGTCATGGGGCTCGTCGGCGGGTTCTTTCCGGCCTGGCGGGCCGCGCGGCTGCAGGTGGTGCAAGCCGTGAGGTGAAGCTCATCGCTCTCGCCGCGCATAGTCCCGAAGCGGTGCGGGCGGCGCTCGCGGCGCGCGGGTGGGACGCCCAGCCGGCTTGGTTCGCCGCGACCGGCATCCAGTCCCTGGTTGTCCTGCTCGACAACATCACCGAGCCCGAGCGCGAAGCGCTGGTGCGCTGGGGCATCAAGGCCGGCGCCGATGTGCTCACCGGCGACGGCTGGGCACTCGTGAGCGCGGCGGCGAGCCGGCTCGCCCCGCTCGCGCGCCCCGACCGCTCGCCGGCCGGGCTCGAGGGGTGGGCGGGGGAGATGGGCCGCTTCCTCACCGCCTACGCCGACCCGCCACGTCGCTGGGAGCTGGCCGGGCGCACGCTCGCGCTCGACCATCCGGTCCTGATCGGCATCGTCAACGTGACACCCGATTCCTTCTCCGACGGCGGGCGCTTCGCGACCGTCGAGCGCGCGGTCGCGCAGGCGGAGCGCCTGATCGCGGCAGGCTGCGAGCTGCTCGATGTGGGCGGGGAATCGACGCGTCCCGGCGCCACCCCGGTGCCGGCGGCGGAGGAGATCGCGCGGGTGGTGCCGGTGATCGGCGAGCTCGCGCGGCGCGGCCTGGGCCCGGTGTCGGTGGATACGCGCAAGGCCGCCGTGGCCCGCGCGGCGCTCGCCGCTGGCGCGCTCGTGGTGAACGACGTGTCGGGGCTGTCGTTCGACCCCGAGCTCGCGGCCGTCGCCGCGGCCGCGGGCGCCGGGGTGATCGTCATGCACATGCGGGGAACCCCCGACACGATGGACTCGCTGGCCGTCTACCGGCACGTGGCCGCGGACGTGGCGACCGAGCTCGCCCAGGCGGCGGCGCGGGCCGAGACGGCGGGCGTGGCGCGGGAGCGGATCGTCGTCGACCCCGGGTTCGGGTTCGCGAAGACGCCGGAGCAGAACTTCCGCCTCCTCGATGAACTGGCAACCGTGGTCGCCGTGGGCTATCCTGTAGCGGTGGGGCCGTCCCGCAAGCGGTTTCTCGGCGCCGCGACCGGGCGGCCGGTCGAAGACCGAGATCGCGCGACGGCGGTGGCGTGCGCGCTCGCCTGGGAGCGCGGGGCGCGCCTGTTCCGGGTGCACGAGGCAGCGCTCGCGAACGAGGCGCTGCGGGTGGCGAGTGCGACGACGAGCGCAACGTGAACTACCAAGCCTATAGCTTCCTGATCCCGCGGTTGTGGCCGGACGTCGTCGAGATCCTGCTCGTCGCGTTCGTGATCTACCGCTTCCTCCTGTTCCTCGTGGGGACGCGGGCGATGCAGATCGTGGTGGGCGTCATGATCCTGTCGATCGCGTACTTCCTGTCGCTGCTCGCGAAGTTCACGATGATCAGCACGCTCCTCTCCTACGTGTTCACCTTCGGCGCCTTCGCCGCCGTGGTGGTGTTCCAGCCCGAGCTCCGCAACGCCCTGGCGCGGCTGGGCCAGTCGCGCCTCATGCGTCGCTTCTCGCAGAGCGAGCGCCAGTCGGTAGCCGAGGAGATCGCCGAAGCGATGGACCGGCTGGCGCGGGCCGGCACGGGCGCCATCGTCGCGGTCGAGGGGGACATCGGCCTCGAGGAGTTCATCTCGTCGGGCGTCCCGATGGAGGCCAAGGTCTCGGCGGATCTGTTGACGACGATCTTCACGCCCTACTCGCCGCTGCACGACGGCGCCGTGCTGGTGCGCGGCGACCGCATCATCGGCGCCGGGTGTGTGCTCCCGCTCACGCAGTTCAAGGTGGCGGACAAATCCCTCGGCACGCGCCACCGCGCCGCCCTCGGCCTGTCCGAGGAGACCGACGCCACGGTGTTCGTGGTGTCGGAGGAGACCTCGACGATCTCGGTCGCGAGCCACGGCCTGCTGCACCGCCACCTGACGCCCGACCAGGTGCGCGATCTCCTCTCCGGGGCGATCGCGCACCTCGAAGGCGGGGAACGAGTTACCGCTCCCGCCACCTAGCCCCCCGATTGTTTCGCTCGGGGCTCCGCGGTACTTTCTGCGGTTATGGATTTTGGGGACCTCCCCGAGCGGCTGGCCCATGTGCGGGCCGAAATCGCTCGGCGGCAGGCGGCCGCCGGTCGGACCCACCCGGTGGCGATCGTCGCGGTCACGAAGGGCTTTGGGCCGGACGCGGTCGCCGCGGCGCTCGCGGCGGGCCTCACCGAGGTGGGAGAGAATCGGGTGCAGGAAGCGCTGGAGAAGATCGCCACGCCAGTCGGGCAGCGCGCCACCTGGCACTTGATTGGGCACCTCCAGCGCAACAAGGCGAAGCTCGTGGCCGGCCGGTTCGCGCTGGTGCACTCGCTCGATTCGGTCACGCTCGCCGACGAGCTCGACCGGCGGGCCGAGGCGCGCGCCGTGGCCCAGCGCGTGCTCGTGCAGGTGAACGTGGCCGGGGAGACCCAGAAGGCCGGCTGCCCGCCGGCCGACGCGCCAGCGCTCGCGCGCCATGTGGCGGCGCTGCCGCACCTCGCCCTCGAGGGATTGATGACGATCGCGCCGTTCACCGACGCGGAGGACGTGCAGCGGCGCACCTTCCGAGGGCTGCGCACGCTGCGGGACGCACTGCAGGAGGAGGGTCTATGGCTGCCGACGCTCTCGATGGGGATGTCCGCCGACTACGCTCTAGCGGTCGAGGAGGGGGCAACGGTGATTCGCTTGGGGACCGTGCTGTTCGGCCCGAGAGCGGCGACGACGTGAGCACCAACGCCTTCCACCTCACGCCGCTCGACGTGCGGAAGCAGGAGTTTCGTCGCAGCCTGCGGGGATATGAGCCGCTCGGCGTCGAGGACTTCCGCGGCCGCGTGGCCGACGAGCTCGAGCGGATCCTGCGCGAGAAGGCGGTGCTCGACGAACGCGTGGCCGCGCTCACCGAACAACTGCGCGCCTACCGCGAGCGCGAGCGCGCCATGAACGAGGCGCTGGTGGCGGCCCAGCAGCTGCGCGAGGAGACCCGGGCCGGAGCGCAGCGCGAGGCGCAGGTGGTCGTGCGCGAGGCAGAGGCCGAGGCGCAGCGCATCGTCGCCGCCGCGCGGGCCGCCCAGGGCGAGGTCGAACGGCGGAGCGCCGACGTGCAGCGCCAGTTCCAGGCGTACGTCGCGGGCTTCCGCGCCCTGCTCGAGCGCCAGCTGGCGGAGCTGCGGGCACTGGACGGCCAGCAGGACGGATGACCGCGGACGCGGTCCGCGCGGTCCAGGCGCGCACGACACTCGTCCCCGACGTCGCGATCATCCTCGGCACCGGGCTCGGGGGTCTCGCCGACGAAGTGTCGCTGGAGACGCGGATCCCGTATGGAGAAATCCCCGGGTTTCCCGTCTCGACCGTCGAGAGCCACGCCGGCCAGCTCCTGGTCGGGACGTTGGCGGGACGACGGGTGATGGCGATGCAGGGACGGTTCCACCGCTACGAGGGCTACACGCTGCAGCAGATCGCATTCCCGGTGCGCGTGCTGCACCGACTCGGCGCGCGGACCCTGGTGGTGTCGAACGCGTGTGGCGGCATGCATCCGCTGTGGGCTCCCGGCGACCTGATGCTCATCGCGGATCACATCAACTTGCTCGGAGACAACCCGCTCGTGGGGCCGAACGACGACCGGCTCGGCCCGCGCTTTCCCGACATGTCGGCTCCGTATGACGCGGGCCTGCGCGCCCTGGCGCGCGCCGTGGCCCTCGAGCGTGGCATCACGTTGCGGGAGGGCGTGTACGTCGCTGTGCCCGGGCCCAATCTCGAGACGCGGGCGGAGTACCGCATGCTCCGCATGCTCGGCGCCGACGTGGTCGGCATGAGCACCGTGCCCGAGGTGATCGCCGCCGTGCACCTCGGGATGAAGGTGCTCGGCGTGTCGATCATCACGGATCAATGTCTGCCGGACGCGCTCGCTCCGGCGTCGGTCGAGCAGATCATCGCCGTGGCGCGCGCGGCGGAGCCCCAGCTCACCACGCTCGTGCGCGGCGTGGTGGAGCGGCTGAACTGATGAGCTACCCGCCGTTCGATCCCAAGCTGTCGACGGACGCGCTCGAGAAGCAGCTGCTCGCCGCGTGGAAGCACGAGCGCCTGTTTCAACAGACGCAGGACGCCGCCCGCTACGGGCCGCCGTTCGTGTTCTACGAGGGGCCGCCCACGGCGAACGGCCGGCCCGGGATCCACCACGTGTTCGCCCGCACCATCAAGGACTTGGTGTGCCGCTACCACACCATGCTCGGCCAAGGGGTCACCCGCATCGCGGGTTGGGACACGCACGGCCTGCCGGTCGAGATCGAGATCGAAAAGACGCTGGGCATCTCGGGCAAAAAACAGATCGAGGCGTACGGCGTCGAGAAGTTCAATCGGCTGTGCCGGGAAAGTGTGTTCCTCTACAAGACCGATTGGGAGTCGCTGTCGGAGCGGATCGGCTATTGGCTCGACTACGAGCACCCCTACATCACCTACACGGCCGACTACATCGAGACCGTGTGGTGGCTGCTGAAGCGCCTGCACGACAAGGCGCTGCTCTACCGCGGACACAAAGTCCTGCCGTACTGTCCTCGCTGCGGCACCGCGCTCTCGTCGCACGAGCTGGCGCTCGGCTACGAGGAGGTGCAGACCAACTCGGTCTACGTCACGTTCCCGCTCGCGAATGATCCGCACCGCCAGCTCGTGATCTGGACCACCACGCCGTGGACCCTGCTCTCGAACGTTGCGGTCGCGGTGCACCCCGACTTGGAGTACGGCGAGTACGAGGTGAACCACGTTCGCTATGTGGTCGCCGCCGAGCGGGCGGCGCACGTGCGAGTCGGCGGCACGCCGCTCGCCCAGGCCCCGCGCGTCGCGGCGTACCGCGGGCGCGAGCTCGTGGGGCAGAAGTACGTCCCGCCGCTCGAGCTCGTGCCGCTGCCGGAAGAAGGCCAGCGGGCGATCGTGGTCGCCGCGAACTTCGTGTCGGCGGAGGAGGGGACGGGCCTCGTGCACATGGCGCCCGCCTTCGGCGCCGACGACTACGCCGTGGCCCAGCAGTACGGCCTCGCGCTCGTTAACCCCGTGGCCCCCGACGGCACGTTTCAGGGCACGGGCTGGGAGGAGCTCAACGGCAAGCTCGTGACCGACAAGGAGACGAACCGCCTGATCATCGAGCGGTTGAAGCAGCAAGGCCGCTGGCTCGAGACGCTGCCCTACACGCACAGCTATCCCTTCTGCTGGCGGTGCGGTGCGGCGCTCATCTACTACGCGCGCAGCTCGTGGTTCGTGCGCACCACGGCCGTCCGGGCGCGCCTGCTCGAGGTGAACGCCCAGGTCGGGTGGCACCCCCCGGAAGTAGGGAGCGGGCGGTTCGGGGCCTGGCTCGAGGGCAACGTCGACTGGGCCTTGTCGCGCGACCGCTATTGGGGTACGCCGCTCAACGTATGGGAGTGTGACGCGGAGTCGGAGCACCGCGAGGTGATCGGGTCCTACGCGGAGCTCGCCGAGCGCTGCGGCAAGCGACTGCCGGCCGACTTCGACCCCCACAAGCCGGCGATTGATGCGTACCGCTGGCGCTGCCGGACGTGTGGCGGCACGATGCGGCGCGTCCCCGAGGTGATCGACGCCTGGTTCGATTCGGGCGCGATGCCCTACGCGCAGTGGCACTACCCGTTCGCGCACCAGGCCGACTTCAAGGCGCATTTCCCGGCGGACTTCATCTGCGAGGGCGTCGACCAGACGCGCGGCTGGTTCTACTCCTTGCTCGCGATCGGGGTCGCGGCGTTCGACGCGCCCGTCTATAAGAACGTGATCGTGAACGAGCTGGTGCTCGACGCGCAGGGCCAGAAGATGTCGAAGAGCCGCGGCAACGTCGTGAACCCATGGGAGGTGATCGAGGAGTACGGCGCGGACGCGGTGCGGCTGTACCTGCTCGGCCAGAGCCAGGTGTGGCTCCCGAAGCGCTTCGACCGGCGCCAGATCCCGGACGTCACGGGGGGATTCCTCAACACGCTGCGCAGCACCTACGACTTCTTCTGCCGCTACGCGCTGGACTGGGCGCCGCCGTCCGAGACGGCGGCCACGCCGTTCGAGCGCCACCCACCCGCCGACCGCTGGTTGCTCGCGCGGCTCGACGAAGTGGTCGGTGAAGTGCGGCGGGCGTGGTCGGACTACGACGTCACCGCTGGCACGCGGGCGATCATGGACTTCGTCGGCGAAGACCTGTCACGCTGGTACATTCGGCGCAACCGGCCGCGCTTCTGGGCGCCCGATCGGGCGACCGACGTGGTGGCCCTGGAGACCCTGCACGAGGCGCTGGTGACGTCCGCCCGGCTGCTCGCGCCGGCTGCGCCGTTCATCGCCGACTGGATCCACCGGGCGCTCGCGGGAACCTCGGTCCACCTGGCCCCGTTCCCCGCTGATCAGGGCCGGCGCGCCCCGGAGCTGCTCCAGGCGATGGCCGCCGTGCGCAAGCTCGCGTCGCTGGCGCGGGCGGCCCGCGAGACACGACAGCTGCACGTCCGCCAGCCGGTCGCCAAGGTCCAGGTGGTCGTCCCGGCAGCGGTGAAGGGGCCCGCCTTGGCGGACCTGTTAGATATCCTTGCCGCCGAGGTGAACGCCAAGGCCATCGAGGTGGCGGGCTCGGACCATGAGCTGGTGCGGCTCAAGGGGAAGGCCGAATTTCGCAGCCTCGGAAAGCGCTACGGCCGAGACACCCCCCGCGCCGCCGCGGCCGTGTCGCAGCTCACGGCGGCCGAGCTCGAGACCCTCGAACGTGGGGACCCCGTGCGCGCTGGGGAGTTCGAGTTCCGGCCCGAGGATGTGGTGGTGACGCGCGAGGTGGTGAGCGACTGGGCCGTCCAGGCCGACGGCCCGTACGTGGCGGCCGTGGATCCGCGACTGACCGAGGACCTGATCCAGGAGGGCCTGGCGCGCGAACTCGTGAACCGGGTCCAACGACTCCGCAAAGAAGCGGGCTATGAGTACACGACGCGGATTGAACTGAGCGTGGCCGGCGCCGAGGAGATCGAGGCAGCGGTGTCGGCGTTTCAAGGCTTCGTCGAGGGCGAGACGCTGGCGCGCAAGGTCGTGCTGGGCAGCGTGTTCGACGAGGCGGACCTAACGCGGGAACTGGACATCGACGCGCGCCGGGTGACGATTGCACTCCGGCGCCATGACGGACGAAAGGGCGGTACGCGATAATGCCGACGAAAGCCAAGGCGAAGGCGACCAAGGGGCTCAGCAAGAAGCAGCTGACCCACCTTGAGAAGCGCCTTCAGGAGGAACGCGCCCGCGTGATGAAGGAGCTCGGCTACTACGGCGAGTCTTTCAACGCGAGCCTGCAGGCGTCCGACGGGGATCTCTCGAGCTATTCGTTCCACATGGCGGACCAGGGCACCGACGCCATGGAGCGCGAGAAGGCGTTCCTGTTCGCCTCGCAGGAGGGTCGCTACCTGTGGCACGTGAACCAGGCGCTGCGACGCCTGTATCAGGCGCCGGACAAGTTCGGCAAGTGTGAACAGTGTGGCGAGGACATCCTGTTCGAGCGCCTGGACGCCTTGCCCCACGCCCGACTGTGCATCAAGTGCAAGGCCAAGGAGGAAGATGGCAAGCGACGCTGACCGGCGGCTGTTCTGGGCCACCGCCGCCGCGGTCGTCGTCGCCGACATCGCTACCAAGCTGCTCGCGGAATCGGCGCTCACCCCGACGCGGCCCATCTCCTTGATCCGCGATTACGTCCAGCTGCGGCTGGTCTTCAATCAGTGCGCGGCCTTCGGGTTGTGCCTCGGCGCCTATTCGCGCTGGATCTTCTTCGGGCTCGCGATCGTGGCCTTGTTCGTGCTACGCGCCATGGTGCGCTCGGCGCGGCCGGGCGACCGCTTCCGCCTCGCGTCGCTGGCGCTGGTGTGCGCCGGTGCGGTCGGCAACGTGATCGACCGGATCCGCAGCCCGCGGGGCGTCGTGGATTTCGTGGACGTGGGCATCGGCAGCGCGCGCTGGCCGACCTTCAACGTCGCCGACTCGGCGATCACGGTGGGGGCGATCGCGCTCGCGGTCTCCCTCTGGCTCGAGGGCCGGGCGCAGGAGCGGACGAAGGAGGCCAGGGCGGCCGAGCCCTGATGGGCGCCGTCAGCTTCTGCGTCGTCGTCCCCGAGACGGAGCGGCTGGACCGCTTTCTCGCCGATCAGCTGGCGCTGTCCCGCACCGTCGCCGCCCGCCTCATTGCCGGCAAGCACGTGACCCGCGCGGGCCGGCCGCTGCGCGCCTCGGCCCTGCTCGAGCGCGGCACGGTGGTAACGGTCGACTTCCCGCCCGACGCACCGCCGCCGCGCGCCTACGAGCCCGCCCACCGCGACCTCACCTTCGCCTACGAGGACGAGCACCTGGCGGTGCTCGACAAACCCGCCGGCTTGGTCGTGCATCCGGGCCCGGGACACTGGGACGACACCCTCGTGAACGTGCTCGTCGGACGGGGCACCGCGCTCGGGCACAGCGCCCCCGAGGGACGCCCCGGGATCGTGCACCGCCTCGATCGCGATACGTCCGGGCTGCTGCTCGTCGCCAAGACCGACGTCGCGCACCGCCGGCTCGCGCGCATGATCGAGCGGCACGAGGTGGCGCGCGTGTACGCGGCGCTCGCGTGGGGCCATTTCGCCAACAGCCCCGTGGAGATCGAGGCCCCAATCACGCGCCACCCGAAGGACCGCAAGCGCATGACGGTCCTCGCGGGCGGGCGCCACGCCGTCACCCGCGTCCGCGTGATCGCGCGCTTCGCCCACGCCGACCTCGTCCGCGTCGAGCTCGGCACGGGACGCACCCACCAGATCCGCGTGCACCTCGCGTACGTCGGGCACCCGGTCGTCGGGGACCGCGAGTATGCCTTCGGCGGCAGTCGCCGCGTCACGCCGTCGGCGCGCGGCGCGGCCGAGCGCATCGAGGCGCTCGCCCCGCGCCAGCTGTTGCACGCGGCACTGCTCGGCTTGGTCCATCCGGTGACGGGCGCCCGGCTGGTGCTGCGCTCCGAGTGGCCCCGCGAACTCGCTCCGGCGCTGGCCGAAGCGGGAGGCGACTCGAATTTGCTTGCTCAACGCAACCCCTTGCAGTATCTTGGCTTCTTCGCTTCGGATGAGTGACGCTGGGGTTCGGCGACTGCTCGTTTTTCGGGTAGGTGCCCTCGTGTGCGCAGCCGAGGCGGAACGGGTCCGGGAGATCGTGCCCCGGCTCGCGCCGACGCGGATTCCGGGAGCGCCGCCCGTGGTGGCGGGCCTCGTCAACGTGCGGGGAACCCTGGTGACGGTCGTGGACGGATGGCGGGCGCTGCGTCAGCCTGAGCCTGCCGCCGACGCGGGCCCAGGGACCACGGTTCTCCTGGAGGTGGCTGGGGGAAAGAAGGTCCTCGGCTTCACGGTCGACGAGGTGGTGGACCTCCTCTCGGTGGGGGGGGAGGCGCTGGAAGGCCGGCAGGCCCTGCCCGGCATCGATCCGACCCTGGTGCAGGCCGTCGGGCGCCGCGCCGGTCAACTCTTCGTGGTCCTCGATACCGACGCGCTGCTAACCCCCATTCTGTCTTCCTAGGGAGGGTGTGTGAGCCACACTGTCCTCGTCTGCGACGACGCCATCTTCATGCGGACGATGATCTCCGACATCCTGGCGCAGGCCGGCTTTGAGATCGTGGGCGAAGCGGAAACGGGCACCCAGGCGGTCGAAAAATACCGCCAGCTCAAACCCGACCTCGTCACGATGGACATCGTGATGCCCGACATGGGCGGGATCGACGCCGTGCGCGAGATCGTGAAACAGGACCCCGAGGCCAAAATCCTGATGTGCAGCGCCATGGGCCAGCAGGCCCTCGTGGTCGAGGCGATTCAAGCGGGGGCGAAGGACTTCGTCGTGAAACCGTTCCAGCCGTCGCGCGTTCTCGAAGCCGTGCAGCGGGTCCTCGGCTGACGCCATGGACCTGTCGCAGTACGCCGAGCTGTTCCTCGCCGAGAGCCGCGAGCACCTGAGCGCCTGCAATCACCTGCTGCTCGAGTGGGAGCGCGCCCCAGCGAACCTCGCCCCCGTGAGCGGCCTGTTCCGGGCGGTGCACACGGTGAAGGGGATGGCCGCTACGATGGGCTACGCCCGCGTCACGGACCTGGCGCACCGCACGGAGAACCTGCTCGACCTGCTGCGCCGCGGCGCCGAGCCCGCGACCGACGAGCTGTTGCAGTTGCTGTTCCGGGCACGGGACGCGCTCGAGTCCGCCGTGGAGCTGTCGGTGGCGGGCCGCGAGCAGGAGCTCGACGTCACGGCCATCGTCGCCGATCTCGCGGGCGCCGCCACCGCGCTCGCGGGGCCCGCGCGATCGGCGCAGAGCGCCGCGCCGCCGGTCGAGGCCCCGGCGCCGCTCGAGACCGCGGGGCGCTTGGTGCAGGTGACGTTGCGCCCCGAGGCCCCGCTCAAGGCCGGGCGTGCGCTGCTCGCCTTGAAACGGGCGCAGGCGCTCGGGGCGATCGCGCACGTCACGCCGCCCGAAACGGCGTTCGAGGCGGACGACTTCGACGGGCGGTTCAGCTTCCGGATCGACTCACCCGCCCCGGCCGCGGAGATCGAGACGGCGGTGCGGCGGGCGGGAGACGTGGAGCACGTGAGCGTGCGGGGCGAGGCGCCGGGCGCCCCCGCGCCCCAGGGCCTCGGCGCGGCGGGGGCGGCGGCAGCGGGCGCGCCGAGTGGACCGGGGACGGCTGGAACGGCGGGCGCGGCGGGGGCGGCGCTCGAGGCGCCCGAAAAGAGCCGGCATATCCGCGTGGACCTGCGGCGGCTCGACGGCCTGATGGACCTGATCGGAGAGCTCGTCACCGTACGCGGTCGCCTGAACGAGCTCGCGGCCGAGCGCCGCGATCCGGCGATCGACGACGTCGCGATCCAAGTCTCGCGGCTGTCGGGGGAGCTCCAGGCCGGGATCATTCAGGCGCGCATGACGCCCGTCTGGCAGGTGTTCGACCGGTTTCCGCGACTGGTGCGCGATCTCGCGCGCGAGCTCGGGAAGGAGGTGGCCTTCCGCGTGGAAGGCAAGGAGATCGAGCTCGACCGGGCGATCCTCGACGAGCTCGGCGACCCGCTCTTGCACCTGTTGCGCAACGCCGTGGACCACGGGATCGAGTCACCGGCGGAGCGGCGGCGCCGGGGTAAGAAGCCCGAGGGCGAGATCGTGCTGACGGCGGTGCGCGAACGGGCCAGCGTGGCGATCAGCGTGCGCGATGACGGGCGCGGCATCGACCGCGCGAAAGTCCTGGAGCGGTCGCGGCGCGAGGGCCTCGTCGACCCGCATGCCGAGACGCTCTCGGACGATCAACTGCTGCGCGTGCTCGCGCGGCCCGGCTTCTCGACGGCCGAGGCGGTGACGAGCGTGTCGGGGCGTGGCGTGGGGATCGATGTGGCGTCGACCCGGATCCGCGCGCTCGGCGGCACGATCGACATTCGCACGGAGAGTGGCACGGGGACGAGCTTCGTGCTCCACCTCCCGGTGACGCTCGCGATCGTCCGCGCGCTGATCGCGGGCGTGGGGCAGGAGCGCTACGCGCTGCCCCTCACCTACGTGGCCGAGACCGTGGAGTTCGGAGTCCAAGCGACGACCACCGTCGAGGGGCGCGAGGCGATCGTGCTGCGTGACCACGTGGTGCCGCTCGTGCATCTGCGCCGCCTGCTCGGGGTGACGGGCGACGCGCCGCCGCGATCCCCCATCATCGTGCTCGAGATGGGCGACCGCCGCAGCGGCATCGTCGTGGACGGCATGCTCGGCCAGCAAGAGATCGTCGTGAAGGGCTTCGATGCGCCGCAGGGCATGCTCCCCGTGTTCAGCGGGGCCACGATCATGGGCGACGGGATCCCGGCGTTGATTCTCGACGCCGGCGGGCTCCTCTAAGGAAGGCGCCATGGAAGATGTGCGGGATTTAAAGGAGCTGCAGATCGACGCCCTGCGCGAGGTGGCCAACATCGGCGCGGGGCACGCGGCCACGGCCCTGTCCCAGCTCACGAACCGCCGGATCATGATCAGCGTGCCCCAGATCAACATCGCCCGGCTCGAGGAAGTGCCGGACCTCCTGGGCAACCCGCAGGACGTCGTCGCGGCGGTGCTGATGCACATGCTGGGGGATCTCACCGGCCGCACGCTGCTGCTCTTTCCCGAAGCCGTGGGGCGGCGGCTGTGTGACATGCTGTTGCGCCGGCCGATCGGCACGACCGCGGCGTTCGATGTGCTGGAGCAGTCGTGCCTCAAGGAGGCGGGCAACATCCTCTCGGGCGCCTACATGAACGCGCTCTCCGATTTCATGGGCATGCTGCTCCTGCCGTCCGTGCCGAGCCTCGTGGTAGACCTGTCGGCCGCAGTGCTCACCACGACCTACCTCAACTTCGGACACGAGCGCGATTTCGTGTTCTGCGTCGAGACCGAGTTTTCCATCGACTCAGCCGAGGGGCTGCGGGGTCACTTCCTGCTGCTCCCCGATCTGGCGTCGCTCAAGGCCATCTTTGACGCCATCCGCTTGAGCTGACCCGTGACGGCGCCGGCGCTCTCGGAACGCGACCTCGGCGTCCTCCGATCCTTCGCCCGCCGGATCGACCCTTCGGACGCCGGGGCGCACAACAACCTCGGCGTCCTGTACTACCAGAAGGGGCTGGTCGAGGAGGCGATCGCGGCATTCACCCGCGCGCTCGAACTCGACCCGAAGATGCAGGTCGCGCAGCGCAATCTCGAAATCGCCTACCACGACACGGGCTACTACGACCAGCGGGTGGCCCAGTTGCGCGAGCGCCTGCGCCACGCCCCCGACGACCGGGACGCCCGCTGGGAGCTGGGGCGCGCCTACGCGATCCTCGGCGCCTCGGACGACGCCGTCGGGGAATTCGAGCAGCTGCTCGCCCACCGCCCCACGGATGTCGCCGCCATGATCCAGCTCGGGCTCGCCGAGAAGAATCGCGGCCGGCCCGAAGCGGCGACCGAGTGGTTCCTGCGCGCGGTTGAGGTGGAGCCCAACTCGACCGTGGTGCACTTCTACCTGGGCGAGATCTACTACAACCGCGGCTTGAACGCCGAGGCGCTGGCGGCGCTCGAGCGCGCCGTCGCTCTCAATCCCGACAACGCCAACGCCCACTACCTGATGGCCTTCGTTCTGGGCGACCTGGGCCGCCACCAAGACGCGCGGGCCGCCTCGAAGCGCGCCATCCAGCTCAACCCGCCGCTCGCCCGCGCCCAAACCAATCTCTCCCTCGAGCGCTACAACGCCGAGCGCAAGAGCCAGGAACAGCGCCTGCGGGTCGCGCCCGAACTCCAGGTGGTCGAAGGGAACGCGCTCGCGCACTACAACCTCGGGCTCGCGTTTCGGCAGAAGGGCTACTACAACGAGGCGCTGCGCGAGTACCGCCTGGCGCTCGAGCGCGGCGAGGACCGGCGCCTCACACTGCAGGCGATGGCCGAGGTGCACCTCCTGAAACACGACTTCGCCGCCGCACTCGAGCTGTACGAGACGCTGCTGCGCGAGGGGCCGGACTCGCCCAAGCTCTGGAACGAGCGCGGCGTGGTGCTGCACCAGGCCGGCCGCACCGAGGAAGCCCTCGCCTCCTACCGGCAGGCGGTGGCCGTCGATGGGACGTACACCCTCGCCTGGAATAACCTCGGCGTGATCCAGGCCCACAAGGCGGACACCGACCCCGCGATCGAGTCGTTCCGGACCGCGCTGCAGCTGCAGGCGGGGTTCAGCGCCGCGCGCCTCAACCTGGCGCTGCTGCTCTATCAGTTGCGACGCTTCCAGCTGGCGCTCGAAGCGTACCGCCAGGTGCTCGCGGCCGAGCCCAACACCGCCGCGGCCTGGAACGGCGTGGGGCTAGTGCTCGTTGAGCTCAAGCGCTTCCCGGATGCACGCAACGCGTTCGTGCGTGCGGTCGAGGCGGACCCCGACCACGCCGGTGCCCATTACAACTTGAGCTTCACCCTGTCGAACCTGAGCGACTTTGACGGCGCGCTGCGCGCCACCAAACGGGCGCTGGAGCTCGATCCCTACTACGTGTCGCAGAAGTTCACCCTCACGATCGACCTGCAATACGAAAAGGGCACGATCGGCATCGCCCCCGAGATCTCGGCGGACGTCACGGCCGAGACGATCGGCGAGGATTTCAACTTCGATCAGCGCCTCCTCGACAACATCTTCCAGGAGCTTGCCCCGCCCGCGAGCGCCGCCCCGGAGCCACCCGGCGGCAAAGCGGCCGATGACCCGCTCGCCCTGGCCCGCGACTACGTGAGCAAAGGGTTGATGGACGTGGCCGCCGCCGAGGCGGTGCGCGCCGTGCAGCGGGGCGCGAGCCGCGCCGACGCGGCCGTCCTGCTGGGCGACATCTTCGCCAAACGCGGCCTGCACGGCGAGGCGCTCGAGCGGTACCGCGAGGCGCGCAGCCTCGCGGCCGACCGCGTGGACGCCCGCCTCGGCGAGGTGAAGGCGCTGTTCGCCCTGGCGGGCCCGCGCGCCGAGGAGGCGCGGACCCTGGCCGAGGAGCTCCTCGCCCTGGCCCCGGACCACGTCGACGCGCTCGTCGCCGCGGCGCGCGGGCGCGCCGCTGCAGGCGACGCGGCGGGCGCGCTGACCGCGCTGCAGCAGGCCCAGACGCGCGCGCCCGGGCGCGCCGACTTGCACAAGCTGCAGGGGGACGTGGCACGCAAGGTCGGCGACAAGCAGGGCGCGCTCACCGCCTACCAGGCAGCCCTCCAGCTCGACGCCGGCTATGTGCAGGTATGGGTCGACTTGGGCCGGGTGCACGAGGAGAAGGAGGACTGGAACGAGGCCCAGCGAGCGTACGAGCGGGCGCTCGACGCGCTCCCGACGTTCCACGAAGCGGCGCTGGCGCTGGCGGACCTGCTGCGCCGCGTGGGCCGCCTGCGCCAGGCCGTGGTGCGGCTGGCGGAGATGCTCGAGCAGGACCCCTACGACCTGTTGGCGCTGCTCCTCCTCGGCCGCGCGCTGCTCGACGACAAGCGCGATGCCCAGGCGCACGAGGCGTTCCAGCGGGCCCTCAAGTTCGACCCCGGGCAGGTGGAGGCACTGTTCCAACTCGGCGTCGCCCTCGCCCGGCTGCACCGCTACGGCGAAGCGGTGGAGGCCTGGGAGAAGGTGACGCGGATCGAGCCCGCCGGGCTCTTCGCGCAGCGCGCACGGGCCCACGCGCGCACCGCGCTCGACTTGAAGCACATCTTCGCCTGGGAACCGGCCTGAGCCATGGCCATCGAAGGACCGCTCCGCGAGCTCGGTATCCACGACGTCTTCCAGCTCCTCGACTTGAGCCGGAAGACGGGCTTGTTGCGCGTCACCTCGGAACTGCGGCACAACGCCGGCACGATCTACTTCGAAGAGGGCACCATCATCTTCGCCGAGATCCGCTCGAACCCGCACCCGCTCGGCGCGCTGCTCCTGCGGACCGGGAAGATCGCCGAGGCCGATCTGGAACGCGCCCGGGACATGCAGGGGCGTCAGGGCGACCAACGCCGGCTCGGCGAGATCCTCGTCGCGCTGGGCGCGCTCACGCCGCGCGAACTCGAGCGGCAGGTGCGCTTCCAGATCGAAGAAGTGGTGTTTGAGGTGATGAGCTGGCGCGAAGGTTACTTCTCGTTCAATGAGGGCCCGCTCACCGAGGTGCCGGAGGAGGCGACGGTTCGCATCACCACCGAGGCCTTGCTGATGGAGGGGGCGCGGCGCATCGATGAGTGGTCGCGCATCGAGGGGCGCATCCCCCATTTGGGTATCGTGCCCGGGCTCGCCCCAACGCTGGCGGGGGCCGAAGGCGAGCTCGACCTCCTGCCGCCCGAATGGGAAATGCTGGCCATGATCGATGGCCAGCGGGACGTGCGCGCCATCGCGTCGGCGCTCGGGCGCTCGGACTTCGAAGTGGCGAAGACGCTGTTCGGGCTCGAAAGCGCGGGCGTGATCGTGCTCGCCGACCCCGGCACGGCGACACGCGAGCGGACGACGATCGCGGCCGATGTGGCGGAACTCGTCGCCCGCGCGGAGGAGGCGCTCGCGCGCCAGGACTTTGAAGCGGCGCAGCACGTCGCGGAGCAGGCGGCGGGCGTGCAGCCGCACGACCCGGTCGTGCACCTGCTGCTCGGCCGCATCGCACTCGCGGCGGGGCGCGCCGCCGACGCCGTCGAGGAACTGCGGCGCGCCCTGCGGCTCGATCCCTTGAGCGCGATGGCGTACCGGGTGCTCGGCTACGCGCTCGTCGCCACCGGGCGCTTCGGCGAGGCGCTCGAGCAATGGGACCATTGGGAACGGCTCGCGGCGCGCTCCGAGACCGAGCTCGCGCGCCGCGACGACGTGGAGCGCGCGCGCGCGGCGGCGCAGACCCTCGCCGGCGCGGGGACGGGGAGCCATGGCTGACGAGATCAAGACCCTCTCGGCCGACCTCGCTCAGGATCCGGACAGCCTGGTGTTTCTCCGCCTCGGCGAGCTCCTGCGCCGGAAGGGGCAGGTCGACCTCGCCCATCGCGTCGCCCTGACGGGGCTCGAGCGTCATCCGCACCTCGCCGACGCGCACGACCTGTACGCCCGGATCCTCGCCGACAAGCGCGAGTACGAACGCGCCTTCGACGAGTGGGACATGGCGCTCCGGATCGCCCCCGACCACGTGGGGGCGCTGAAGGGGCTGGCGTTCCTCTATTTCAAGATCGGCGACGTGGACCAGGCGGCGGCCCACCTCGAGGCGGCACAGCGCGCCGCGCCCGCCGACTCGAGCATCGCGCAGGCGTTGGAGTTGGCGCGCCGCGGCCAGGGGCCGGCGCCCGCGACGCCCGAGCCCGCGGCAGGCGAAGCGCTCACCGCCGCGGCCCAGCCGCTCGAGGACGCGCGCGTGTTCGCCGGGCTCGAGGGGGCGGAGGAGGGCTTGCTGTTGCTCGATGCCGCGGGTCGCGTGCTCGGCGGGGCGCTCAAGGACCCCGGCGGTCGGGACGTCACCGACGCGGTCGCCGCCTACCTCGCCGGCGTGTCGCAGGAGGCCGCGCGCACCGCCAAGCTGTTAAGCCTCGGGAGCTGGACCGGGCTCGCGGCCGAGGGCAAGCTCGGGCACGTGCACCTGACAGCCCCCACGGGGGCGGCCCTGCTCCTCGTGGTGCGCGACCGCGCCGTGCCCATGGGTCGGCTCGCGATTATTGGACAGCGGGCCGCCGTCGCGGCGCGCCGCTGGCTCGACGCGCAATGACCACCGCCCCCGCCGGCTACGACCGGGCCCTGGACTTGGTCACCCGCGTGCGCGGCGTGCGTGGCGCGATGCTCGTGTCGGGGGAGGACGGGATCGTCGTGGCCGAGCAGCTGATGGAGGGCATCAAGGGCCCCGCCGTGGCCGCGCTCGCCGCGAGCGTCGCCACGCGGCTCGGGCGCGCGATGGAGGCGGCGGGCGTGGGCAGCAGCCAATTCTGGCACCTCCAGGCGGAGCAGGGGGCGCTCCTGGTCGTTCCCACGGCCTCCGCCATCCTGGTGGTCGCGGTGGCGGAGCCGGACGTCAATGTCGGCCTGGTGCGCCTCGAACTGCTGCGGGCGGCGGAGCTGGTGGGATGACGACGCGCGCGGTCGAGGCCTGGACCCTGGAGCCGCTGGTCAAGTTCGTCAAGGAGGCCGGCGCCCGCCTCGTGCTGCTCATGACGTCGGCGGGCCAGGTGCTCGCGCAGCACGGCTTTTCGCGCGCCCTGGACGTGATGTCCGCGGCGGCGTTGGGTGCCGCGATCGTGGCCTCCACCGACGAGATCGCTCGCCAACTGCGCCAGCCACCGTTCGCTGCGCTCAATCACCAGGGTCAGCGGCACGGCATCTTCCTCGCGAGCGCCACGACGGGGCGGGGCCGGGTGATCGTCCTCGTCGTCTACGATCTCGATGTTTCGTCGCTCGGCTTGGTGCAGTTATTCTTGGAGCAGCTCGCCGCCGAGCTCCAGGCCGCGAGCCCCAAAGACACTGGGCAGAAGCAGGTGCTGGCAGCGGACTTCGAGCGCGAGCTGAGCGACAGCTTGACCACGCTGTTCGGGAGATAGCCTCGTGTCCCTCGTCAACTTCACGACGCGCGAGATCACCTGCAAGATCGTGTACTACGGCCCGGGACGCTCGGGTAAGACGACCAACCTGCACTACATCTACGGGCGGGTCCCGGGCTCGCGCCGCGGCCGGATGGTGTCGCTGGCCACCCAGACCGACCGCACGCTGTTCTTCGACTTCTTGCCGATCGACCTGGGCCAGATCTCGGGCTTCGCCACCCGCTTCCAGCTGTACACCGTGCCCGGCCAGGTCTACTACAACGCCACGCGCCGCCTCGTCCTCCAAGGCGCGGACGGGGTCGTGTTCGTGGCCGACAGCCAGGCGCGGCAGCTGGACGAAAACCTGGAGAGCCTCCAGAACCTGCAGGGGAACCTGCTCGAGCACGGCGTCGACGTGCGCACCCTGCCGCAAGTGCTGCAGTACAACAAACAAGACCTGCCGCGGGAGCTGATCCTCTCCCCCGCGGACCTGGACGACGCCTTGAACTTCCGCGGCGTCCCGAGCTTCAGCGCGGACGCGCTCCACGGGCAGGGCGTCTTCGAAACGCTCAAGGGCATCTCCGAGCTCGTCTTGAAGAAACTCGCGGCGGGAACGACGGTATGACGAGCGCGCTCAACCCCAAGTACTCCTTCGACACCTTCGTGGTCGGCGCCGCGAACCGGCTCGCCGTGACCGCGGGGCGGACGGTCGCCGAGAGCCCGGGCGCGGCCTACAACCCGCTGTTCGTCTACTCGAACTCGGGGCTCGGGAAGACCCACCTGCTCATGGCCGTGGGCCACGCGGCGAAGAAGGTCGCGCCCACCCTGAACATCGAATACCTCACCCTGGACGAGTACGTCGAGGCGTTCCACGCCGCGATCGCCGCCGGCCAGGGGGACGTGTTCCGCCGCCGCTTCCAGAACGTGGACGTGCTACTCGTCGACGACGTGCAGTTCCTCACGAACCGCAAGGAGATGCAGTCGGAGCTGCTGCGCCTGACCGAGGCGCTGCAAGGGGCCGGGCACCAGATCGTACTCACGAGCGACCGGCCCCCGACCGAGATCGCCGACCTAGACGAGCGCCTCATTTCCCGGCTCTCGGGCGGGCTCGTCGTCGACATCGGGGCGCCGGACTACGAGACGCGGGTCGCGATCCTGCGCCGCAAGGCCGAGGAGCGGGGCGCGAAACTCGAGCCCGGGGTGCTCGAAACGGTCGCGGGCGCCGGGTTCGGCAACGTGCGCGAGCTGATGGGGGCGTTGAACCGGCTGGTGGCGTTCCAGGCGGTGCACGACCGGTCCATCAACGCGGAGACCGCGAAGCAAATCCTCGGCATCGAGGCGGAGCCGGTCGGGGCCAAGGGTGAGGGCCGCGGCAAGGCGGGCGCCGCCGCCGCCCCGGACGCGCCGGCGGGTGATGAGTTCGGCGCGTTCCTCGCCGACGTCACGGTCACGGTGGGCAAGGCGGTCGAGGCGTGGCGGGCACGGGTGGGTGAAGCGGTGCTGCGGTGGGAGGGCGAGGGCTACCGCACCCGCCGGCTCGAGGTGCTGCTGGAGCGTGACACGCCCGGCGCGGTGGATGACGCGATCGCCGAGTTCGGGCAGGACGTGGAGCGGTTGAAGGAGCTCGAAGCGGAGGTGGCCGAGCTCGACCCGCAGGCCGCGGGCGACAGCGTGTTCCGCGACCCGGGGCGGCTCGCCGAGGCGGAGGAGGCGGCGGCCAAGGTCCGCGGCGGCGTGGCGCCGCCGCCGGGGCCGTCGGCGGCGTTCCCGCTCGCGAGCTTCGCCGTGGGGCCGTCCAATCAGGTGGCGGCGAGTGCCGCGCACGCGGTGCTCGAACACCCGGGGAAGAAGTACAACCCGCTCGTGTTCGTGGGCCGGAGCGGGATCGGCAAGACGCACCTCTTGAACGCCGTCGGACTCGAGCTCGCGCGCCGCAAGCGCGCCGTGGTCGCATGCCTCTCGACGCAAGCCTTCGTCGACGAGTTGATCGCCGCGATCGACGGCAATCGGATGGACTGGTGGCGGGCGCGCTACCGCCGCGCCACGGCCCTGTTGCTCGACGACATCCACCTGATCGCCGGCAAGGACCGGACGCAAGAGGAGCTGTTCAACCTCTTCAACCTGTTCCAGGACAAAGAGCGCCAGCTCGTATTCACCGCCCCGGCGCCGCCCCACAGCCTGCCGGGCCTGGAGGAGCGCATCGCGTCGCGGCTCGAAGGAGGCCTCGTGGCGGAGCTCAAGGAGCCGGACCGCGAGGTGAAGCACGCCGTACTCGAGCGGATGCTGGGCCAGCACAATGCGAGCCCGGACCCCGCGCTAGTCGATTACCTCGCCGACCGCCCGGCGGATTCGGTCCGCAGCCTGGTCGGCGAACTGCAACGCGTGATCGGCGCCGCCGCCGGGCAGGACACGCCGCTCACGGCCGGGCTCGCGCGCGAGGTGCTCGAAGGCCAGGCCGGTCGCGACAACCGGCGCACCAGCGGCTTCCGTACCTCGGGGATCGTGGTCTCGAGCCTGGGCGGCATCAAGAGCCGAGAGAAGATGGTGTGGGAGTGGAGCGACGTCGCCGACCGCGTGATTGAGGAGTACCGCTGATGGCCATCAAGGGCTCACTCAAGGAGGCCTCGCTGCCCGATGTGCTGCAGCTGCTCGCGCTGGGGCAGAAGACGGGGTGCCTGTCCATCGCCGACCGCTCGAACTTCGGCTACATCTACTTCGACAAAGGCCGGATCAGCTACGCGTCGATCGTCAATCGGCGCGACCGCCTGGGCGACATCCTCGTGAAGCACGCCAAGATCACCCAGGAACAGCTCGAAACGGCGGTGCACCGCCAGACCAAGGCGCACGGCAAGAGGCTCGGCGAGATCCTCGTCGGCATGGCCGTCATCACCCAGACCGACCTCGAGCGCTACATGCGCGTGCAGATCGAGGAGTCGGTCTTCTATCTGTTCACCTGGACCCAGGGCACGTTCAACTTCGAGGCCGATGTTCGCCCCGACCGCCAGGACTTCCTCGTCTCGATCAACCCGGAGTCGCTCCTGCTCGAGGGGGCGCGCCGGGTGGACGAGTGGAGCCTGATCGAGAAGAAGATTCCCTCGTTCGACCTGATCTTCGTCGTGGACAAGGACCGGCTGGCGATCAGCGAGGCGCGTCTCACCGACACCCAGCAGCGGATCCTACCGCTCGTCGACGGATCGCGCGACGTGAACCACGTGATCGAAGACTCCGGGCTCGGCGAGTTCGAAATCGGGAAGGCGCTCTATGGCCTGATCACCGCCGGGTTCGTACACCGCGCGGGCCGCACCGCGTCGGCTGCGGATGCCCAGATCACCGACGCGCGCGTGGAGGAGCACCGCAACCTCGGCGTCGCATTCTACAAGACGGGAATGCTGGACGAGGCGGCGCGCGAGTTCCGCCGCGTGGCGGAGCTGCGCCCGGGAGAGGCGAACGCGCACTTCTACATCGGGCTGGTGGCACTGAAGCAGGCGCGCTGGCGCGAGGCGATGGAGACGCTGCGGCTCGCGGCGGAAAAGGGCGGGAGCCGGCCCGCGGTGTTCCACAACTTGGCCTTCGCCTACGAGCAGCTCGGCCGGCTCGACGAGGCGGAGGCCGCCTACGGCGAGGCCGCGGGGCGGGCGCGCACCGATGCGAAGGTGTACCTGGGGTGGGGCGTGGTCGCGCTCAAGCGGTGGGATTACGCGAGCGCCGCCGGGCGGCTCGACCGATCCCGGGAACTGTTCGGGCAGGTCCCGCCCGCGGCCTGGTTCTGGGCCCGCGCGCTCACCGCCGCCGGGGCGGGCGAGTTCGAGTTGGCCGAGGAGCTGGCCGAGGAGGGGGCGGAGGCCTACCCCTCCCACGCGGCGCTCCAAAACAACCTCGCCGTGCTGAAGGAGCTGTCCGGAGACCTGGCCGGGGCGGAGGACCTGGTGCGCGGCGCGCGCAAGAACGAGCCGTCGCTCCCACAGCTCTCGAAGAACCTCGGCGACTTGGCCTACCGGGCCTCGCGCTACGACGAGGCGTGGGAAGCCTACCATCGGGCGGTCGAGCTCGCGCCCGACCTGGGCGACGACGTGTACTTCAAACTCGGCAACATCGCCTACAAGCGGAATAACCGGGAGCTCGCGGCGCAGTTGTGGCGCAAGGCCCTCGAGCTCAACCCCAAGCACGAGCTCGTCAAGGCAAATCTGGACACGTTGAGCGCGTTGTCGTGACGTCGGAGCTGGACGAGCGGGCGTTCCGGGCGCTGACCCAGAAGATCACGCAGGCGCGGGGCCTCGCCTGCGACAGCTACAAGGCCCGCTGCCTGCGGCGGCGCATCGCGGTGCGGATGCGCGCCCGCGGCGTCCACACCTTCGCCGCCTACGGCCAGCTGCTCGACGACGACCAGCACGAGTATGACCTGCTCCTCGACGCGCTCACGATCAACGTCACCAAGTTTTTCCGCAACGCGGAGACGTGGCACGCACTTGAGCCCTGGCTGGACCGGCTCTGGACGGCGCGCCGCGGCGAGGTCCGGGCCTGGTCCGCGGGATGCGCCTCCGGCGAAGAGCCTTACACCATGGCGGTGGCGCTCGCCGAGACGGCGCGGCGTCAGGGCCAGGAGGCGCTCCTCGCCCGCGCGCGCGTGGACGCGACCGACATCGATCGGGCGAGCCTCGAGCGCACCCGCGCCGCGGTGTATCCCGACACCGCGTTTACCGAGATGCCGGCCGCGCTCGTCCGCCGCTACTTCACCGCACCGCCCCGCCACCCGACGCCCGAGCTCCAGCGCATCGTGCGGGTCGTGAAGCACGACCTGACCACCGAGTCCGCCCCGGCTGCGCCCTACGACTTGGTCGTGTGCCGCAACGTCGTGATCTACTTCGACCGCCCGATGCAGGAGCGGCTGTTCACGCTGTTCGCCGACGCGCTGCAGCCGGGCGGGGTCCTGGTGCTCGGGAAGGTCGAGACGCTCTTCGGCCCGGCGCGCGAACGCCTCGTCCTCGAGGAGCCGCGCGAGCGTATCTACCGGCGCCCGGGATCGTGACGCCGGTGCCGAGCCCCGAGGAAACCATCGTCAAGGTGGCCGACTGGGCGGCGGGGCAGGGCGAGGCGGTCCTCGTCACGCTGGGGCTCGGGTCGTGTGTCGCCATCATGCTGCACGATTCCCGCGCCTGCGCCGGCGCCATGGCCCATATCCTCTTGCCGTCAACGAGCCTGGCACGCGACGCCACCAATCCCGCGAAGTTCCCCGAGACGGCGGTGCCACTCCTGGTGCAGCGTCTGATCGCGCTGGGCGCCGAGCCCCGGCGCCTGGTCGCGAAGCTGGCCGGCGGTGCGAGCATGTTCGCCCAGCTCATGACGCCGGGCGCGGTGCAGATGGGGGAGCGCAACGTCGCCGCCGCCCGCGACGTCCTGCGCCGCGCCGGCATCCCGCTCGGCGGTGAGGCAGTGGGCGGCACGGCGGGCCGCTCGGTGCGGTTCTCCGTGGCCGACGGGCGGGTCGAGATCCGATCGGTGGGCGCCAATGCCATCGTCATCTGAGCGCCGCCCGAGCGTTCTCGTCGTGGACGACAGCGCGCTGATGCGGCGCGTGCTGAGTGACGTGCTGAGTGGCACCGGCGGTGCCCGCGGGACCGCGGGGGAAGCGGGGGGGGACCCGGGCGACGCGTTCCGCGTGGTGGGCACGGCGCGGGACGGCTTCGACGCGGTGCGCAAGGTGCACCAGTTGGACCCGGATGTGGTCACGATGGACCTGGAGATGCCGGAGCTCGATGGGCTCGGCGCGATCGGCTACATCATGTCGGAGACGCCCCGGCCGATCGTGGTCGTGAGCGCGCATGCGGGCCCGGGCACGGGCGCCGCCATCCGCGCGCTCGAGCTCGGCGCGGTCGAGATCGTGGCGAAGCCGGACGAGGCGAATCGGGCGGCGCTCGAGCGCATGGGGCCCGAGCTGCGCGCCGCGGTGCGACGCGCCCTCGCTGCCGACGTGTCCCACGTCTCCGTGATGGCGCGCCCGCCCGCCCCGGTGCGGCGCGCTCCCGAGCGCGGGCTCCGGCCCCGCGCCGAACTGGCCGTCGCCGTGGCGGCCTCGACCGGCGGCCCCCGGGCGCTCGCCGAGGTGATCCCGCGTCTTCCCACCGGCCGCGCCGCCGCCGTGCTCGTCGTGCAACACATGCCGCCCAACTTCACGCGCTCGCTCGCCGAGCGGCTCGACTCGCTCTCCGCGATGCGCGTCGTCGAGGCCGCCGACGGAGCGCCCGTGGTCGCGGACACGGCGTACGTGGCGCCGGGCGATTATCATATGCGAGTGATCCGCGCCGCCGACGGCCCCGCCATCGCGCTCGACCAGGAACCGCCCGTGTGGGGCGTGCGCCCGGCCGCCGACCCGCTGTTTCGCTCCGTGGCCCGGGTCTTCGGGGCGCGCAGCGTCGGCGTCGTGCTCACGGGGATGGGGCGCGACGGGGCGGACGGCGTGCGCGCGATCCGCGCCGCGGGGGGTGGGGGGATCGCCCAGGACAAAGGGTCCGCCGTGATCGCCGGCATGCCAACCGCGGCCGTGCACATCGGCGGCGTGGACGCCGTGTTCCCGCTCGGCGAGATTGCCGACCGGATCGCCGAGCAGCTCGCGCTGCGGGCCACGCGGGCCACGCGGGGCGGGGGCGGCGGGGGCGGCCGATGAAGGGCTACCTGCTGGTCCGCGTGGATGGCAAGGCATACGGCCTGCCGCTCGCGCGGGTGCGCGAGGTGGGCGACCTGACGGAGGTGCTCGACGTGCCCCGCGCGCTGCCCGCGATGCGAGGCGTCACGCCCCTCAGGGGACGGCTCGTCCCGGTCGTGCATCTCGGCGCGCTGATGGGCGATCGCGCGCCCCCCGAGCAGCGCGGGCGTGCCGCCGTGCTCGTCGAGATCGGCGCGGGGGAGGGGGCCCGACACGTGGCGCTCGAGGTGGACGACGCCGACGACGTCGTGCGCGAGGCCCCGCTGCCCGTGCCGCGCGGCGAATCGCTGCCGTGGGCGTCGGGCGTGGCGCGGCGCCGCGGCACGCTCGTGCCGATCCTCGACCTCGACGCCTTGGGAGACCGGATCGGATGACGGCCGGGGACGACGTACAACTCGTCACCTTCAAGGTGGCCGGGCAGGATTTCGCGCTCAACATCTTCCAGGTGGAGCGCATCCTGCGCTACGAGGCGCCGGCCCCGCTGCCCAAAGCGCCCGATTTTCTGGAGGGGGTGCTGCAGTACCAGGGCGCCGCAGTGCCGCTCGTGGATCTGCGCAAGCGGCTCGGCGTGCCCGCCCCGCACCGCGAGGAGACCCGCAGCGTGATCCTCGAATGGGAAGGCGGGAAGCTCGGCGTGGTGGTGGACGCGGTGACCGAGGTGCTGCACCTCGCGGCCGAGGCGATTACCGCGCCACCCGGCATCGTGAAGGGCCTCGCCGCCGAATACATCACCGGTCTCGTGGTGACGAACGGCCGCACCATCATCGTGCTCAATGCCGCCCGCCTGCTGAGCTCGAAGGAAAAGCTCGCGCTCGAGGCGGCCGTGCAGGAGAAGGCCAAGGCCTGATGGTCGACTCCCCGCTGCCGGCCCTCCGCACCGAGTACGAAGCGATTACGCGCCGGCTCGAGACGCTGACGGGCGGCGCCGAGCGCGAGGCCGTGAAGCGCGAGATCATCGCGTACTTCAAGCAGGTCGACGCGCTCATCGGCGAGCTGTCGGCCTTGAAGGAGGACATCCGCAAGCTCGTCGACCGCTTCAAGCAGGTCGGCGCCTCGACGGCGGAAGCGTCGGCGCCGGAGTTCACGGGCACCCGGCCCGCCGTCCACGCCGACCACATCGGGGCCTCGACCTTCATCGAGAAGGGGTGGAGTCTGATCTCCCTGGGCGACTACGCCGGCGCGATCCAGGCGCTGCATCGGGCGCTGCAGCTGTCGCCCGGGGAGACGCAGGCCGAATCACTGCTCGGGTGGGCACAAATGCTGCACGAGGAGTATGACGACGCGCTCGCCACGTTCCAGAAGGTCTTGATGAAGGAGCCGGCCAACTCGCTCGCCCGGATCAACGTCGGCTACATCTGCCTCAAGAAGCGGATCTTCGGGGAGGCGATCGAGCACCTCTCGAAGACGATCCGCTTGGACAACGACAAGAAGGCGACCTTGTACGCGCACTTTTACCTGGGGCTCGTCTACCTGCAGCGCGAGATGTACGAGGACGCGCAGACCTTCTTTCAGAAAACGCTCAAGCTCGGCCCCAACTTGATCGAGGCCTACTACGAGCTGGGGCGCGCCTACTGGTTCGGGGGCGATCGCGATCAGGCCGAGCGCAGTTGGGACGCAGGGGTCAAGGCGAACAAGTTCAACCCCTGGGGCAAGAAGTGCGAGGAAACCCTCGCGCTCGCGCGCGAGGGGCAGGGGCCGCCGCGCTCCTAGTCCTCGCCTGGCTCGTGACGCAGGCACCACCCACCGCCATCACGGTGGGGCGGGTGACGGCCGTTGCCTGGCCCAAGCAGGCCGCGCTCGCCGCGGCACTCGCCGATGCCGCCGACCGCACGCCGGCCTTTCCCGGGGTCGGGCCACTCCCCGGACGCGCCATCCGGCTGATTCTCGCCCCCACCCGGGCGACGTTCGATTCGCTCACGCGGGCACGCCTCCCCTCCTGGAGCGAGGGCGCCGCGCTTCCGCAAACGGGGGACATCGTGCTCTTCACCGGCGGGTCCCCGGCCCACCTCGGCACCGTGCTGCGCCATGAGCTCGCCCACCTCGCGCTGCGTTGGCGCGTGCGCCATCCCCTGCCGCTCTGGTTCGAGGAGGGCTACGCCGCGGTCGCGGCCGGCGAGTGGGACCGCCTCGATGCCCTGAAGCTCGACTGGCAAGTGGCGCGCGGCGTCGAACTCAACTTGGACCAGCTCGATCGGGCCCTCCGCTCGGAGCGCGCCGAGGCGGCGAGCGCCTATGCCCTGGCCACGACGGCGGTCCTGTTACTCGAGCGCTGGGGCGGTGCTGAGGGACTGCAGCCGCTCATCACCCGGCTGGAGCGCGACCCCACGTTCGACGCGGCGCTGCGCGAGACCTACCACGTGACCGAAGGCGACTTCGAGTCCCGCTGGCAGCGGGACGTCGGGGCGCGCTACGGCTGGCTCGGCTGGGCCGGCGCGGTGGGGCTGTTCTGGGCCGCGCTCGGGCTCGCACTCATCTGGCTGGTGCGGCTGCGGCGGCAGCGCGATCGGGCTCGGAGGGCGCGGCTCGACGAGGGGTGGGTCGTGCCCGAAGAGGACGGGCCAAGTGCTTGACGACGTTGAAATTGGCGCGTAAACTCCTGCGCTTATGCCCGACCAGAGCGTAGCGCGCTCGCGATTGCATTTCGGACCAAAGAACTGGGTGTTCCTGGCAGCGGCCGTTGCAGCGCTCGTCACCGGCTACTGGCTGCTGCACCAGGGATCCACCACCGCGGCGCCGATCCTGCTCGTCTTGGGCTACTGCGTTTTCTTTCCAGTAGGGCTCGCCCTGTAAGGTGCGCCGTCCCGGGGGCGAATAGCTCAGCGGTTCAGAGCGCCTGCCTTACACGCAGGAAGTCGGGGGTTCGAATCCCTCTTCGCCCATTGGTGTACCAGAGCGAAACCTTGAGGAATGCGCGCGTGAGACTTCTGCGACTCGTGGCTGGATTGGTGTGCGTGGCCGCCACCGCTCCGGCACAACTCGCCTACCAGCCCCCCGCCGAGAAGCTGCTCCTGCTTCCGTTGATGCTCAAAACACCGGCCGACTCGGCGATGAGCATCGCCGTGATGGACGCGGCGCGCGAGAAGCTGGGCCAGATGGCGCGCTACAAGGTGCAGGTCATTCCGAAGCCGAAACTGTGCGAGGCGCTGAAGGCGTCGGACTACGCCTGCGACGTGCTGCTCGACGAGACGCAAGCGAACCAACTGGCGCGCTTCCTCACCGTCAACGCCTATACCACCGGAACGCTCGAGCGCAGCGGTGGCACCCTGACGGCCGCGATCCGCGTCCACGACATCGGGAGCTCCGGCCTCGCCGACCTGTTGACGGTGGCGGCCGGCCCGCCCGCGACCGCCGCCGCCCTCGGAGAGGCGATCGCGCAACGCCTCAACACGGTCGTCCGGGCGGCCGAGGCGGCGCGCGAGTGCACCGAGCAGCGCCAGAAGAGTCAGTTCGCGCGGGCACTGGACGCGGCTCGCAAGGCGCTCTCGATCGAGCCCAATCTCACCGCGGCCAACCTGTGCATCGAGAGCGTGTACGAAGCCGAGCGGATGCCGATCGACAGCTTGATCGCCGCGGCGGTGCGCGCGACCCGGGGCGACTCGCTGAACGCTACGGCGTGGGAGCAGATCGGGCACTTCTATCAACAGAAGGGCGACACCCTGAAGGCGGTCGACGCGTTCACCCACGAACTGGCCGGGGAGCCGCAGAACATCCAGTTGCGGCTCGGGATCGTGGAGCTGTTGCGCCAGCAGAAGCAGTACGAGCGGGCGAAGGCGCTGCTCGACGACTGGCTGGCGCGCAACCCGGGCGACCAGCGCTCCGGCGAGTTCCGCCTGCGGGTCTGCCTCGAGGGCGAGCTGTGGCGCTGCGTGGTGGATGGGTTCGTCAGTCAGTTCAGCAACGACACCACCCGGCAGGCGGACTCGGCGTTCTTGAAGTCGGCGATCGGCGCGGCGCAACAAATTGGGGACACGACCCACCTGCTCCTGTTCGCCCGCGCCGCCGTGCGCCACTTCCCCAAGTCGGCGCCGTTCTGGGAGGCGCTGGGCGCGGGGTTTGACTTGAAGGGGCGGCGCGACTCCTCCGTCTGGGCCTACAAGCAGGCGTTCGCGGCGGATCCGAACCGCCTCAACACCGCGCTGTTGATCGCCAAGACGATCGTCGACGCCACCGCGTACGACACGGCGCACGCGCCGCCCAAGGCCGACACCGTCGCCTTGCGCGCCTATCGCAACGCCTTCGCCGACAAGCTCGACTCCGCGCGCGCGTACGTCACGAAGGCTCAGGCTGCACCCGACTCGGGCCTGCGCCTCAGCGCCGCCGTGATCCTCTTGAACGGGGGATCGAAGCTGGCCCAGGCGCAGGCCTACGATCGCGCGCTGCCGTGGCTCGACCAGGCCCTGCAGCTCGTCGCCCAGCGCACGCCCGCCGATACCGCGGGCCCGCGCATGCAGATCCGCCGCCAGGCGAGCTTCTGGTACGGAGTGGCCTCGGTGGGACCGCTGTTCGCGCAGTACAGCGCGATGATCAAGTCCAAGTCCAAGAATTGTCCGGAGGCGAAGGCGATCAACGACTGGCTCGCCCGCACCAAGGAGGCGCTGATCACGGGCGCACCAGTCCATCCGCCAACGGTGAACGCGATGCTGTCGAATGTCGTCAAGCTGGAGGCGGTGATGCCGCAGGTGAAGAAGCAATTCAAGTGCAAGAATTTCTGAGGCATTGAATTGGCTTCCGCGGCGGCCTATATTGCGAAGCTCCGTCGCAGGGGGCTGTAGCTCAGCTGGTTAGAGTGCCGGTCTGTCACACCGGAGGTCGCGGGTTCGAGCCCCGTCAGCCCCGCCTGAACCCGCCTCGCGGGACGACGCATCCGGCCCCGTCTGCCACGGCAGGCGGGGCTTTCGTTTTTTGGCGAAGGGAGCACCACCTCGAGCTACCATGTTCCGGTCCTCGCGGACGCCGTGCGCGCGTGGGCCGACGGCAGCCGCCGCGCCGTGGACGCCACCGTGGGTGGGGGCGGCCACGCGGCCCTGCTGCTCGCCGCCGGCGCCGAGGTGCTCGCCGTGGACCGCGATCCCGCGGCGCTCGCCGCCGCCCGCGCCCGGCTGGGCGAGGACCGGATCCGCTACTCGAGCGGCCCATTCGGCTCGGGCAAGGTGCTCGGCACCATCGCGACGTTCCACCCGGACCGGATCCTGCTCGACTTGGGCGTCTCCTCCCACCAGCTCGATACCGATGCCCGCGGGTTTACCTTTCGTCCGGGAGCGCCGCTCGACATGCGGATGGGCGCCGGCCAAGGCGTGACGGCGGCGCACGTCCTGAACACGTGGCCTGCAGAGCGGCTCGCGGCGGCGTTCGCCGACCTCGCTGACGAGCCGCGGGCCCGGCGGCTGGCCCGGGTGATCGTGAAGCGCCGCGCCACCGCGCCGCTCGACACGAGCGACGATCTGGTGAATGCCATCCGCGAGACGCTAGGGGCGCGATCGGGTCCGTCCGACTTTGCCCGGCTGTTTCAGGCGCTCCGGATCGTGGTGAATCAGGAACTGGAACAGCTCGAGCTGGCGCTGCCGGCGCTGCGTGCCGCGCTCGTGCCGGCCGGCCGCCTGGCCGTGATCACCTATCACTCGGGCGAGGACCGCATCGTCAAACACACGTTCCGGGACTGGAGTAAGTCGTGCGTCTGCCCGCCCGGGCAGCCGGTGTGCACCTGCCGCGCGCGATCCCTGGGCCGCGTGCTGACCAAGAAGGCGCTCCGTCCCGCGGCGGCGGAGCTGGCGGATAACCCCCGGGCCCGCTCGGCCCGGTTCCGGGCGTTCGAGGTGGCAACCGATGGCTAAGGGGCGCCACTGGGTCGCGCTGTGGCTCGTGGCGTTCCTCGCGACGACCTGGCTCGTGTACGCGCGCCAGACCGCCGCCATCCGCGCGGCGCGCGCACTCGCCGACTTGCGCGCGCGTCGCGCCAACTTGGAAGGGCACCGCGCCGACCTGGAGCGGCGCCTCCGCGCGGCCGACAGTCGCGCCGTGCTCGTGCCCCGCGCTCAGGCGCGGGGCCTCCACCTCCCCAGCGACAGCGAGATCATCCTCCTCCCCACTCCGGGCGGACCACGCTAGCGATGGCGAAGCCCGCGGTGCGACTGCAGGTCGTCGAAGGCGCGGTCTTCGTTGCCCTCGCCCTGCTCGTCGGACGCGCCGCGCAGGTGCAGATCGGACAGGGTCGGCGCTGGGCGGAGGAGGCGCAGGCGCAGCGCACCGAGCGCATCGTGCTCCCGGCGCGCCGCGGGATGCTGCTCGATCGCCACGGCATGCCGCTCGCGCTCACCCAGGAGACCTACCACGTGGGCATCGCGCCGAACGAACTGCGCGACCCGAGCGCGGACGGCGCCCTGATCTGCCGGCGGCTCGGCCTGACGGCGCACGGGTGGCAACAGGCGCTCCGCAAGCGCTACGCCTACTTCGCCGGGCCCTACAGCGCGCTCGAGGTGCAGCCACTGCGGACCGTGCGCGGCGTGCACCTCGAGTCCGTTCTGAACCGCTTCTATCCCGACCCCAACGTTGCGCGCGCCACGATCGGGCGCGTGGGCGACGACGGCCGGGGAGGCTCGGGGCTCGAGCTGACGCTCGACAGCCTGCTCGCGGGTCGCGCGGGGGCGGCGGTAGTGCTCAAGGACCGCGCCGGTCGCGAGTACGAGTCACCCGCGCGCGTGATCGCGTCGCCCGTGGCGGGCCTCGACGTCGTGCTCACGCTCGACGCCGAGCTGCAGGAGATCGGGCAGCGGGCGCTGGACGACGCGCTCCGGCGCATGGATGCGGACGGCGGGGACGTGGTGATGCTCGATCCCGGCACGGGCGAGGTGCTGGCGCTCGCTTCCCGCCAGCGCGACGGCGCTGCGCGGCCGAGCGCCTTCACCGACACGTTCGAGCCGGGCTCGATCGTCAAGATCTTCGCGGCGGCCGTGCTGGTCGCGCTCGGGCGCGTGTCGCCTACCGACCGCGTGTCGGGGGAAGGGGGGCGCTACCGGCTGCCGTGGCGCACCATCACCGATGACGAGCCGCTCGAATCGCTCACGCTCGCCGACGCGATCCGCGTTTCGAGCAACATTGCGATGGCGAAGTTCGTCACTCGACTCGCCCCCCCAGAGCAGTACGCCATGCTGCGCGACTTCGGGTTCGGGGCGATGACCGGGATTGAATTCCCCGCCGAGGCCGCGGGGCGGCTGCGCCTCCCGTCCGAATGGTCGCGACCGAGCGCCGCGAGCCTCGCGATGGGCTACGAGTTGTCGGTGACGCCGATCCAAGTGGCGGTGGCGTACGGCGCGCTCGCCAACGACGGCATCCTGCTCGCGCCCACGCTGGTGCGGGAGGTGCGCACCCCGCGCGCCGTGCTGTACCGCCATCGGGCGGAGCCGGTACGGCGCGCCGTGTCCCGCGAGGTGGCGGCGACGCTGCGCGATCTGCTGCGCGGCGCGGTCGAGGCCGGCACCGGCAGCGAGGCGGCGCTCGCGAACTTCCCAGTCGCGGCGAAGACGGGGACGGCCCGCCGGGTGGTGGCCGGCCATTACGCGGCCGGCGAGTACACGGCCTCGTTCGCGGCGCTCTTCCCCGCGGACCAGCCGCAGCTCGTGCTGGTCGTGAAGATCGACAACCCCCACAAAGGGAGCTACTTCGCGGCCCAGACGGCGGCCCCGGTGACCCGCTCGATGCTGGAGCAGGCGCTCGCGGCCCGCACCGTGGCGCTCGACCGCGCCCGGCTCTCGACCGCGGTGCCGCGCGCCGCGGTTGCACCACTGGAGGACGACGGCGGCGTGGTCCCCTACGTGGTTCCCTGGCCCTATCATCCCGACAGCTCGACGCCGGGGCCGTCGAGCGCCGTGCCCGACGTCACGGGACTGGGGATGCGGGACGCCGTGCGCACGCTGCACCGGCTGGGGTTCCGAGTCGCGCTCCGCGGCTGGGGGGCGGCCGAGCACACCTGGCCCGCGGCGGGCGACAGCGCCGCGGTGGGGACGACCGTCACGCTGTTCGCGGGCGGCGGCCGGCCGCGGCGCGCGGTCGACCCGCCACCCCGCCGCGGGCGGTCGGGCCGCCGCCCGCGATGAGCCGCCTGGCCGACATCGTCGCCGCGCTCGAGCGCGGGAATCAGCTCAGCGGGGCTGGAGATCGACGGCCCTGGCCGGAGATCACGGGCCTCACCGCCGACAGCCGGAACGTGCGGCCCGGGTTCCTGTACTGCGCCGTGCGGGGGTCGGTGACCGACGGTCACCAGTTCGTCGCGGGCGCGCGTGAGCGCGGCGCCGTCGCCGCCCTGGTGGAACAGGAGCAGCCGGTGGACCTGCCGCAGATCCGAGTGCGCGACGGCCGCCGCGCCGCGGCACTCGCCGCCGAGACTTGGTACGGCCGGCCGGCGGCGCAGCTCAACCTGGTGGGTGTCACGGGCACGAACGGCAAGACGACGTCGGTCACGCTGCTCCGCCACGTGCTCACCGCCCTCGAGCCGACAGGCTCGATCGGTACGCTCGGCGCGTACGATCCGGCGGGCGCCGCGGTGCCGAGCGAGGCGGGGAACCTGACGACCCCGGGCCCGATCGATCTCCAGGCGACGCTCGCCCTGCTCGTTGAACGGGGAGCGCGCGGCGCGGCCATGGAAGTATCCTCGCACAGCCTCGACCAGGGGCGCGTGGATGGCCTCCAGTTCCGCGCCGCGCTGTTCACCAATTTCACGCGCGATCACCTGGACTACCACAAGACGCCGGACGCCTACTTCCGCGCCAAGGCGAAGCTCGTGCACTTTCTCGCCCCCGACGGGCTCGAGGTGGTGAACGCCGATGACCCCGCGTGGCAGCGCCTGCGTCGGGAGCACCGTCGCCTCACCTTCGGCGAGCGAGCGGGCGACGTGACGGCGCGGCGGGTGACCCTCGACGCCGCGGGAGCGCGCTTCGAGCTCGCCACGCCGATGGGCCCCGCACCAGTCCGGCTGCCGCTGCTCGGCCGCTTCAACGTGACGAACGCCTTGGGTGTCGCCGCCTGCGCGTGGGGGCTGGGCCTGCCCGTCGAGACGGTGGCTGAGCGCTTGAGCGCCGCGCCGCAGATCCCCGGGCGGATGGAGCGCATCGCGGAGCGGCCCGCCACGGTGCTGCGCGACTACGCACACACGCCCGACGCCCTGGAGCGTGCGCTCGAGACGCTCAGACCGCTGACCGCAGGGCGGCTCATCGTGGTGTTCGGCGCCGGGGGTGATCGCGACCGCGGCAAGCGCGCCCCCATGGGCGAGATCGCCGTGCGCCTCGCCGACGTGGCGATCGCCACGTCGGACAACCCGCGCACCGAGGACCCGGAACGGATCCTCGACGAGGTCGAGGCCGGGATGCAGGGAAAGCCACACCACCGCGACACCGACCGCCGGCAGGCGATCACCCGGGCCCTCGAGCTCGCCCACGCGGGCGATACGGTGCTCCTCGCCGGGAAGGGACACGAGACCTACCAGGTGATCGGCACCGAGAAGCAACCGTTCGACGAGCGTCGCATCGTACGGGAGCTCGGGGCCTCGTGACCGCGTGGACGAGCGCGCGCGTGGCCGATGTGCTCGGCACCACCGAACCGGCCCACGCGACCTACGCGGGTGTCACGACCGACACGCGGCAGCTCGCACCGGGCGAACTCTTCGTGGCGCTCGCGGGCGAGCGCTTCGACGCCCACACGTTCCTCGGCCAGGCGCGCGATAAGGGGGCGGCCGCCGCGGTCGTGCGGCGCGGCACGCCGCGCGTGGACGGGCTGCCGCTGTTCGAGGTCGCCGACACCCTCGTGGCCCTCGGGGCCTTGGCGCGGGCGCGGCGCCGGCAGCTACCGCCGGGTAGCCCGGTCGTGGCGGTGACCGGATCGAGCGGGAAGACGAGTACGAAGGAGCTGATCCGGGCAGTGCTCGCCACGACGTACCGCGTGCACGCGACCGGCGGCAACCTGAACAACCTGGTGGGCGTGCCGCTGACGTTGCTCGGCACCCCCGATGACGCGGACGCGCTCGTGGTGGAGGCCGGGGCAAGCGTTCCCGGCGAGATCCCGCGGCTCCGAGCCGTGATCGAGCCCACGATCGCCGTGATCACGAACGTCGGCTATGCCCACCTCGCGGGGTTTGGCTCGCTCGCCGGCGTGATGCGGGAGAAGCTCGCGCTCGTCGACGACGTGCGGGTGGCGGTGGTCGGGACCGATCCGCCAGAGCTCGCGGTCGCAGCACGGCGCCGGGCGCGGACCGTGGTCGCGGGGACGGGGCCAGGCGCGGAGCTCCGGCCCGACGCGGCCGTGCTCGACGACGGCGGGCATCCGCGGCTCACCTGGCGAGGCAACACCGTCACCTTGCCCGTCGTCGGGTTTCACCAGATTGAGAACGCGCTGCTGGCGCTCGCCGTGGGACGCGAGGTCGGCGCCGACCCGGCGCGAGCAGTGGCGGCACTCGCGAATGCCCGCATCCCGGGCGGGCGGAGCGCGCTGCTCGAGCTGGGCGGGCTCACCGTCATCGACGACAGCTACAACGCCAATCCGGGATCGCTCCACTGGGCCGTGCAGTTCGCCCACTGGCTGGCCCAGCGGCGCCGCCGACCGCTCGCCGTGGTCGTGGGCTCGATGTTGGAGCTCGGCGCCGAGAGTGCCAGATTGCATGCGGCCGCGGCAGCCGAGATCGCCGCCCTTGAGCCGGCGCTGGTGGCGGCGGTGGGGGCGTTCGTGCCGGCGTTCGAGCCGCACCGCGCGGCGCTGGGACCGCGGCTCGTGACGGCGGCGGACGCCGACGCGCTCGGGCCGCGCCTCAAGGCGGCCCTGACGGGCAACGAGATCGTCCTGCTCAAGGCGTCGCGCGGCGTGGCGCTCGAGCGGGTGCTGCGGCACCTGAACTGAACGCGGGGACTCGGGGAGCAGACGTGCTCTATCACTTGCTCGCACCGCTGGCGAAACAGCACATCCTGTTCAATCTGCTCACCTACATCACGTTCCGCGCAGCGGGCGCGACCGTGACGGCGCTGCTGCTGGCGTTCTGGCTCGGCCCCCAGATCATCCGGCGGCTGCGCGAGCGCCATATCGGCCAGGTGATCCGCGCCGAAGGGCCGGCCAGCCACCACGCCAAACGCGGCACGCCGACCATGGGGGGGATGATCATCATTCTCGCCACGGTCCTGCCCGCGCTCCTGTGGGCTCGGCTCGACAGCCCGTACGTCGTGGTGGCGATCCTCGCGACCCTGTGGATGGGCGCCATCGGGTTCGTGGACGACTATCTGAAGATCGTGCGGGGCAAGTCGCAAGGACTCGTGGCGCGCTGGAAGCTCGTGGGCCAGATCACGTTCGGGCTGGCCCTCGGGATCGGGCTGCTCGCCTGGCCGCTCGCCCCCAACCTGCGACCCATCGCCTCGACCCAGGTGCCGCTGTTCAAGTATTTCCTCTTGCCCTTCTGGCCGCCCTTGTACGTGCTGTTCGTGACGGTGGTCGCGACGGGGAGCTCGAACTCCGTGAACTTGACCGACGGCCTGGACGGCCTCGCCACGGGTCTCACGGCCATCGCGGCGGCCGCGTTCGCGGTGTTCGCGTACCTGTTCGGACGGTTCGACGCGTCGCACTACCTTGGGGTCTACTTCCTTCCAGGGGCGGGCGAGCTCGCGATCTTCTGCGGCGCCCTCGCCGGCGCGGCGCTCGGCTTCCTGTGGTTCAACGCCTATCCCGCCGAGGTGTTCATGGGCGACACCGGCTCCCTCGCGATCGGCGGCGCGCTCGGGACGGTCGCGATCATGCTCAAGGCCGAATTCTTGCTCCTGATCACGGGCGGCGTGTTCGCAGCCGAAGCGGTGTCGGTGCTCGTCCAGACGGGCGTGTACCGCTGGCGCAAGCGGCGGTACGGGAAAGAGTATGCCGACACCCACCGCGTGTTCCGCATGGCGCCGCTGCACCACCACTTCGAGAAGCTCGGCTGGACGGAGCCGCAGGTGGTGATGCGGTTCTACATCCTGGGCGTCCTGTGCGCCGCGATCGCCCTGGCCACCCTCAAGGTGCGATGATTCCGGACGCGTGGCGGCGCGGGGTGGTCGCGGTGGTGGGGCTCGGGAAGAGCGGCGTGGCGGCCACGGCGCTGCTCGCGCGCGAACGGATCCGCGTATACGCAAGCGATGCATCCGACCATCCCTACGGCGGCACGGAGCTCGCCGCCCTCCGCGAGCTCGCGGGCGTGACGCTCGAAGTGGGGCGGCACGATCTCGCTCGGATTCGGGCCGCCACCGCGGTGATCGCCTCGCCCGGCGTGCCGCCCGATGCGCCGCCCCTCGCGGCGGCCCGCTCGGCCAGCGTGCCGGTTTTCGCCGAGCTCGACCTGGGGTTTCGCGCGCTGGTCGGCTCGGGCACGCGCTGCGTGGCGATCACGGGGACGAACGGGAAGACCACCACCACCGCGCTCGTGGCGCACCTGTTGGGCGTGGCGGGGCTCGATGCGGCCGCCGCGGGGAACATCGGCCGGCCCCTCGCCGATATCGCGGTCCGGGGCGAGCGCCACCAATGGCTCGCGGTCGAGGTCTCCTCCTTTCAACTGCACGACAGCCCGGCCTTCGCGCCCGACATCGGCATCCTGACCAACCTCGCCCCCGACCATCTGGACCGCTATCCCAGCGTCGAGGCGTACTACGCGGACAAGCGGCTGCTCTTCCGGAACGCGGCCGACCCGAACGTGTGGGTGCTGAACGGCGATGAGACCGCTGTGCTCGAGCTCGCGGCGGGCGCACCGGGGCGCCGGATGCTCTTCTCGCTCGTCCGCCCGGCCGACGGGTGGTACGACCGGGTGGAGCGCCGACTCCGCCTCGGGTCGCACGCGCTCCTCGGGCGCGACGAGCTCGGGCTCCTGGGCGACCACAACGTCGCCAATGCGCTCGCCGCTGCGCTCGCGGTCGGGGCTGCGGGGGTCGCTCCCGAGCGCATCGCGGCCGGGTTGCGGTCATTCCGGGCTCTGCCGCACCGCTTGGAGCCGGTGCGCGAAGTGGGTGGCGTGCTCTGGATCAACGATTCGAAGGCCACGAACATCGCGTCCACGGTCGTGGCGGTCGAGGCGATGCAGCGGCCGTTCGTGCTGCTGTTGGGCGGCCGCCACAAAGGAGAGCCCTACACGCGCCTGGGGCGGCTGCTCGCCGGGCGCTGCCGGCTGGTGATCGCCTACGGCGAGTCGGGACCGCTGGTCGAGCGCGATTTGGACGGCGCGGTCCCGCTTGAGCGGGGCGGGTCGTTCGAAGATGTGATCGCCCGGGCCCGCCGCGCGGCGCAGCCGGGCGACGCCGTGCTGCTCTCGCCCGCGTGTTCGAGCTACGACATGTTCAAGAACTACGAGGAGCGCGGCGCCACGTTCCGCCAGCTGGTGGAGGCGATGTGAGCGACACGCGGTGGGAGACGCGCGGGTTGGCCCTCGTCGCGGCCATTCTCGTCGTGGTCGGGCTGACGGCCGTGTACGGCGCCTCGAGCCTGCTCACCATCCCGGGCGGGGCGGGCCAGGTTGGCTCGAGCTTCGCCCTCCGCCAGGCGCTCGGCGCGGCGGTGGGCGGGATCGTCGCTGCGCTGCTCGCGCGCACGGATTACCGCGCCTGGCGCCGGGCCGCGTGGCCAGTGCTCGCCGTCGCCACGGTGCTGCTGCTCATCCCCCTCTTGCCGTTCACGCATCGCATCGCGCCGAACATCAACGGCGCACGACGCTGGGTCGACTTGGGCTTCGTCACCGCCCAACCGTCCGAGCTCGCTAAGTTCGCGGTCGTGGTGTGGACCGCGATGCTCGCGGCGAAGAAGGGCGAGCGCATCCGCACCTTCCAGCACGGCATCTTGCCCTTTCTCATCGTGCTCGCGCCGCTGGTCGCGCTGATTTTTTTCGAGCCCAACCTCTCGATGGCCGTGCTCGTCGCTCTGCTCGCCGGGGTGGTCCTGTTCACCGCGGGCGCGCGCGTCGGCCACTTCCTGGCGCTGGCGGTGGTGGCGACGCCGCTCCTGTTCGGCGCCATCGCGAGCGCGCAGTACCGCCTGGCGCGCGTCGTGACCTTCCTGAACCCCGGCAGCGCCCCCGCCGAAGCGACGTGGCAGGTGCACCAATCGCTCGTGGGCATCGGGGCGGGGCGGCTGTTCGGGGTCGGGTTGGGGCAGGGGCAGCAGAAGCTGGGCTACCTGCCGTACGCCTACTCGGACTTCATCTTCTCGACAATCGGGGAAGAATGGGGATTCCTCGGCGTGCTCGCGCTGCTCGTGTTGTTCGGCACGTTCCTGTGGCTCGGCTTCCGGATCGCCCGGTCGGCGGGCGACCTGTTCGGTCAGCTCCTCGCTGCCGGCCTCGCGAGTCTGATCGGGATCACCGCCGCGCTGCACGTTGGCGTGAGCCTGGCCCTCCTCCCCACGACGGGCATCACGCTCCCCTTCATCTCGTACGGCCGCTCGAGCCTGTTCATGGCGCTGGTCGCGACGGGCGTGCTCATCAGCGTGGGGCAGGGGCGACGCGCGAGCCAGCCGGCGTGACGCGATTCGCCGCCCAGTGAGCGTGCGCATGCTCCTCGCCGGCGGCGGTACCGGCGGTCATCTCATGCCCGCGTTGGCGCTCGCGCAAGCGCTCGTCGAGGCGCGCGCCGACGTGGAGCCGGTGCTCGTCGGCGCCGCGCGTGGCATCGAGGCGCAAGTGCTGCCGCGCTACCCGTTCCGCTTCCACCTGCTCCCCATGGAGCCGATCTACCGGCGCACGTGGTGGCGGAACCTGCGCTGGCCGCTGATCGCGGGCCGCGTGTGGCGCGCCGTGAACCGGCTGCTCGAGACGGAGCGACCGATCCTCGTAATCGGCACCGGGGGCTACGCCGCCGGTCCAGTTGTGTGGCGCGCGCAGCGCGCCCGCCTGCCCACGGTGCTTGTCGAGGAAAACGCGTTCCCCGGTCTTACCACGCGGTGGCTCGCCCGTGGCGCGCGCCAAATCCATCTCGGGTTCCCCGAGGCGCGCGAGCGCTTACGGGTCGGTCCCCGGACCACGGTCTTCACGCTCGGCAACCCGGTGCGTCCGCCCGCGCCCGGCGACCAAGGCGCCGCGCTCGCCGCGCTGGGGCTCGAGCGCACGCGCCCCACGCTGCTCGTGTTCGGGGGCAGCCAGGGCGCGCGCGCCATTAACTACGCCGTGGCGGGTGCGCTCGAGCGCCGCCTACTGGAACAGGTCAACGTGCTGTGGGGCACGGGGAGCGAGCACGCGGCAGCGCTGGCGCGCTACGCCGTGCCGGGGCGCGTGGTGGTGCAGGGATTCTTCGATCCCATGACGGCGCCCTACCGCGCCGCCGACCTGGTCGTGGCGCGCGCCGGCGCGATGACCGTGGCCGAATTGTGCGCCTGGGGGAAGGCGAGCATCCTGGTGCCGCTACCGAGCGCGGCGGCGGATCACCAAACCCACAACGCTCGCACCCTCGCGGCCGCCGGCGCCGTCGTCCACCTTCCCGAGCACGACTTGAGCGCGCATGCGCTCGCCGACCGGGTGCGCGAACTGTTCGCCGACCGACCCCGTCTGGCAGCGCTCGCGGCCGGCGCGCGGAGTCGCGGACACCCGGATGCGGCGCGAGAGATCGTGTCGAAGATCTTGACAGTCGTTTCGTAGGATGGTCGTGGTCTCTTTCGCAAGTTTCGTAGATTCGCTATATTAGCCCCCCACTAATGAACCTGTTTACCACGGTGGATCCCCGCCCGATCCACTTCATGGGGATCGCCGGAGCCGGCATGAGCGGGCTCGCGCTCCTCGCCAGGCAGCAAGCGGTCAAAGTAACGGGTTGTGATCACGACCCCTCAGGCGCCGCCGATTTGGCAGCCCTGGGGGTGGAAATATGGCGGGGTCACGATCCGGAGCACGTAGCAGGAGCCCGGGCGCTGGTGGTGACGGCGGCGGTGCCGCCCGACCACCCGGAGCTGGAGCGGGCGCGCGCCCTCGGGATCCCGGTGGTACGGCGGGCTGACGCCCTCGGCCAGGCCGTCGCCGGCGGCACGGTGGTCGCCGTAGCAGGGACGCACGGCAAGACGACCACCACGGTGATGGTCACGGAGGCGCTAGCGGCCGCCGGGCGGGATCCTACGGGACTCGCCGGCGGCCGCGTCGCTCGCTGGGGTGGGAACGCCCGCGTGGGGGGCCACGAGTTGTTCGTGGTCGAGGCGGATGAATTCGACCACGCGTTCCTGTCGCTCACGCCCGCCATAGCGGTCGTGAACAACGTCGAGGCCGACCACCTCGAGTGCTACGGCGGCAGCCTGGCGGCGCTCGAGGACGCGTTCGCCGAGTTCGCCGGGCGCGCGCGCCGCGCGATCGTCGGCGCGGACGATGCGGGGGCGGCGCGCGTGGCGGCGCGCCTCGCCGTGCCGGTGTGGACGGTCGGGCTCGCCGCGGAGGCGGACGTGCGCATTCGCGCGCCCGAACTCGGCGAGCGGGGGTCGACGGCGCGGCTCGAGCTCCCCGGCGGGCGGACGCTGGCGCTCGAGCTGCGGGTGCCGGGCCTGCACAATTTGCGCAACGCCGCGACGGCCCTGGCCGTCGCGCACGAGCTCGGCGCCGATCTCGATCGCGCGCGCGCCGCGCTCGCCGAGTTCCCGGGCGTGGGGCGACGCTTCGAGCGCGTGGGGGATGCGGCGGGCGTGACGGTGGTGGACGACTACGCCCATCACCCGACGGAAGTGGCGGCGACGCTCGCCGCGGCGCGGCAGGCGTTCCCGCGACGCCGTGTGGTGGCGGTGTTCCAGCCGCACCTGTACTCGCGGACCGCGCTGCATGGGGACGCACTGGGACGCGCGCTCGCGGCCGCCGACGTGGTGGTGGTGGCGCCGATCTATGGGGCGCGCGAGCAGCCGCTCGCGGGGGTGAGCGCGGACCTCGTGGCCCAGGGCGCCACGCGCGCGGGCGCGGCGACCGTGGCGGTCCGCGAACGCGCCGCGCTCGCGACGCGAGTGCGAGAGACCGTGCGGGTCGGAGATGTGGTGTTCACGCTCGGCGCGGGAGATGTCACCCGTGTGGGACCGGAATTGCTCGCGCAGTTGCAAGCGGGAGGAGGGAAGCGTCAGTGACTCGCGGCTGGCCGCGCTGGCGGCGGCGCGCGCTCCTCGCCACGCTCGGCGTGGCGGCCGTCGCCCTGGGGTGGCTCGGCGCGCCGTTCGCGCTCCGGCACCTGGCGCTGTTCCGGGTGCGGCAAGTGGAGCTCGTCGGCGTCCGCCGTCTCATGCCGGACGCCGTGATCCAGGCGCTCCGGCTCGAGCCCGCGGTGAGCGTGTTCAGCGACACCCGCGTGCTCGCGGACCGGGTCCGCGGTCTCGCCGGCGTGGCGGAGGCGCGCGTCGCGCGGCGTCTGCCCGCCACGCTGACGATCGTCGTCCGCGAGGTCGAGCCTGCGGCCCTGGCGCCCGGCCCGCACGGGCGGCGGCTCGTGGCGGTGGACGCCTCGGGCCGCCCGCTGCCGTTCGATCCCGCGCGCGCGGGGCTCGATCTCCCGATCGTGGCGAGCGGAGACTCCGGCGTCGTGGGCGTGCTGGCGCTCATCCAGTCGGTCGAGCCGACGCTGTTTCAGGCCATCACCGGCGCGCGTGGGCTGCCACGCGGCGACGTGCTCCTGGAGGTCGGATCCCGGCAGGTGGTGGTCGGGCGCGATGCTGGGCCGGAGGTCATTCGAGCGGTGACACTGGTCGCGCAGGATCTCGAAGCGAGAGGGCGTCCCTACCGGGAGCTCGACGCGCGCTTCGCGGGCCAAGTGGTGGTGCGCCGGCACGCGACCGCAGGCGGGGGCGGTGGCGCGTGAGCCGGGACCGCCAGCTCGTCGCCGGGCTCGATCTCGGCAGCACCAAGACGTGCGCCGTGATCGCCGAAGTGGTGGGCGACCTGCCGCGGCTCCCGCTCGCGAAGGTGCTGGGCGTCGGCCTCGCCAAGAACGCGGGCGTGCGGCGCGGTATGGTGCGCGACATCGAGGAGACGACCCAGTCGATCGTCGCCGCGATGCGCGACGCCGAGCGGATGGCGGGTGTGAAGGTGACCGCGCTCACCTGCGGGATCGCCGGCGAGCACGTGTCGGCCCGCCCCTCGACTGGCGTCGTGGCGGTGTCGGCGGACGAAGTGACCGCGGAGGACGTCGCGCGGGTGAACGAGGTGGCCCGCGCCGTGTCGCTCGGCCGCGACCACGAGCTGTTGCACGACATCCCGCAGGAGTACGTGGTCGACCAGCAGCACGGCATCTCCGACCCGGTGGGCATGACGGGCACGCGGCTCGAGGTGGAGATGTACCTCGTGACGGTGCAGTCCACGGCCGCGCAGAACCTGCGCCGGAGCGTCGAGCGCGCGCGCTACCGGCCGGCCGACTTGGTGCTCGAGCCGCTCGCCGCCTCGTATGCGGTGCTGGGGGACGACGAACGGGAGCTGGGCGTCGCGCTGGTCGAAGTGGGTGGGGCCTCGACCGGCGTCGCCATCTTTCACGAAGGGAAGATCCGCCACCTCGCGTCGCTCAAATTCGCCGGCACCCACGTCACGAGCGATCTGATGCAGGGACTCGGCGTGACGCAGGCCGACGCGGAGCGGCTGAAGGAGCGGCACGGCGTCGCCTACCAGCCCCTCGTGGACGCGTCGGAGATGATCACGCTGCCGTCCACGCCGAGCCAGGGGGCGCGGCAGGCGTCGCGCGAACTGTTGTCGCACATCATCCACGAGCGCGTCGACGAGATCTTCCAGCTGGTGCAGCGCGAATTCGAGCGCGCGGGGTATGGCGGCGGGCGGCTGCCCGCGGGGGTCGTGCTCACGGGCGGGACGGCGCATCTGCCGGGCATGGTGGAGCTCGCGCGCGAGGCGTTCGCGTTGCCCGTGCGGGCCGGGAGCCCCGAGCAGGGGATCTCCGGGCTCGTCGACAGCGTGCAAGCGCCGCGCTACGCGGTGCCGGTGGGGCTGGTGCTGTACGCCGCGCGCAAGCTCGCGCAGGGCGGGGCGCCCGGCGGCTCGCTCGTGAAGAGCGCCGGGGTCGAGAAGCTGTTCGGACCCCTGAAGCGGTGGTTGCAGGATTTCTTCTGATCGGTCACCCGAGGGAGCCATGATCTTCGAGCTCGAAGAGACCGTATCCCAGAACGCCCGGATGAAGGTCGTCGGCGTCGGCGGCGGCGGCGGCAACGCCCTGAACCGCATGGTCGACGAGGGACTCCAGGGCGTCGAATTCATCTCCGTGAACACCGACGCCCAGGCCCTGCTCAACAACAAGGCCGACGTGAAGGTGCAGATCGGCAAGAAACTCACCCGCGGGCTGGGCGCGGGCGCGCGCCCCGAGATCGGCCGCCAGGCGATCGAGGAGAACCGCGACGAGGTGCTGCACGGGCTCCAGGGCGCGGACTTGGTGTTCGTCACCTGCGGCATGGGCGGCGGCACGGGGACCGGCGCGGCGCCGATCATCTCGCAGATCGCCCGCGATTTGGGCGCCCTGACGATCGCGATCGTCACCAAGCCGTTCCTGTTCGAGGGCCGCAAGCGCATGCGACAGGCGGAAATGGGGATCGCGGAGATGCGCAAGCACGTCGACACTATGGTGGTCGTGCCAAACGAACGCCTGCTCGCCGTCGTCGGCAAAGGCATCCCGTTTCAGGACGCGCTCAAGAAGGCCGACGAAGTGCTGCTCCACGCCACGCAAGGGATCTCCTCGCTCATCACCGTCACCGGCATCGTGAACGTGGATTTCGCTGACGTGCGCACCGTGATGCAGAGCGGCGGCGCGGCGATCATGGGGACCGGCATGGGGCGGGGGGAAAACCGCGCCATGGAGGCGGTCCAGCAGGCGATCTCCTCACCGCTGCTCGACAACGTCTCGATCACCGGCGCCACCGGCGTTCTCATCAACATCACCGGCGGCGAGGACCTGACGCTCGGCGAGGTCACCCAGATCTCCGACGTCGTGAAGGATGCGGCGGGCGAAGAAGCGGAAATCATCTTCGGCACGGTGAACGATCCCGCCATGCACGGTGAGATCCGCGTGACCGTGATCGCGACCGGGTTCGACAAGCCGAGCGCCGGCGTCGACAGCGCGGGGCGCGCCGCCCCCGGCGTGCTGCCGTTCCGCGAACGCGCGGCTCGGCCCACCCCCGCGCCTCCAGGTTATGCGAAGCTCGCCGATCAGCCGGCCCGGCGGGCCGCGCCGCCGCCGCCGTCCGAGCTCAACGAGCTCGAGATTCCCACCTTCATCCGGCGCCAAATGGACTGATGGCCTGGCGCGCGAGCCATTACGCCGTCGCCGGCGTGCTCGCGGTCGGGGGCTTGGCGTGGGCGTCACGCGCGGCGTGGCCCTGGCGCCGACCCCTCACCGCCCCCGCCATCGTCGTAACCGCGGCCTACGCGGATGGGACCGACGCGCTCGGCCGGCGCGAGACGCTCTCCGACGTGTTGGCGCGCGCCGGCGTCACGGGCCGCCACTACGCACGCTTCCTCGCCGCGGCGAGGCACCTGCCGGTCCGCCGGCTGCGCCCGGGACTCGTGTTCCAGGTCCGCCGCCTGAAAACCGACAGCGTAGCGAGCCGGGTCCGGGTGCGCCTCTCGCCTGCCGCGCGCCTGACGCTCGTGCGCGGTGACTCGGGGTGGACCGAGACCGTCGAGACGATTCCCTGGACGATCACTCGCCTCCGGATCACGGGCGTGATCGAGTCGTCGCTGTACGACGCGCTCGACAAGGCCGTCGCGGACACGTTCCTCCCCGGGGCCGAGCGGCGTCAGCTCGCCTGGGCGATCGCCGACGTGTACGACTGGGAAGTGGATTTCGCGCGTGACATCCGGGCGGGGGATCGCTTCACGGTGCTGCTCGAGCGGCTCGAGTCGTCCGAAGGGGAGCGGCGCTTCGGCCGGATCCTCGCGGCCCGCGTCGACGTGGCCCACTCGCCCGAATATGCGTTCTACTTCGAGGATGCGACGACCGGCGTGAGCGGCTTCTACGACCAACGCGGGCGCTCGCTGCGGCGGGCCTTCCTGCGGGCGCCGCTGCAGTTCCGGCGTATCTCGAGCCGCTTCGGCGGCCGCTACCACCCGATCCTCCACATGTGGCGTCATCACGCCGGCGTCGATTTCGCGGCGCCGTACGGCACCCCGGTGCGCGCCACCGCCGACGGCATCGTGACGCGGGTGGGACGCGAAGAGGGCGGCTACGGCAACCTGGTCGAGTTGCGCCACGTCAATCACATCCGGACCCGCTACGGCCACCTCTCGGCGTTCGCCCGCGGCCTGCACGCGGGCGAACGCGTGACCCAGGGCGAGACGATCGGCTACGTCGGGTCGACGGGGCTGTCGACCGGCCCGCACCTGCACTACGAGTTCCTGGTCGACAACCGACCCACCAACCCGCAGCGCAAGGACATGGGCGCGGGCACGCCGGTGCCGGCGCAGCTGGCGGCCGTCTACGCCGTCGCGCGCGAGCGGTTACATGACCAGCTCGAGCCGCACACACCTCCCGCTCCTACGGTCGCCGCCGGGCACGATTAGTTTCCAATCAAGCCGTGGAACTCTATCCCGCCGTTGACGTCCAGGGCGGGCGCGTGGCGCGTGCCGGCGCGGGCGACGCCTCGCGCCCGAGCCCCCCGTCCGTTCCCCCTCCGGACCCGATCGCGTTGGCGCAGCAATTCGCGCGCGACGGGGCGCGCTGGGTGCATTTCGTGGACTTAGACCGCGCCTACGGCCGGGGTGAGAACCGCGCGCTGGCACAGCGCTTCCTCGCGGAAGCGGGGCTCCGGGTGCAGGTGGGGGGCGCGTTGGCGAGCGCGGCGGCGATCGCCGAGATGTTCGCCTGGGGAGCGACGCGCGTGGTGATCGGCGCCGCGGCGGCGGCCGATGCGGACTTGGTCGCGGAGCTGCTGCGGCGCCATGGGTCGGAGCGGCTCGCCGTGGGGATTGACGCGCGCGACGGACGAGTCGCACCCCGCGGCTCGGGCCCGACGCTCGCGCTCACGCCGCTTGAGCTCGCACGCCGGGTGGGGGCGCAGGGGGCGCGCACCGTGATCTACACCGATGCCGCAAGGGACGGCACGCTCGCCGGGCCCGACCTGGACGGCGCGCGCGCGATCGCCGCCCTCGGGCTCGACGTGATCGCCTCCGGCGGGGTCCGCTCCCTCGACGATCTGCACCGCGTGCGCGATGCCGGGCTCGCCGGCGCGATCGTCGGGCGCGCCCTGCACGAGGGGCGCTTCACCCTGGCCGAGGCCCTCGCGTGCGTCGCGGCGTGACACTCGGGCTCGCCCTGCTGCGCGCCGCTGGGCTTGGCGCGCTCGCGCTGCTGGTGTGGAACCCGACGATCCCGCGCGCGGCGGCGGGAGACCAGTCGCCCCTCGTGTTGCTCGATGCCTCCCTCTCGATGGCCGGGCACGGCGGACCCTGGCGGCAGGCGCTCGATACCGCCCGAGCGCTCGCGCACGGTGGCGTGATCTGGCGGTTCGGCGCCCGGGTCACCGCGTTCGACACGGTGGCGCCCGCCGCGGGCGCGAGCCGACTCGCACCCGCGCTCGCAGCGGCCGCGGCGCGCGGCGGTCCGATCGTCATCGTGACGGACGGCGCCGTGTCCGATCTCGCCGATCTCCCGGTCGACTTGCTGCATCGGGCGCGCCTGGTCGTCCTACCTCGGGTCCCGTTCTTCGACGCGTTCATCGCCGCGGTCGAGGGACCGAGACGCGTGAGTGTCGGTGACACGATCCGGCTCAAGGTGAGCTATGGCGCGGCCGGACCGCGCCCCGGACCCGGCGGACCCGGCGGACCTGGCAGCAAGCGACAGGCACTCCTCACCGTCAGCGCCGACGGCTGGCGCCTCGCCGCGCGCCCCGTCGCGCTGCCCGACAGCGGCATCGTGGCGACCGAGCTCACCATCCCCCCGTCCCGCGTGTCCCTAGGGCGTTGGACCGCGCTCGAGGTGCGCCTGGCGGGCGTCCCGGACCTCGAGCCGCGTGACGATGCGCGCCTGTTCCTGCTCGAGGTGAGCCGGCAGCCGTCGGTCGTGCTGCTCGCCTCGCCGCCGGACTGGGATACGCGCTTCCTCGCCCGCGCCATGGAGGACGTCGCCCGCGTGCCGGTCAAGACCCTCGTCCAAGCCGAGCCGGGCGCCACGCGGTGGCGTGACGCCGCCACACTCGCTCCCGTCTCCCCCGGCGAGGTGGCGCGGCTGGTCGCGACGGCTCCCTTGACGATCGAGGCCGGCGAGCCGAGCGCCTTTGCGCGCTTGGCGCTGCCGGGCGCGGCGCTCGTGTGGCCGCTCGGGCGGCGTCAGGACGGCGACTGGTACGTGCAGCCGCCCGGGCCGTCGCCCGTCGCGGCCACGCTCGCCGGCGTGGTGTGGGATTCGCTGCCGCCCGCGACCTCGCTCACCGAGCTCGCCTCCGACAGCGCGATCACGGTCGCGCTCGGCGCCCGGCTCGCTCGACGGGGCCCGCCGCGCCCGGTGGTGGTGCTGTCGGAGCGCGGCGGACACCGGCGCGCGCTGATCGCGGCCGCCGGACTATATCGCTGGGCGTTTCGCGGGGGCGCGAGCGCGGAGGCGTACCGCGCCCTGGTCGCGGCACTCACGGACTGGCTCTTGGGCAGTAGCAGCGCCGGCGGGGAGCGGTTCGCTGCGGTGACGAACGAAGTGCCGAACGGGATGCCGCTCGCGTGGCGCTGGACTGGGAGCGCCGAGCCGCGACCGATCATCCTCGCCCTCGCGGCGGAGCGGCGCCAGCGCGTGGACACGCTGCGCTTCGACGCCGGCGGCCGAGCGGAGCTCGACCTGCCCCCGGGCGTATATCGCTACGCGGCGACCGACGGTGCGGAGCGCGGCGTGGTGGCGGTCGAGCTGTACTCGGATGAGTGGCGCCCGGGGGCCGCGCTGCTCGCGTCGCAGCCGGGCGGGCCGGGGACGCCCCGCGAGCGCGTGGCGCTGCGCGATCGCTGGTGGCTGTTCGTGCTCGCGATCGCCCTGTTCGCGACCGAGTGGGGGTGGCGCCGACGCACGGGCCGGCCGTGAGGCGCCTGGGGGAGCGCCGGCTCAGACGTCCGAGCGGTGGCGCGCCGGCCGGTGAGCCGATCACCGGCTGAGGAAAGGGGGACCTAGGGAAGGGGGAGCGGGGTGGGGCTCGAGCTCAAGACGTCGGTCAAGTATCTGAAGGGCGTGGGGCCGAAGCGCGCCGAGGCGCTTGCGCGCCTGGGCGTCCGCAGCGTGGGCGATCTGCTATACCACGCGCCGCACCGCTATCTCGACGCGACGACCGTCACGCCGCTGGCCCAGGCCCACGTTGGCCAGGAGGTGACGTGCGTCGGCCGCGTGGCGAGCACGGGGGTCGTGCCCACCCGCAAAGGCCTGCGGGTGTTCCGCGCGGTGCTCCGCGACGAGAGCGGCCCGCTCGAGTGCGCCTGGCCGGGCCAGCCATTCCTCGAGCGCCAGATCCGCAACGGACAGCTGCTGCTCGTCACCGGTCCCGTCCGCTACTATCACGGCCGCCAGCTCGTGCCCCGCGAGTTCGTGATCCTCGCCGACGACGGCGAAGCGGGTCCCGAGCACGGGCTGGTGCTGCCGGTCTATCCCGCGACCGAGGGCCTCACCCATCGCCAGATTCGGGCTCTCATCCAGCAGCACTTAGACCCGCTGCTCGCCCTGGTCGACGATCCGCACCCGCGCGCCCTGCGCGACGGCGTGGGGCTCGCGGACCTCTCGAGCGCGCTCGCCGCCGTGCACCGGCCGCACACGCCGGCCGACGCGGAAGCCGGGCGGCGCCGGCTCGCCTTCGATGAGCTGTTCGACCAACAGCTCGTGCAGGCGCGGGCCCGCGCGCTCGCCAAGCGGGCCCGCGCCGGCATCAGCTTCACGCTCCAGAAGGAGCTCACGACGCGCCTGAAGGCGCACCTGCCGTTCGAGCTTACCGGCGACCAGCGACGCGCCATCCGCGAGATCACCGACGACATGACGGCACCCCTCCGCATGCATCGCCTGCTGATGGGCGACGTCGGCACCGGCAAGACCGTCGTCGCCCTGTTCGCCATGCTGCTGGCGGTCGAGAACGACTACCAGGCGGTGATCATGGCGCCGACGGAGCTGCTCGCCGAGCAGCACCTCGCGACCCTGACGCAACTGCTCGAGCCGCTCGCCCTGCGCCCGGAGCTCCTGATCGGCCGGCTCGGCGCGACGGAGAAGGCGGCGGCACGCGAGCGGGTCGCCGCCGGGTCCGCGCGGCTCGTGGTCGGGACGCACGCGCTGATCCAGGAGTCCGTAACGTTCCGGCGCCTCGGGCTCGCGGTGATCGACGAGCAGCACCGCTTCGGCGTCGAGCAACGGGCCGCGCTCGTGGAGAAGGGCGACGCGCCGGACGTGCTGCTGCTCACGGCGACGCCGATCCCGCGCTCCCTCGCACTCACGCTGTACGGCGACTTGGACGTGACCCAGCTGCGCGAGCGCCCGCCGGGGCGGGGCAGCGTGAAGACGGCGCTGCGCACCGAGGCGGCGCGCACCAAGATCTACAGCTTCCTCCGTAGCGAGTGCGCCGCCGGCCGCCAGGCCTACGTGGTCTATCCCGTGATCGAGGAGTCGGAGCGCGCCGATCTGAAAGCCGCGACCACGATGGCTGACCGGCTCGCCGCGGTGTTCCCGGAGTTGGTGATCGGCCTGGTCCACGGGCGACTCAAGGCGGAGGAGCGTGACCGGACGATGCGGGCGTTCCGCGACAACCGCGTCCACCTCCTCGTCGCGACCAGCGTGATCGAGGTGGGAATCGACGTGGCGAATGCGACGGTGATGGTGATCGAGCATGCCGAGCGCTTTGGGCTCGCGCAATTGCATCAGCTGCGGGGGCGCGTGGGACGGGGGCCGGCGCCGAGCCACTGCATCCTCCTGTCCGACGTGGCCGAGGCCGGGCCGCGCCTCCAGGCGTTCGCCGGGACGACGGACGGATTCACGATCGCGGAGCTCGACCTCAAGGAGCGGGGCATGGGCGAGCTCGCCGGGGCGCGCCAGTCGGGCGGGCTGCCGCTCCGCTACGCGAACTTCGCGACCGACTTGCCGTTGCTTGAGGCGGCCCGCCGCGCGGCGGGGGAGATCATCGCGCACGACCCCGCGCTCACCCGGCGCGAGCACGCGGCGTACCGTGCGCGCATCGTGGCGCGCTACGAACGCGGGTTCGAGTTGTTCCGGGTCGGGTGAACCGCCGGTCGCCGCTCCACTGCGCGCGGCGCGCACCCAAATCGCGTTGACAGTCCAGAACGGCGCCGCTAGTCTCTACCGCCCGTATGCCCGCCTTCCATCGGATCGAGGAGTTGCCGCCACTCGTCGGCCAGCTCGTGCTCACGCGCGGGTGGGTCATGACCACCCGCTCGTCCGGGAAGATCACGTTCGTGGCCCTGCGCGACGGCACCGGCTACCTGCAGGTGGTGCTCTCGAAAAAAGACGTCCCGGAGGCGGCGTGGACCGCGTGCGCGAGCCTCACCCAGGAAACGTCGGTCGAGGTGACGGGCACGGTGCGCGCCGACGCCCGGGCGCCGGGCGGGGTCGAGCTCACGGCGTCCGATCTCCGGGTGCTTGGGCCGAGCGTCGATTTTCCGATCACGCCCAAGGACCACGGCATCGCGTTTCTGTTCGAGCATCGCCACCTGTGGCTCCGCAGCCGTCGCCAGGTGGCCATCGCCCGCGTGCGCTCCGAGGTGGAGCAGGCGATCCGTGACTTCTTTTACGAGCGGAAGTTCGTCCTCGTCGACACGCCGATCCTCACGGGCGCGATCGGGGAGGCGGCGGGGAATCTGTTCGCGACGCAATACTTCGATTTGGGCACGGCCTACCTCGCGCAAACCGGACAGCTCTATGTGGAGGCCGCAGCCGCGGCGCTCGGCAAGGTGTACTGCTTCGGCCCCACGTTCCGGGCCGAGAAATCGAAGACGCGCCGGCACTTGACCGAGTTCTGGATGGTTGAGCCTGAGGTGGCGTGGAACGACTCGGATGCGAACATGCAGTTGCAGGAGGAGTTCGTCTCCTACATCGTGGCGCGCTGCCTCGAGCGCCGGGGCGCGGAGCTCGCCGAGCTCGAGCGCGACGTGCGGCCGCTCGAACGCGTGCGGCCGCCGTTCCCCCGCATCTCCTACACGGACGCGCTGGTACAGCTCAAGGCGCTCGGCAGCGACATCGAATGGGGCCGCGACCTGGGAGGCGACGCAGAGACGTTGCTCGCGAAACAGTACGACTGTCCCGTGATGGTGTTCAACTACCCCAAGTCGGTGAAGGCCTTCTATATGAAGGAGAACCCGGCCGATCCGCGCACCGTGCTCAACAACGACATGCTCGCCTCGGAAGGCTACGGGGAGATCATCGGGGGGAGCCAGCGCGAGGACGACTACGACAAGCTGCTGGCGCGCATCCGCGCGGAACAGCTCCCCGAGGAGTCCTACAGCTGGTATCTCGATCTCCGCAAGTACGGCACGTTCGTGCACGCTGGATTCGGGCTGGGCGTGGAGCGGACGGTGGCATGGATTTGCGGCATCGCGCACATCCGCGAGGCGATCGCGTTTCCGCGAACGCTGTACCGCCTGTGGCCCTGAGCCGGCGGCACCGCGGGAGGGCGACGCCCCTGCGAACCGCTGGCCTAGCCGCGCTTCACCTCGTCCCATAAGGCGTCCAGCTCCTCCAGGCTCGCCCGCCCCAGCTCCAGCCCGCGCCGCTCGGCCAGTTGCTCGAGCGCTTCGAACCGCCGCCGGAATTTGTCGTTGGCGCGCTCGAGCGCCGCCCGCGGATCGACCCCGAGCTTGCGCGACACATTGACCGCGGCAAACAGCACGTCGCCCATCTCGTCCGCGATCGCCTCTGGCGTCCCGGTCCGGGTTTCCCGCTCGAGCTCGTCGAGCTCCTCCTTCACCTTCCGGAGCGGTCCGGTCGCGTCCGGCCAGTCGAACCCCACACCGGCGGCGCGCTGCTGCAGCCGGAACGCCATGAGGAGTGGGGGTAGCGTGGGCGGCAAGGCCCGCAGCACCCCGCTCGCCGCTCCGCGCTCGCGCTGTTTCGTCCGCTCCCAGGTCTCGTGGTTGGGCCGCTCCGCGTTGGCAAACAGCTGCGGATGGCGCCGCCACATCTTCTCCTCCAGCGCCCGCGTCACCGCTTCGGCATCGAGCTCGTGGCGCTCCTCTCCGATCACGATCTGGAAGGCGAGGTGGAGCAAGAGGTCGCCGAGCTCGTCGCGCACCTCGGCCGGGGTTCCGTCCCGTAGGGCCTGGTCGAGCTCGAGCACTTCTTCGACCAGGTAGGGGCGGAGCGTCTCGCGGGTCTGCACCTGGTCCCACGGACAGCGGGCGCGCAGATCGCGCACCAGCGCTAGGGCGCGGGCGAGGGCGGCGTCGTTCGACACGGTTCCTCCGGAATGGGGGGCGCGCACGGGCGCGCGTACGACCGTAGCTCGGGAATCTAAAGACGCTCCGCGCAACGGCGGCGGGCGTCGTCGGCCGCTCGGGCCGCTCGTCCAACCGCTTCATCGTCTTGCATTTAGCAGGTCGGACGGGTTATCATACGCGCGCTTGTGAACGGGTCAATCCGCGGGCGCCAGTCCCGCGCCTGGGTCGAGGTGAGCCTCGCTGCCGTGGTTGCGAACGCCCGCACGGTGGCCCGGATCGCCGGCACACGGCTCCTCCCGGTGGTGAAGGCGAATGGCTACGGGGTGGGAGCCGTCGCCGTGTCTAGGGCCCTCGAAGCGCTGGATCCCTGGGGCTACGGCGTCGCCACGCTCGAGGAAGGCGCCGAGCTTCGCACCGCGGGTATCACGCGGTCCGTCCTCGTCTTCATGCCGGGGCAGCCCGGCCTGTTCGATGAGCTCGACCGGCTCCACTTGACGCCCGTGCTGGGTGACGCGGCGTCGATCCGGGCGTGGACGGCGCGCGGCACCCGGCCGTTTCATCTAGAGATCGACACCGGGATGGGCCGCTCCGGCGTACGTTGGTCGGAGATCGACGCGATCCGCGACGCGGCCGCCACACCGTCGCTCGAGGGCTGCTATACACAGTTTCACTCGGCCGACCGGCGCGACGGCAGCGCCGACGAACAGCTCGCGCGCTTCGAGACCGCCGTCGGGCGGCTCGCGCGCCGGCCCGCGCTGCTCCACGTCGCGAACAGCGCGGCGGCGCTCTCGGGGAAGCGATTCGCGTTCGACCTGGTGCGGCCGGGCGTGTTTCTGTACGGGGGCGCGCCCGGGGACGGGTTTCCCGCGCCCGAGCCCGTGGTGAGCATCCGCACCCGAGTCCTGGCGGTGCGACGCGTGGCGGCGGGGGAGAGCGTGAGCTACAACGCGCTCTGGCGGGCGGCGCGAGACACCACGGTCGCGACGCTCGGCATCGGATACGCCGACGGCGTGCGCCGGGCCGTCGGGCTTTCGGGCCGCGGCGCCGTCCTCCTGGGTGGCCGACGCTGCCCGATCGTCGGCGCCGTCACCATGGACTTGACCATGGTCGACACAAGCGACCAGCCCGCGCAGGTGGGCGACGTGGCGACGCTCGTCGGGGAGGGCGACGGGGGTGGTGGCCGGATCACGCTGGACGAGTTCGCCGCCTGGAGTGGTGAGCTGCAGCGCGCCGTGCTCACGTCGCTCGGGACACGGCTGCCGCGTATCTACGATTGAGGCGCGCCGCCATCATCGTGCTCGACGGGGTCGGGATCGGGCCGGCGCCCGACTCCGCCGCCTACGGCGACGCGGGATCGCACACGCTGGGCAACGTGGCACGCGCCGTGGGGGGCCTCACACTCCCCAACTTGGAACGGCTGGGATTGGGATTGTGCCGCCCGATCGCGGGCCTGAGCGCGACGGTGCGGCCGAGCGCGGCGTACGGCGTGGCGCTGCCCCGCTCGTACGGCAAGGACTCGACCACGGGACATTGGGAGCTCTGCGGGGTGCTCCTGTCGCGGCCGTTCCGGACATATCCCCAGGGGTTCCCGCGGGTGCTGCTCGACGAGTTCGCGCGCCGCACCGGACGCGGTTGCCTCGGCAATAAGGCCGCATCGGGCACGGCGATCATCGCAGAGCTCGGGGAGGAACATCAGCGCAGCGGGAAGTGGATCGTCTACACGTCGGCGGACTCGGTTTTCCAGGTGGCGGCGCACGAAGCGACGGTGCCGCTCGAGGAGCTGTATCGAGCGTGCGCGCTCGGACGCCAGATGCTCGGGGGCGAGTACGCCGTGAGCCGGGTGATCGCGCGGCCATTCCGCGGGCGCCCCGGGGCGTATGAGCGAACGTCACAACGCCGGGATTTCTCGCTCGCACCCGTGGGGCCGACCTTGCTCGACCGCCTCGCCGCGGCGGGCGTGCCGCGGGTGGGGATCGGCAAGGTGGACGACCTGTTCGCCGGCCGCAACATCACGAGCGAGCACACGCCCACCAACGGCGCCGCTTACCGGCTGATCGAGCGGGCGTTGGACGAGACCGAGACGGGGTTCATCTTCGTGAATGTGATCGAGTTCGACCAGACGTGGGGGCACCGCAACGACGTGGCGGGGTTCCATGAGGGATTGCGAGAGCTCGATGCCTGGATTCCCCGGCTCGAGGCGCGCACCACGGGAGACGATCTGATCATCATCACCGCCGACCACGGGAACGACCCGACCACGCCCTCCACCGATCATTCGCGCGAGGCCGTGCCCGTGCTCGCCCTCGGTCCCACGATACGCCCCCACGCGCTCGGCGAGCGCGGCACGTTCGCCGATGTGGGCGCCACTGTCGCCGCGTACTTCGCCGTGGAGCCGCTCGCGGCGGGCACGTCGTTTCTCCGGGAGATCCGGGCGTGAGCGCGGAGCTCGTGCGGCGGGCACGGGCGGTGCAAGCGCACGCCTACTGCCCCTACAGCAAGTTCCGGGTGGGAGCGGCCCTCGAGGCGGCCGACGGCCAGGTCTACGTGGGGACGAACGTGGAGAGCGCGTCCTACGGGCTCACGGTCTGCGCTGAGCGGATGGCGATTGGGGCGGCGGTGGCAGGTGGGGCGCGCGAGTTCCGCCGCATCGTGGTCGCGACCGACGTGGATCCGCCGGCGTCGCCGTGCGGCGCCTGCCGCCAATTGCTCGCCGAGTTCGGCCTCGACCTCGAGGTCATCGCGGCGGGTCCGAACACCGAGCGGCGCTGGGTGCTGCGCGACCTGCTGCCCGACGCGTTCGCGCGCACGGCGCTCGGCCGATGAGAGGACGCCGAGCGGCGGTCCTGGGGGGGGTGCTTCTCGCGGCGGCGTGCGTCGAGCAGGTGGCCGCACCCGGCAGTTGCCCGGCCTACTGCCCCGCAGCCGGGATCACGATCGTGGATACCCTGCTCGCGGCGGTCATTTCCCGGGACTCGGGATTCCGGGGCTACGTGAGACCCCACCAGGTGGGGACCGTCATGCTCGCCGCGACCCTCCCGGGCATCGTCGATGGCCGCTCGCTCTTCACGTTCGCGGGCGCCGGCAGCCGGTTCCGGCTCACCACCACGGATACGAGCACCGGGGCGATCACCGGCGCCGATTCGGCGCGGCTCCGGCTCGAGGTGACCCGCCGCGACACCGGGGCACACAACCTGACGCTGCGCCTGTTTCGGATGCCGGTCACGATGGACTCGAATACCGCGTTCGACAGCCTCGCTCCGCGATTCGCGGACTCCCTCGTCGTGCACACCGTCAACATCGACACCCTGCTCGCGCGGCCGGGGCGTACGGACTCGATCTCGGGAGACAGCGCTCGAGTCGACACCGTGAACCATCTGCTGGTGTTGTCCCTCAAACTCGACTCCACGGCGGCGCGCTACGTGCGGGCCGACTCCGGCGCCGCCGCGTACGGCGTGCGCGTCACCGCCGACGCGCGCGCCAGCATCGCGATCGGGAAGGCAGCCACCGGCCCGTCGATCGTCTGGCACTTCCGCGTCGACTCGGTCGGCAAGTCCGTCGCCCGGGCCTCGGGGATCGTGCAAGCGGGGTTCCAGAGCTTTGTGTTCACGCCGCCGGCACCGCCGCTCGACTCGACGCTCGCGGTGGGCGGGGTGCCCTCGGCGCGGAGCATCCTGCGGGTGGCCTTCCCGCGCTTCATCCGGGACTCGTCGCAGATCATCCGCGGCACGCTGCTGCTCGTGCCCGCCGTGCCGGCGCGCGGCGCGCCCGTCGACTCCTTCACCGTGGAGGCGCATACGGTGCTCGCGGACTTCGGCGCCAAATCGCCGGTCGCTCTGGACGCGACGCGCACGGACACGACCATCATCCACATCGGGGCGACCGACACCGTGAAGATCGAGATCACGAACCTGCTGCAGTTCTGGGCGGCCGACTCCACCCGGCCGACGGCGATCGTACTGCGGGCGAAGGCGGAGGGCACGTCGTTCGCGGAGATCCGGTTTTATCCGACGAAGGCGCAGGCCTTCCGGCCCGCCCTGCAGGTCACGTTCGTGCGGCGATTCCCGTTTGGGGCCCCATGACGCGCCGGACTGCTCGCACGGCCGCGACGCTGGCGCTGCTCCTCGTGGGCCGCGCGCTGGGTGGGCCGGCCGCCGCCGCCCAGGACTCGCAGCTCGGGATTCGCGGGCTCGGGACTCCGGGTCGGTGGGAATCGGTACGGTCGCGCACCACGGGGGGCGCGTTTGGGCCGTTCGACCCCGCGTCGCCCTTGTCCGAGGCCGCGATCGCCGACGTCCCGCAACTCAGCGCCACGGCGATAGAGGGCGCCTCGTACCGCGACGTCGAGGTCGCTGGTTCGACCACGCCGCTGCGAGGCACGCGATTTCCGTTGCTGATCGCCGCGGGACGGGTCGCGTCCCGGCTCGCGCTCGCCGTGGGATTCACGACCTATCTGGACAAGTCGTGGGCCGTGGTGCTGCGCGACTCGATGGTGCTGCGCGGTAGGCTCCAGCGCTACGCGGATGCGCTCACGAGCGACGGCAGCGTCGCCGACCTGAGGCTCGCCGCGGGAAGCCGGCTGTCGCGCCGCATTGCCGTCGGAGCCGCCGTGCACCTGCTCGCTGGGTCGACCCACCAGTCCGCTGCGCGCCGCTTCGACGATACGACCTTCCACACCGTGCAGCAGGTCGCCGACGTGAGCTATCGGGGATTCGGCGTGTCCGGGAGTGTGCTCGTCGGCGTCGCCCCTGGCCTGAGCGTGACCGCTTGGGGCCGCGCCGACAACCGCTTGCGCGCCGTGGTGAGCGACACGACGAGCGCCGACACACCGCTGCCGCGCATGGCGGGAGGTGGCGTGCTGTTCGCACCGAGCCCGAGTGTGCGGTTCGGCGGGGCGGTGGCCTGGCGCTCCTGGTCGCGCGCCGGGCCGGGCGCGTTTGACACCTGGAGCTGGTCGACGGGGGCCGAGATCGGAGCGGGCCAGATGCCGATCCGGTTCGGCGTGCGCGGCGGGCAACTCCCGTTCGGGCCCGGCACCAGCGCGCCCACCGAGTTCGCCGCGGCCGCCGGGATCGGCCGCGCGTTCGCACAGGGACGAGGGCTCATCGACCTGGGGCTTGAGCGGCTGGAGCGCCGGGCGAGCGGGCTCAGGGAGCACGTGTGGACCGTGCTCGTGGGACTCACGGTCCGGCCATGAACGTCTATTTCCACACCTTCGGCTGCAAGGCGAACCAGTACGACACCGCGTTCGTCCAGCAGGCGTTCGCCGACCAGGGGGCACGCGTCGTGGACGACCCCGCGGCCGCGGACGTGGCCGTGGTCAACTCGTGCACGGTCACCCACGAGAGCGAAGCGAAGATGCGGCGCTTCGTGCGCCGCTTGGCACGACGCCGGCAGGGGCTTGCGACGATCGTCATGGGCTGCGCGGCGGCGCGCGACGACGGTACGATCGCTGCGCTTCCGGGTGTGCGCGCCGTGGTGGGCGGCGCCGATGCCCGGGCCGTGCTCCGCGCCGCCGGGTTCGCGCGGCCCCGGCTCGATCCAGTGCTGCGCCGCTTCCCCGCCAGTAGCCGTGGCTGGCTCAAGATCCAGGATGGCTGCGATGAGCACTGCACCTTCTGCGCGACGACGCTCGCGCGGGGCGCGAACCGCTCGCGCGCCCCGGCCGAGCTGATTCGTGAAGCGCAGGCGCTGGGGGAAGCCCACGCGGAGCTCGTGCTCACGGGCGTCCACATCGGCACCTACGGATGCGACGGGACCCTAGACGCGCCGCGCGGGACGGCCCCCTGCCTCGGCTCCCTACTCGAGCGGCTGCTCAGCGCCGCGCCCACGGTCCGCTTCCGGCTCTCTTCGATCGAGGCCACCGAGGTGGACGACACGATCGCCCGGCTCCTGATCGCCGCGCCTCGCCAGCTCGCGGCCCACCTGCACGCGCCGCTCCAGTCTGGCGCCAACCGCATCCTCAGGCGCATGGGCCGCCACTGGTACACGGCCGAGTCCTACCGGGCCCGCGTCGAGTGGCTGGCGGAGCGGCTGCCGGTGTTTGGGCTGGGCGCAGACATCATCGCCGGATTCCCGGGGGAGACGGACGCGGATCACCGCGCGACGCTCGCGCTCGTGGACGCCCTGCCATTCACCTACCTCCACGTCTTCCCGTTCAGCGTACGGCCCGACACGGCGGCGGGCCGGCTGCCCGAGCCGGTGCCGCCGCCCCTGGTGCAGGAGCGCGCCCGCGAGCTGCGCGAGCTCGGGGACACGAAGGCGCGCGCCTATCGCGCGCGCCGCGCCGGCGGGCTCGCCGATGGCGTGGTGACGGGTCGGGGCGTCGGCAAGGTCGAGGTCCTGACGGAGGACTACCTTTCGATCTATCTTCCCACCGCAGAGTGGCACGGTGACGCCCGCTTCGAGGTGACGGTCCGCTAGCGATGCCGAGCATCTACATCGAGACGTACGGCTGCCAGATGAACGTGGCGGACTCAGAGCTCGTGCTCGGGGTCCTGGGGCGCGAGGGGTACGTGCGCACCGACGACCCGGCCCAGGCCGATGTGGTGCTCGTGAATACCTGCGCCGTGCGGGACCATGCGGAACAACGGGTGCTGTCGCGGGTGGGCGAGCTGAAGCGCCACAAACAGCCGGGGCGGGTGCTCGGCGTGCTCGGCTGCATGGCGCAACGCCTCGGGCCCCGACTGCTCGAACGGGTGCCGCAGGTGGACTTCGTGGCGGGCCCGGACGGCTATCGCGGGCTCCCGGAACTGATCGCCCGGGCGCGGAGCGGCGAGCGCACCGCGGACCTCGAGTTCAAGCACTGGGAGCACTACGAGGACGTGCCGCCCCTGCGCGAGGTGCGGGGCTCGGCGTTCGTCACGGTCCAGCGCGGCTGCGACTATCGCTGCACCTTCTGTATCGTGCCCATGACACGCGGCCCGGAGCGCAGCCGATCGCTCGCGCACGTGGTGGCCGAGGTGGAGGGGCTTGCCAGCCGCGGCACGACGGAGGTGACGCTCCTCGGCCAGACCGTCAACAGCTACTCCGATGGCACCCACGACTTCGCTGATCTGCTCCGCGCAGTCGGCGCCGTGCGCGGCGTGCGACGGCTGCGGTTTACCTCGCCCTATCCCACGGGGTTCGGCGAGCGCGTCGTGACGGCGATGGCGGAGACACCCGCCGTGTGCGAGCACGTGCACCTGCCCGCGCAGAGCGGCAGCTCTCGCGTGCTGAAGCGGATGCTGCGGCGCTACACCCGCGAGCGCTATCTGGAGGTGGTCGGAGCGCTGCGGCGCGCCGTCCCGAACCTGGCGCTCACGACCGACCTGATCGTGGGCTTCCCGGGTGAGACCGAGGCCGACTTCGCCGAGACGCTCTCGCTGGTTGAGGCCGTCGGGTTCGACGACGCCTACACCTTCCGGTATTCGCCGCGCGAAGGCACGCCCGCGACCCGCCTGAAGGATGCCGTGCCCGACGCGGTCGCGGGCGAGCGGCTGGAGCGCCTCGTCGCCCTGGTGCGGGGCATCGCGCGGCGCAAGAATATGACGCTCGTGGGGAGCACCCACGAGGTGCTGGTGGAAGGGAAGGCGAAGCGCGGCGAGCTGCTCCAGGCCCGCACCCGGACCAACAAGGTCGCCCTGGTCCCGGGCCCCGACGCGTGGATCGGGTCCTACCACACGGTGCGGTTCACCGGGACCACGGGCTCGACCTTCACCGGCCGCACGACCGAGCCGGAGGTCACCCTCGTGGGGTGACGAACGTGACGTACGAGGTCGTGCAGCGCGAGTACGCGAAGCTCCGACCTCAGTTGCCCCGCTTCTGCGGCTGCGATACGTGCCGTGGGGACGTGCTGGTGTTTGCCCTCAACCGCCTCAGCCCGAACTATGTCTCAACGCCGCAGGGTGAGGTGCTCACCGAGTTGCGGCTCGACAGCGACCAGGAGAAGGCGAAGCTCGACGTGGCGCTGCTCGATGGGTTTCGCAAGGTGGGGCTCGCGCCCCGCTGTGGCGCACGGCCCGTACAGCTGATGTGACCTTCCGCGCGGTGGGTCACGGTCCCGTTCTTGCGAGGCGAGGGGCCGCGGGGCGCGGCACGATCACTTTCGTCAGGGACGGCTGAGCGTGCAAGGCTCGGAAGTCATCACGATTGAGCGCTTCATTATGGAGCAGGAGCGGCTCCACCCGGAAGCGACGGGGGAGCTCTCGAACCTGCTGTATGACTTGTGCCTCGCCGCGAAGATCATCTCGCGCCAGGTGCGCCGCGCCGGCCTGAGCGACATCCTCGGCACCGCCGGGGCGGTCAACCTGTCGGGCGACCTGCAGCAGAAGCTCGACCTGTTCGCCAACGAGACGGTCCGCAACAGCGTGCAGCACACCGGACGCGTGTGCGTCACCGCGTCCGAAGAAGACGCGCAGCCGGTGCCCGTCCCGGCGACCAAGCCGGCGGGCAAGTACGTCGTGCTGTTTGACCCGCTCGACGGTTCCGCCAACATCGACGTGAACGTCTCGATCGGAACCATCTTCTCGATCCATCGACGCGTCACGAAGCAGAACGGCCCCGCGGGTCTCGCCGATTGTCTCCAGGTTGGCAAGAGGCAGGTCGCCGCCGGCTACATCCTGTACGGCTCGAGCACGATGCTCGTCTACACCACGGGGCAGGGGGTGCACGGCTTCACCCTCGATCCCACGATCGGCGAGTTCCTCTTGTCCCACCCCGCCATCACGACGCCCCCGGTGGGGAAGTACTACAGCGTGAACGAGAGCAATTGGAACCGTTGGACTCCGTCGGTCCAACGCGTGGTGGGGGCCTTCAAGAACGGCGAAGGCACGATCCAACCGAAGAACGCGCGCTACATTGGTTCCCTCGTCGCCGACGTCCATCGCAACCTCATTTCCGGCGGCATCTTCCTGTATCCTGCGGACACCATCCATCCGCAGGGGAAGCTGCGCCTCCTGTACGAAGCGGCGCCACTCGCGTTCGTGGTGGAGCAGGCCGGGGGCCGCGCCACCGACGGCTGCAGGCCGATCCTGGACGTCGTCCCAAAAACCCTGCACCAGCACACCCCATTCATCATCGGCAGCCAGGACGACGTGGCCTTTGCCGCCCGTGCCCTTGCGGCCGAGGCGGCCCTGACGGCGCAGTGAGCGAGCGCAAGCCCGTCTACGGTCCGGACGATTGGGCAGGCGACGCCGCGCGCGACCTGGGCGCCCCGGGCGCGTTCCCGTTCACGCGCGGCCTCCATCCCACGATGTATCGCGGCAAGCTCTGGACCATGCGCCAGTACGCCGGCTTCGGGACGGCGGAGGAGACGAACGCGCGGTTCCGCCACCTGCTCGCCGCGGGGCAGACCGGCCTGTCCGTGGCCTTCGATCTCCCCACCCAGATGGGCTACGACTCGGACCATCCGATGGCCGAGGGTGAGGTCGGGCGCGCCGGCGTGGCGATCGATACGGTGGACGATCTCGAACGGCTGTTCCACGAGATCCCGCTCGACCGGGTCTCCACGTCGATGACGATCAACGCCACCGCCCCGATCCTGCTCGCCATGTACATCGTGGTCGGGGAGGAGCAGGGCGCGCCGCGCGGCAAGCTGCAGGGAACGCTGCAGAACGACATCCTCAAGGAGTTCATCGCGCGCGGCACCTACATCTATCCGATCGAGCCATCGCTGCGGCTCGTGACCGACGTGTTGCGGTTCGTCGCAGCGGAAGGCATGAGCTTCAATGCGATTTCGGTCTCGGGCTACCACATGCGCGAGGCCGGCGCGACCGCCGTGCAGGAGCTCGCCTTCACGTTCGCCAACGGGCTCGAATACGTGCGCCGGGCGGTCGCCGCGGGACTGGACGTCGAGCAGTTCGCGCCGCGCCTGTCGTTCTTCTTCGCCGCCTTCAGCGACCTGTTCGAGGAAGTGGCGAAGTTCCGCGCCGCGCGACGGCTGTGGGCGCGCCTGATGCGGGAGCACTTCGCCGCGCCCGATGCGGCGTGTCGGCTGCGGTTCCACACCCAGACCGGGGGCTCGACCCTCACCGCGCAGCAGCCCGAGAACAACGTGGTGCGCGTGGCGATCCAGGCGTTGGCGGCGGTGCTCGGGGGAACCCAATCGTTGCATACGAATGCGTTCGACGAGGCCCTGGCGCTCCCGGCGACGCCGAGCGCGACACTCGCGCTCCGGACCCAGCAGATCCTCGCACACGAAACGGGGGTTCCCCAGACCGTGGATCCGGTGGGGGGGAGCTGGTACGTGGAGGCGTTGACCGATCGGATCGAGCGCGAGGCACGCGCGCTCTTGGACGAAATCGAGCAGGCGGGCGGGGCCGCAAAGGCGGTCGAGCGCGGGTTCTTCCAGGAGGCGATTGCGAAGAGCGCCTACGACGAACAGCGGGCGATCGAGTCGGGGGATGCCGTCGTGGTGGGCGTGAACCGCTACACGGACGACTCGGAGACTCCGTCAATCTCCGCCCCCGACTACTCGGCGCTCGCCGCGGTGCAGCGGCAGCGCGTCGACGAAGCGCGGCGCCGGCGCGACGCGGCGCCGGTGACCCGCGCGCTCGAGGCCGTGCGGACCGGCGCGCGCCAGCCCGACGAGCCGTTGCTGCCCGTGATCCTCGAGGCCGTGCGCGCTCGGGCGACGGTGGGGGAGATCTCGGACGTGTTGCGGGGGGTCTGGGGAGTGTACCGGCCGGTCTGAGCGGCGATCTTTGTTGCTACGAATGATGATTGGGTGATGGAAGGCTCTACGTCCAGCGCGTTCTCTCAGCGACACCCAAGGAGAGGAGACCTTCATGACAGGGCTGTCCGCGTTGTGGCTCCCGATCCTCTTGTCGGCGGTTGGCGTCTTTGTTGTCAGTTCCGTCATCCACATGTTCACGCCGTGGCACAAGAGCGACTACCCCAAGATGCCCAACGAGGACAGGGTGAGGGATGCGCTCCGGCCCCTCGCCATCCCGCCGGGCGACTACGTCATCCCGCGCCCAGCGAATCGCGAGGAAATGCGCTCGCCCGCGTTTGCCGACAAGATGAAGCAGGGTCCGGTCGCGATGTTCACCGTGATGCCGAACGGCCCGGCCCCGATGAGCAGGAGCCTTCTCCTCTGGTTCCTCTACGCGGTGGTTGTGGGCGTCTTCGCAGCCTACGTCACTGGGCGGGCGCTCCCGCACGCCGCGGATTATCTCCGCGTGTTCCAGTTCGCCGGCGTGACCGCGTTTGTCGGATACTCCGTCGGGCTGTGGCAGATGTCGATCTGGTTTCGCCGCGCGTGGACCACGACGATCAAGGCGACGGTGGACGGCTTGATCTACGCGCTCCTGACCGCCGCCGTCTTCGGCTGGCTGTGGCCTCGATAGGGTCGCGGGGGACACGCCACTGACCATCCGATGGCTGCTGGCCGCCTTTCATTTGCTGGCGCTCGGCGTCGGGCTCGGGGCGGTTTGGGCTCGCGGTCGCGCGCTCCAGGGTGCCCTCGATGCGGCGGGATTACGCCGCGCCTTCTACGCCGATACGTGGTGGGGCGTGGCCGCGCTCGTGTGGATCGGCACGGGCCTCGTGCGGGCCTTCGGCGGCTTCGAGAAGGGGAGCTTCTACTATCTTCACAACCAGGTCTTCTGGGGAAAGATGGGCCTGCTGGTCGCCATCCTCGTGCTTGAGCTGCGTCCGATGGTCACGCTGATTCAGTGGCGCCGCCTCGTGGTTCGCGGCGCCGCGCCCGATACTCGAAGCGCGAGCCGCTTCGCGCGGATCAGCTTCGTGCAGGCCGCGCTCGTCGTGCTCATGGTGCTGGCCGCCACGGCTATGGCCCGTGGCTACGGGGTGGCAGCACGATGACGCGGCAGTGATCATCCGCGCGATGTCCAGCGGCCGGCGTCCGCGGCCGACCCCGTGACGGACGAGAGCCTCGGTCGGCTGCGTGCCTTCCTGCAGGCGTACGCCGAGCGCACGACGAGCGTGCCCCAGCCCGCGGCCAAGGCGGCCTTAGACGCTGGGGTGCGGGAGACACACGCCAGTGCCGACCGCCTCCGGAAAGTGGTGCGGCCCGTGCTGGACGACTGCATGGCCGAGCTCCGGAACGCAGGGCACGAGGCGTCCGTACAGGACCACAGCGACAGCGCGGATGCGTATCCGAGCATCGCGGTCTCGTTCACTCCGCGCGGCCGCGGGGCCGGCCGCCGAACGACGGCCCTCGCTTCGGTGCTGGTGTTCCGGTACGATCCGCGGCGCGGCATCGTGGTGCAGCGCGATATCAGAGCGTCGGCCGCGCGGGGAAGGCTGGTGACCACCAGTGCAGATCGCAGCGGGACGATCGGCGTGGATGCCGTGTCGACCGAGTGGGTCGAGACCAAGACGCTGAACTTTGTCGAGGCCGTGCTCAAGGCCAATTGACCAGCGACACGGGGGGACGCCGCGGGTGAAACGCGCGACCACGCAGCGGTGACGGAGCACGGCGCCGGGCGGATCTTGCTCCTGGTGTTGGGCATCGGGAGTGCCTGCAAGGGCGCTGGAGGCGGCGGTCACGCCTCGGTCCCGGGGCGGCTGGATACCGCGTTCGCGGCCACGCAGGCGCGCGGCCGGAGGGTGATGGGTGTGGATCAGTACACCTCGGCGCACGTGTTTGAAGATCTCCCCGATGGTGGGCGCATCATCCTCGACCGTGTCAGCGGGTCGGACACTACAGGGATCACGACCATCCGCCGGCACATGCGGGACGTCGCGGCGGCCTTCGCGGCGGGGGATTTCACGAAGCCATTTCAGGTGCACGCGGCGGTCGTGCCGGGCACCGCGGTCATGACCGCTCGGCGCGCCGCCATGCATTATCAGGAACGCGACCGCCCGCGTGGCGCCGAGGTGCGGATCAGGACCACCGATGCGGCCGCGATCGCGGCGGTCCATGAGTTCCTGGCGTTTCAGCGGAGCGCTCATCATGCCGGCGCGCACGAAGGCATGAACCCGCGGCCCCCCGCGTGAGCAGAGGGTTGGGACCGCACCCTTTGCGCATGGGCGATTCCCGAGCATGAGGATGCTTCACGCCGTACCGGCGTTACCGGTCCAAGACATCCCTCGGAGCGTGACCTTCTATCGGGACAAGCTCGGCTGGACGGTCGTGCACCAGCAACCGGGCTTTGCGATCGTCGAGCGCGACCAAGTAGCGCTTCACCTCTGGGCGGCGGCGGACGAGAGTTGGCGGACGCGCGCCAGCGCGTCGCCCGTCGTCTCGGGCGCCGAGTCGTTCATCGCGGGCACGGCGAGCTGCCGGGTCCACGTGGACGGCATCGATGGGTTGTATCGCAGCCTCGATCCGTTGGGCATCGTCCACCCGAATGGACGACTCCGTGCTACGCCTTGGGGCACGCGGGAATTCGGGATCCTCGACCCGGACGGCAATCTCATCACGTTTGCGGAGCGTGTGCCTGCCGCTGAGCCCGCGTGAGACGGCCGGGGCGCGCCCGGCGACCGCTTCCTGTGAAGGGGTTCATCATGATCTCGTGGCATCGGATGCTTATCCTCGCGGCCGTCACATCAACGGGGTGTGACGCACGCGATCGGGCGCCAGACCTGACGCCGGCACACGCCGCTGCCGTCGAGGACAGTGTGCGCTCCTTCGCCCAGACCGTGGCCGTCGACGTCACCCGGGAGGGGCCGATAGCGTGGCGCCGACACTTCGCCGAGAGCCCGGCGTTCTTCATGGCCTCGGAGGGTTACCTCGTGCTCCCGAATAGTGATTCCGCGACGCGGGTCATTTCAGATCTGGCACGCAGCATCACCCATATCGAGCTCCGGTGGGGTGACGGGCTGCGCGTGGACCCGCTCGCACCCGGGCTCGCCGTCCTGGCCGCTCCATACCGCGAAGTCCGGGTCGATACGGCGGGTCACCGGGTCGAGGAAAGCGGGTTTTTTACCGGGCTCGCGGAGCACCGCGCCGGGCGCTGGCGGCTGCGGAACGCCCACTGGTCGGTGGCAGGACCGCCACCGCTCGTGCGCTAACCCGCGCTGGGCGTGAGGGCGCGTGGAGGCCGAGGCGACGGTCTCGCCGCGGGTGCTGGCGGTTCGCCTCCCGTAGGTTGGTCGCAGGATCCCATCCGCAGCAGGCCTCCCCGCGACGGTGACGCTGCGCGCGGTTGCGCCCCTCGGGGTCGGCTGGCAGCTTACACGACGTTTCGGTTCGCTACGCCCCGAACCCATCTCCTCGGCCTCCCCGATGCTGGACGTGATCCTGAAGCGGTTCGACGCCCCGGACGAGCTGCGGCAGTTCGCGCGCGGCCGGTTCGAGCTGGTGCATCTCGGCGGCCTCACGATCGGGCGCGCCACGTACGATCCCGGCTGGAAATGGTCGGTCGACGTGGGCCCGACCATTGGCGCGACCCGCTGTCGGGTGGAGCACGTGGGGCTCGTGTTGCAGGGGCGCGCCACCGCGGCATTCGATGACGGTCGGGTCTGGGAGCTCGCACCCGGGACCCTGTTCTACATTCCGCCCGAGCCACACGACAGTTGGGTGCTGGGCGACGAGGCGTACGTGTCGCTCCACTTCCTCGGAGCGGGGCACTATGCCGCGTAACGCACCGCCACCGTCGAAGCGCGTGAGGCTTGTGACCGGCTTCGGGGCGGTGGTGTGGCTGGCGCGGTGCCGCGAGACACCTGCTCGCGCGCTCGCTCCCGGCACGGCCCGAGCCGCGACTCGATGAACGCCACGCGTCCGGAGCACACGACGATCCCGTCAGCGGAAGCCGTGGAGCGCCACCCGGACCGCATGCTGCGGCTGATCGCGGTGTTCAAGTTCTGCAAAGCGGCGCTGCTCGTGGCCGTCGGCCTCGGGGCGCTCAGGCTGCTCGACCCGGAGGTCGCGGCCCGGGCCCAGCGCTGGGCGGCGGCCGTGGCTGCGAACTCCGACCGGCGCATCGTGCAGCAGCTTATCGGCGTCGTGAGCGGTTTGAGCCCCCGCCGCCTCGAGGCCCTGGGCACGGGTGCCTTCCTGTACTCCACCCTGTTCATCACCGAGGGCATCGGTCTCTGGCGCGGCAAGCGCTGGGCCGAGTATCTGACCGTCATTGCGACGATGTCGCTCCTGCCGCTTGAAGTGTACGAAATCATCCGCCGGGCGAGTACGACCAGGGTCATGGCGCTGCTCGTGAACCTCGTGGTGGCGGGGTACCTGATCTGGCGCCTGCGCCGTCCCCGCGCCGGCGAGCGCCCGTCCCCGGAGCAGCCGCGTGACGCCCGTGACCCCGACCCTCCATTGCCCTGAGGTCATCGGTCTGGTCACGGGGGCACTGGATCGCATCGGCCCGATGCGTGAGACAGCCCGGACGCTCGGCGCGGCGCTCTGCGCGGCGCTGCTCGTGCCGCGGCCCGTCCAGACCCCCTGCTACCACTACTCTCCGGCCGTCGTCACCCTGCAGGGCGTGCTCCTCCGGCGTGGGTCTCCCGACTCCCGCCATCCCGCGCGCGCGGGTCCCGGCGGGCGGAGCGCGCCGACCGCGGGGGGGGACAGCGCGCTCGTGCTTGCCCTGCCCACACCGATCTGCGTCGCGCCCGATAGCGCGTCCCCCGACGCGGACAAGCGACTAGAATCCGGAGTGCGGGAGCTGCGATTGGCGATCGGCAGCGACTCGGTGTGGGCCGAACTCGAGGCCACCCGCGGGGTGCGTCTCCGAGTCACGGGCGAGCTGTTTCACACGCCCGTAACGCGCCCGCGCCCGGCCGTCGTGGTCTGGGTGCTCCGGATCGCCGCGGCTGAGTAGGCGTCGCCCAGGATCGTCCCCGGCGGTGGCGCTCACTGAGCAGGGCGTGGCGCATCCTCACCCCCCGCATGAGTGAGCGAGAGCACGACGGAGACGACATGGCCAAGCGCTTGCAGATGTATGAGGCTCCCGAGATCGTCGTGACGTTCGACCCGAGCGTCTGCATTCATTCAGGTGTGTGCGTGGGCGGCCTTCCCGCCGTGTTCGACGTCAGCCGCAAACGGTGGGTGCGGCCCGAACTCGCGGCCCCCGAAGCAGTCGCGGCGCAGGTGCGGCGCTGCCCGTCGGGAGCGCTCCAGTATCAGTGGCGGGATCGGCGGGCAGCGGCTCCCGCATCGGATCCGCCCTCGTCGCTTCCGGGACCATGAGCCGCTCGGTCGTTGCGGGGTCTGGGCCCGGCTGAGGTGTGATGGCTACGCCGCCCTCGAGCCCGTTCCGTGACCACTTCGCGCAGGCCGCTCCGGCGTACGCGACCTTTCGGCCGCGCTACCCGGCGGCCCTGTTCGCCGCGCTGGCCGCGCATGCCCCCGCGCGCCACCTCGCGTGGGACTGCGCGACCGGCACTGGCCAGGCAGCGATCAGTCTCGCGGACCATTTCGAACAGGTGGTGGCCACGGATGCAAGCGAAGCACAGCTCGCCGCCGCCCTGCCGCACCCCCGCGTGCGCTACCAGCGCGCGCCCGCCGAGGCGAGTGGCTTGCCCGCGCACTCGGTCGCCCTCGTGACCGTGGCGCAGGCGCTGCATTGGCTCGACCGCCCGGCGTTCTACGCCGAGGTGCGGCGCGTACTCGTACCGGATGGCGTCATCGCCGTGTGGAGTTATGGGCTCATCGAAATCGGGCCCGATGTGGACGAGCTGATCCGCACGTTCTACGACCGGACCGTCGGTCCGTACTGGCCCCCGGAGCGCGCGCTCGTGGAAACGGGCTACCGCACGATCGACTTTCCCTTCGCGGAGCTCCCTCTCCCCACGCTGCAAATGGAGGCCGCGCTAACGCTCGAGCAGCTGGGCGGGTACTTGGGCACGTGGTCCGCCGTGCTGCGCTACCGCGTGGCCCAGGGTCGCGATCCGGTCCCCGAGCTGCTCGAGCGGGTGCGCACCCATTGGGGGGGACCGGAACGACCTCGCACCGTGCGCTGGCCGTTAGCCACCCGCGTGGGCCGGGTGGCGGGCGGGTCCGGTCGGGCCGGGGCGGCGTAGGGCCCTGTAGGCCATTGCGTCGGGCCGAGGGTTGCGCACAGCTTACACCCGGTCCGTGAGCGACCCGGCCCCGCCCGAGCGCGGCCGACTCACTCGCCCAGGAGCACGCAATGACGAAAGGTGATGAGCGCAAGCTGGCCGCGCTGGCGAAGAAAAACGCCGCCAAGGTTGCCAAGGCGAAACCGACCAAGCGCCGCCGGTACGACGATACGCTTCCCCCGGAGCAAGAGGAAGACATCGAGCTGCGGGACTTCTTTTCGGAGATGAAGAAGCGGGAGTTCTGAGACGAGCGCCGCGCTGGGGTTCCGGGTCAAGTCCGGCTGGGCCACCGCGGTGCTGTTGGTCGGTCCGGCGCGCTCCCCTCGCGTAGCGGATCGGCGCGTGATCGCCCTCTCGGACCCCGCCGTGCCCAGCTCCCGCCAACCGTACCACGCCGTGATGGGTGCCCGCACGGGCGACGCGCCGAAACTCGAGCGCTTCCTCCGGACCCTCGTCGAACGGGTCACCAAGCGCTCACTCGCCGACCTCCTGCAGGCCTATCGGCGCGAGGGACGATCTGTGCGCATGGTCGGCCTCGTGGTCGGCAGTGTCATCGATCCCGCAACCATCGGCAACGATCACATCCGGGCGCATGCGCTCGAGGGACAGCTGTTCCGCACTGCGCTCGAGCGCGCCGCACGGACAGCACGCGTCGGGTGCTCGACCTACGTCGAGCGCACGCTGTACGAGACGGCCGCGACGCGCTTGCGACGCCCGGCCGCGGAGCTCAAGCGCGTGGTGGCGACGCTCGGGGGCGCGCTCGACGGGCCGTGGCGCGCAGAGGAAAAGGCCGCGACCGTGGCGGCGTGGATGGCACTCCGCCGCATGCATTGACCCCACCGGCTTAGCTGGCTAAGTTGTTGTGCGATGCCGACCTACGAGTACAAGTGCCGGGCCGGGCACAGCTTCGAACGATTCTACCCGACGATGAACGACCATCGGCGCGTGAAGTGCCCCGTCTGCGGCAAGCCGGCGCAGCGGCAGATCTCGAGCGGCGCCGGGTTCGTCTTAAAGGGCAGCGGCTTCTACGTCAACGACTACACAAGGGCAGGCGAAGCCAAGGAGCCGAAGGAGCCGAAGGAGCCGAAGGAGCCCAAGGAGCCGAAGGAGCCCAAGGAGCACAAGGAAACGGCAAAGCCCGCAGCCGAGGCGACGCCGGTCGAGAGCTCCAAGAAGAAAAAAGACGCCGGCGACAAGTGACGGCGCACGAGGCGATCCGCGCGGCGCTGGCGGCGGCGGCGGCGCGGCTGGGCGCTGCTGTGCCCGCGTCCTCGGTCGACCTGTCGCGCCCGCGTGATCCCGCCCACGGTGACGTGGCGACGAACCTCGCGCTCGTGCTCGCCAAGTCGCTCAAGACCAAGCCCTCCGAGGTCGCCGAGCGGCTGGTCGCTGCGCTCGAGCTCCCGCCCGGGCTGGTGCGGAAGATCGAGGTCGCCGGGCCCGGTTTCATCAACGTCTTCCTCGCCGAGTCCCAGCTCGCGAGCGTACTTGAGGTGTTGCTGGGCGCCGGCGACCGCTACGGCCGGAGCGACGCGGGGCAGCGCAGGCCCGTGAACGTCGAGTTCGTCTCCGCCAATCCCACCGGTCCGCTCCACGTCGGCCACGGGCGCCAGGCGGCCCTGGGCGACGCCATCGCGGCGCTGCTCGAGTGGACCGGTTGGCGCGTGACGCGCGAGTTCTACTACAACGACGGGGGCGCCCAGATCCTGAGCCTGGCACGTAGCGTGCAGGCGCGGATCCAGGAATTGCGCGGCGGCTCGGCGGTGCTGCCGGAGGGCGGCTACCACGGTGCGTACATCCGCGAGATCGCCGAGCGCTACGTCGCCCGGCACCCGCACGATCCGGCCGGTGCAGACCTCGACGCGGTACGGCGGTTCGCGGTGCAGGAGCTCCGCAAGGAGCAGGACGCGGACCTGCAGGCCTTCGGGGTGAAGTTCGACGTCTACTTTCTCGAGTCGTCACTGTACACGAGCAGCAAAGTCGAGGCGACCCTGCGCCGGCTGGTGGCCGCCGGGCACACCTACGAGCGGGACGGCGCACTCTGGCTCAAGACCACCGACTTCGGCGATGACAAAGACCGCGTGATGCGCAAGCGGGCGGAAAAGGGCGGCGACTACACCTACTTTCTACCCGACGTCGCCTATCACGTCGACAAATGGGAGCGAGGGTTCGCGCGCGCGATCAACGTCCAGGGGGCGGACCACCACAGCACGGTGACCCGCGTGCGCATCGGGCTCCAGGCGCTCGAGATGGGCATCCCGCCGGGTTACCCCGAGTACGTGCTGCACCAGATGGTGACGGTGATGAAGGCCGGCGCGGAGATGAAGCTGTCGAAGCGCGCCGGGAGCTACATGACCGTGCGTGAGCTCGTCGACGAGGTGGGGCGCGATGCCGTGCGCTACTTCTTTCTGATGCGCCGCGGGGACTCGCATCTGGTGTTCGACGTGGATCTCGCGAAGAGCCAAACCGAGGAGAATCCGGTGTTCTACGTCCAGATGGCTCACGCCCGGATGAGCGGGATTTTCCGGGTCGCCGGCTGCGCGCCGGGATCGGTGCGCACCACCGACGTGGATCTGGCCGGGCTGACCCAGCCTGAGGAAACGGACCTGCTGAAACAGCTCGCCGCCTTCCCGGAGCTCGTGGCGCGCGCCGCCGAGACGCTCGAACCGCACCGCCTCACCGGTTACCTCGAGGACCTCGCCCGGATCGCGCACGCCTGGTATCACAAGTACCGCGTGCTCGGTGAGCCCGAAGAGCGCGCCCGGCTCGTGCTTGCGGCCGCCGTGCGCCAGGTGCTCGCCACCGGGCTCGGCCTCCTGGGGATCAGCGCCCCGGATCGGATGTGAGATGAGCTTGCTCGTGGTTGGGTCGATCGCCCTCGACTCGGTGGCGACTCCGTTTGGCGAGACCGCCGACGCCCCCGGGGGTTCGGCCGTGTTCTTCAGCGCCGCCGGCGCGATCCTCCACCCGGTGCAGGTCGTGGGCGTCGTGGGGAGCGACTACCCGCTCGACGCCCTGAAGTCGCTCGAGGCGCGCGGCGTCGACTTGTCGGGCGTCGAGCAGGCGGCAGGCGAGTCGTTTCGCTGGAAGGCGAAATACTCCTATGATCTCTCGAGCCGCGAGACGCTCGATACCCGGCTCGGCGTGTTCGCGCAGTTCCGGCCCAAACTGCCGGCCAAGTTCCGCGCGGCCCGCTACGTCTTCCTGGGGAACATCGATCCGGAGCTGCAACTCGGGGTGCTGGACCAGATTCCGCACCCCGCCCTGGTCGCCTGCGATACGATGAACTACTGGATCCACTCAAAACGCGACCTCCTGCTCGAGCTGTTACGCCACATCGACATCTTCATGGTCAACGACGCCGAGGCGCGCGAGCTCTCGGGCGATTGGAACATCTACCGCGCGGCTCACTGGGTGCTCGAGCGCGGGCCCAAGATGGCGGTCATCAAACAGGGTGAGCACGGTGCCCTGCTCGTCGACCGGACGACGACGTTCAAGGTCCCGGCCTACCCCCTGCAGGACGTGTTCGACCCCACCGGGGCAGGCGACGCGTTCGCCGGTGGGTTCATGGCCTACCTCGCGGCGACCGACGACGTGACGGCCCCGAACCTGCGGCGCGCCATGGTGTACGGCGCCGCCATGGGTTCGTTCGCCGTCGAAGCGTTCGGGATTCAGGGACTCGCACACGTCACGAGCGCCGACGTGCGGGCCCGCGTGCGCGCCTTCAAGGACCTGGTGCACTTCGACGTCGACGAGGACCCCGTGCCGTGACCGACCGCTACGCGGCGGCCGGCGTCAACCTCGACGCCGCGGAAGAGGCAAAGCGACGCATCGCGGCGCTGGTGCGCACGGCGCGCACGCCGCTCGCGCTCGGCGAGATCGGTGCGTTCGGCGGCATGGTGCGAGTCCCAGCCGGCTACGAGCGCCCGGTGCTCGTCCTCTCGACCGACGGCGTGGGGACGAAGGTGCTGGTCGCCCTGCGCGCCGGGATCCACGATACGGTGGGCGAGGATCTCGTGAATCACTGCGTGAACGACATCCTCGTGCACGGCGCCAAGCCGCTCGCGTTCCTGGATTACCTCGCCACCGGGCAGCTTGACCCCGACATCGCGGCCGCGATCGTGACCGGCGTGGCACGCGGTTGCCGCGCCCATGAGATGACGCTCGCGGGCGGTGAGACCGCTCAGCTGCCCGATCTGTATCAACCGGGCCACTACGACCTCGCGGGAACGATCGTCGGCGTGGTGGAGGAGCGCGCCGCGTTGCACGGCGACCGCGTGCGCCCGGGTGACGTGTTGATCGGTTACGCGTCGAACGGACTGCACACCAACGGCTACACGCTCGCACGCCGGGTCGTGTTCGACACGCTGGGGCTCGACGTGCACGACGAGTTCCCCGACACCGGCCGCACCGTGGCGCAGGTGTTGCTCGACGTCCACACGAGCTACGCGGCGGCGCTCACCCCCATGCTCGCCCGCCTCCACGCCTTGGCCCACATCACGGGCGGCGGCATCGCCGGGAATCTGGTGCGGGCGCTGGCGGAAGGGTGCGAGGCCGTCGTCGAAACCCGCGCGTGGCCCTGGCCCCGAGTATTCCGCGTGCTGATGCGCGCCGGCGGCGTGTCGCTCGGAGAGATGCGGCGCGTGTTCAATCTGGGAATCGGGATGATCGCGGTCGCGGGGCGCGACGACCTGGAAGCCACGATTGCCGCCGCGCAGCGCGCTGGCGTCGCGGCGTGGCTGATCGGTGAAGTGCGCCCCGGGACGCGGGGCGTGAGATTCGCGGAGCGGTGACGCTCGCTTCCAGGACACCCCGGCCACGGCGACCAGCACCCAGACCGTTACCCTCGACCTGAGCAATACCCGCGAGGTATTGTTTCTCCATGCGGGCCTGAGCGTCGCCCTGTTCGAGCGTGTGGGCGAGGTCGGCGAGCAGACCGGCAAGGGCCACCGGCTCACGACCAACTTTTCGGGGTTCGATCCCAAGGCGGGGCACGTCTGTGGAGGCATCGGCGTCCGGTTCGGGTTCTGAACCGTCGCCCGAACGGGCGGCGATGGAACGCGCCCTCGACCTCGCGCGCCGGGGTTGGGGGCGCGTGGCGCCGAATCCGCTCGTCGGGGCCGTCGTGCTCGCGGGGGACCGGGTGGTGGGGGAAGGCTACCACGCGGAATACGGCGGCCCACATGCCGAGGTGGTGGCCCTCGAGGCGGCGGGGAAGCGGGCCCGGGGCGCGACCCTGGTCGTGAACCTCGAGCCGTGCGCCCACCACGGCAAGACACCACCCTGCACCGACGCGATCGCGCGCGCGGGCATCGCGCGCGTCGTGGCGGCGATCCGCGACCCCGACCCCGACGCGCAGGGTGGCGCGGGCGTGCTCCGCGGCCGCGGCGTGACCGTCTCGATCGGCTTGCTCGCCGAGGCGGGAGCCGCCCTCAACGCCCCGTTCCTGTTCGCGCGCCAGCAGAAGGAGCGCCCGTTCGTCGCGCTCAAGCTCGCGACCTCGATCGACGGCCGCATCGCCGACGCGGCGGGCAGCTCGCGCTGGGTGTCGGGGGAAGCGGCGCGCGAGTACGTGCAGTGGCTGCGCGCCGGGTTCGACGCCATCGCGGTCGGAGGCACGACCGCGCTGCGGGACAACCCGCAGCTCACGGTGCGCGGCGCGGTGACGCCGCGCAAGCCGCCGGTGCGCGTGGTATTCGATCGTCGCGCCATGCTCAACCAGACCGCGGACCTGGTGCGCACCGCCCCCGACGTCCCGACTTGGGTCATGGCGTCCCCCGACGCGCCAACCGCGAGCGTGGCGCTGCTCGAGCGGAGCGGCGTGCGCGTGTTCCGCCCCAGCTCGCTCCCCGACGGCCTCCGGATGCTGCGCGAGGCGGGGATCGAGTCGGTACTGTGCGAAGGGGGCGGCGCGCTCGGCGCCCGGCTGTTCGCCGACGGCCTGGTGGATCGCCTGTACTGGGTCCAGGCGCCCGTCTGGCTCGGCGAGGCCGCCGTTCCGGCCTTTCCCGGAGTGGCGGCGGCGCCCCTCGCGGCCGCGCCACGCTGGGTGCCCGTGGAGCGCCGTGCCCTGGGCCCGGATACATTACTGGTATTGGACCAGCGGATATGTTTACCGGGATCGTGAGCGCCGTGGGGCGAGTCGCCCGCGCGGCGCGGAGTCCGGGGAACGGGACCCGGGCGGCGGGCCTCACCCTGACGATCCGGGCACCGTACAAGGGGCTCAAGCCGGGGGAGAGCATCGCCGTCAACGGAGCGTGCCTCACGGTCGAGCGGGTCGTGAAAGGCGGGTTCCAGGCCCACGTGGTCGAGACGACCGAGGGCCGGACGCTGTTCGGGGAGTACCGGGTCGGACGGCGCGTGAACCTGGAGCGCGCGCTGCGCGCCACCGATCGGCTGGGTGGCCACCTCGTGCAGGGCCACGTGGACGGCGTGGCGGTGGTGGCGCGGGCTGAGCAACAGGCCGATGCGTGGGTGTATGACCTGCGGGTGCCGTCCGCGGTGCGCGAGGTCGCGATCCCGCACGGGGCGATTACGGTGGACGGCGTGAGTCTCACCGTCAACGCCGTCCCCGGACCGGACACGGTGCAGATCTCGTTGATCCCGTTCACGCGTGGGCACACGACCCTCGGCACCCTGCAGGTCGGCGACCGCGTTCACGTCGAGGGCGACGTATTCGGGAAGTACGTGAGGCAACTATGCCGTACGCCAACATAGAGCAGGCGATCGCGGACATCCGGGCCGGCAAGCTGGTGATTGTGGCCGACGACGTAAGCCGCGAGAACGAGGGGGACCTGGTCGGCGCCGCCGAGAAGGTCACCCCCGAGATGGTCAACTTCATGGCGACGCACGGGCGCGGACTCATCTGCCTCCCGCTCATGCCCGAGCGCTGCCAAGCACTGGGCCTGACCCAGATGGCCGAGCACAACACCGAGGCGCACGAGACGGCGTTCACCGTATCGATCGACGCGGCCGCCCGCTTCGGCGTCACGACCGGAATTTCCGCCGCCGACCGCGCGCGGACGATCCGCGTCGCCATCGACCCGGCGAGCGTGCCGGCGGACCTGCGGCGTCCGGGGCACGTGTTCCCGCTGCGGGCCCGGCCCGGCGGCGTGCTGCAGCGGGTCGGCCAGACGGAAGCGAGCCTCGACTTGGCACGCCTCGCCGGGCTCTACCCCGCCGGCGTGATCTGCGAAATCCTCAACGCCGACGGCTCGATGGCGCGGCGAGCGGACCTGGAGCAGTTCGCTACGCGCCACGGGCTCACGTTCATCACGGTCGCGGAGCTCGTGGCCTATCGACTGGCGCACGAGCGGCTGGTGCACCGCGTGGCCGAGGCCCGCTTGCCCACGCCGTATGGGGAGTTCCGGATCCTGGGCTATCGGAACGACGTCGACGCGGCCGAGCACGTGGCCCTGGTGTACGGCGACGTGCGCCACCAGGGCGCCGTGCTGGTGCGGATGCACTCCAAGTGCATGACCGGCGACGTGTTCGGCTCGGGACGCTGCGACTGCGGCTGGCAGCTCCACTCGGCGATGCGCATGATCGCGACCGCCGGCCGCGGCGTGGTGGTCTACCTCGATCAGGAAGGCCGCGGGATCGGCCTCTTGAACAAGCTCAAGGCGTACGAGCTCCAGGACGCCGGCCACGACACGGTCGAGGCGAATCGCGAGCTCGGCTTCAAACCCGACCTGCGCAACTACGGCATCGGAGCGCAGATCCTGCTCGACTTGGGGCTCTCCTCGATCCGCGTGCTCACCAACAACCCGATGAAGCTCGTGGGCCTCGAGGGCTACGGCCTCGAGATCGTCGAGCGCGTCCCCATCGTCATGACGCCGTCCGACGAGAACCGCTCCTATCTCGACGTCAAGCGGGACAAGCTCGGTCACCTCCTGACCCACTGACCGTGGTCGAGCTCCAAGGTTCGCGCCGCGCGCCACGGGAAGGTCGCGTGGCCGTCCTCGTCAGCCGCTACAACGAGATCGTCACCACCCGACTGCTCGAGGGGGCGCGCCAGTGCCTGCGCGAGACGGGTGTGGCCGAGACGCGGGTGGACGTGATCTGGGTGCCGGGAGCGTTCGAGCTGCCGGTCGCGGCCGAGACGGCGGCGGCGAGCGGACGCTACGCCGCCCTGGTTGCGCTCGGCTGCGTGATCCGCGGCGAGACGCCGCACTTCGACTACGTCGCCGGCGAGGCGGCGCGTGGGCTCGGCAACGTCGCCCTCGCCCACCAGCTGCCGATCGGCTTCGGCGTCCTCACCACCGAGACCCTCGAGCAGGCCATCGCACGGGCCGGCGGGGCGAGCGGCAACAAGGGGTACGAAGCGGCCGCCGCCGCCCTCACCACGGCCGACGTCCTGGCCCAGCTCACCCGTGCAGCGCCCCGAGACTAAGGCCCGCGCGCGCGCGCTCCAACTGCTCTACGCCTGGGACCTGTCGGGCCGCCCCTCGATCGAGACGGTGGTGGGGCGGCTGGCGACGAGCTACGGCGCGCCGGCCGCGGGCTTCGACCGCGGCGCCGACTTGGCGGCGAAAGCCATCGCCGGCCTCCCCGAATTCGACGCCCGCGTCGCCGCTGCCGCCGAGCACTGGCGGCTCGAGCGCGTGGGCGTCGTGGAGCGAAACATTCTGCGGCTCGCCCTCGCCGAGCTCGAGGAGGGGGAAACGCCGCCGCGCGTCGTGATCGACGAGGCGGTGAAACTGGCACATTGGTTCGCGGGGGCGAAGGCCCCCGCGTTCGTGAACGGCGTGCTGGACGCGGTGGCCCGGGAATCCGGCGCCTTGTGAGGATCCTGCTCGCCAACTGGAACGACCGGGAGAACCCCCACGCCGGGGGCGCGGAAATCCACCTGCACGAGATCTTTGGCCGGCTCGCGCGCGCGGGGCACACGATCGACCTGGTGGCGAGCGGCTGGCCAGGCGCCGCGCCCGCCGCCGAGCTCGACGGCCTCCACGTGCAGCGCGTCGGCGGTCGGCACAGCTACGCCCTGCGCGCCCGCGCCGCCGTGCGCCGCCAGCTCGCCCGGCGCCGCTATGACGTCCTCGTCGAGGACATCAACAAACTGCCGCTGTTTCTGCCCGGGCTCACCCCGCTGCCGTTCTGCGCGCTCGTGCCGCACCTGTTCGGCGTGACGGCGTTTCGGGAAGCGAGCTGGCCGATCGCCACGGTCGTCTGGGCGGCAGAACGACCGATCCCGTGGGCGTACCGGCGAGCGTGGTTCCAGGCGATTTCCGCCAGCACGCGTGACGACCTGGTGGGGCGGGGTGTGCCCCGCGAGCGCATCGAGGTCATCTATCCCGGCGTCGATGCCGCGTGGTATGCCCCCGATCCAACGGTGGCGCGGGCGCCGGTGCCGACGTTCTTGTACGTGGGGCGCCTGAAGCGTTATAAAGGAGTGGAGACGGCCCTCCGCGCGCTGGCCGAGGTTCGCGCGATCCGCCCCGACGTCATCCTCGAGGTGGCGGGGCAGGGTGACGACCGCGCCCGCCTGGAACGACTGGCACACTCGCTCGGGGTCGCGGGCGGCGTCCGCTTCCTCGGCTTCGTGGCCGAGGCCGAGAAGCGGCGGCGGCTGCGGCAGGCGTGGGCGGTGGTGTTCCCGAGCCCGAAAGAGGGGTGGGGGATCTCGAACATGGAGGCGGCGGGGTGCGCTACGCCCGCCCTCGCCTCGGACAGCCCCGGTCTCCGGGAGTCGGTCCGCGACGGGGAGACCGGGTTCCTCGTGCCCCACGGGGACGCACACGCGCTGGCGCAGCGGATGCTCGCCCTCGCCGCCGATCCGGCGCTCGTGACGCGGCTCGGTCGCGGTGGCCGTGCGTTCGCGGAGCAGCTGTCCTGGGAGCGGGCGGCCCGGGCGACCACAGCGCACCTCGAGCGGGTCATCGCCCAGGGAGGCTGACCATGCAGGTCACCATCACGGCACGCCACTGCGACGTTCCCGAAGCGCTGCGCGAGCGGGCGCAGACCATGGTGGAGCGGCTGGCGCGGCTCGCGCCGCGGCCGCACCACGGGAGAGTGCTGTTCATCGGAGACCACGGCCCGACGGTGGAGATCCAGTTGCATGTGCCGCACGGCGAAATACACGTCGGCCGCGCCCAGGGCGCCGATCACGCCAGCGCGCTCGACTTGGCCGTGGCGAAGGTGCGCCGCCAGCTCGACAAGTCGCCCCGGCGGCGCCGCAAGGGCACGGGCCGGCGTACCACGCGCGAGCTCGCGTGAAACCGCCCAAGGTGCGAGACCTGCTCGAGCGCAAAGGCGATCCCCTGCAGCTCGAAGCGCTCACGGGCGACGTCGGACTCGACCGCGAGATCCCGACGGCCGAGGCGTCGAGCCCGGGCCTCGTGCTCGCTGGCTACACCAAGCGCTTCGCCGCGAACCGCATTCACATCCTGGGCGAGACGGAGGTGAGCTACCTCGCCTCACTCTCGGCGGAGACCCGCCGCCAGACGCTCGAAACGTTGTTCCAATTCGCTCTGCCATGCGTCGTGATCTCCAAGGGCCAGGAGCCACCCGCCGAGCTGGTTGAGCTGGCGCGCGCCAAGGGGGTGGCGGTCATCCGTACCCGGCTCAAGACGGCCGAGTTCTACCGCCGCTTGAAGCCGTTCCTGGACGACGCGTTCGCGCCGAATACGACCGTCCATGCCTCGCTCGCCGACGTGTTCGGGGTGGGGCTCCTGTTCTTCGGGGCCTCGGGGATCGGCAAGAGCGAATGCGTGCTCGATTTGGTCGAGCGCGGCCACCGCCTGGTCGCCGACGACGTCGTCCACATCACGCGCCGCGGCAACGACGTGCTGATCGGCCGGGGCCACGAGTTGGCTCAGCACTACATGGAGATCCGTGGCGTCGGCCTGATCGACATCCGGGCCCTGTTCGGCGTGCGGGCCGTGCGCCAGCAGAAGCGGATCGAGGTCGTCGTTCAGCTGGACGCCTGGGACGCCGGGCGCGCGTATGACCGCACCGGCTTGGACGGCCAGACGACTCAGGTGCTCGATGTGACCCTGCCGCTCGTAACGGTGCCGTTGAATCCGGGCAAGAACCTGACCGTCATCTGCGAGGTCGTGGCAATGAATCATCTCCTCCGCTTCAGCGGCGTGGACTCGGCCCGGACGTTCAATGAGCGGCTGCTCAAGCGGCTCGCCCACCGCCGCGAATTGCAGGAGTACCTTGAGGAAGACAATGAGTGAGCCCTTGCGCGGTGTGATCGTGTCGCATGCCGCCGTGGCCGAGGCACTGCTCGCCGCGGTGACCGCGATAACCGGTGTGGAAGATGCGCTCGTCGGGGTGTCGAACGACGGCTGCGATACCGGCGCGCTCGCCGAGCGGCTCACCCGCGCGATCAGCGGCCAGCCGGCCGTGCTGTTCGTCGATCTCCCGGGCGGCTCGTGTCTCACGAGCTCGGTCCGGCTGGCGCGGGGCAACGCCGGCGTGGCCGTCGTCACCGGGGTGAATCTGGCGATGCTGCTCGACTTCGTGTTCCATCGCGATCTCGCACCCGCCGACGCGGCCCGGCGGGCGGCTGAGGCGGGCAGCCGGGCGATCCGCACGCCGGCGGCATGAGCATCGCGCTGTATCGGATCGACGATCGATTGATCCACGGCCAGGTGGTCGTGGGCTGGGGGAAGCCCCTCAACGTGGGATTCATCGTGCTGCTGGACGACGCGGTGCGCGCGAGCGACTCGGAGCAGGAGCTCTACCGGATGGGGGTGCCGCCCGAGATCGAGCTGGTGTTCGCGTCGACGGCCGAGGCCGTGGCCCAGCTCCCCGCGTGGGAGCGCGATCCGCGCGTCGGGCTGCTCGTGGCGGGGGACATCGACACCCTGGCGGCGCTCTCCGGCAACAGTCACCGCGTGGCGCGGATCAACCTCGGCGGCCTGCACTACCGCCCGGGGCGCTCGGCCCGGCTCCGCTATGTGTATCTGAGCGACGCCGAAGCGGCACAGCTCAAGGCGCTGGCGGCCCGCGGGATCGAGGTGACCGCGCAGGACGTGCCGACCGCGCGGGCCGTTCCGTTAAAGGACTTCACGTGAGCCTCGAGCTGCAGCTGCTGCTGCTCGGGTGGGGGACGCTCGTCGGGCTCGACTTGGTGAGCGTGCCGCAGATGATGATCGCGCGGCCACTCGTGGCCGGGTCGATCGCGGGCGCGATGCTGGGGGACGTGTGGACTGGCTTGGAGCTGGGGGTGCTGTTCGAGTTGTTCCAGTACGACGTGCTGCCCCAGGGCGCGAGCCGGTACCCAGAATACGGCCCGGCGACGGTCGCGGCGGTGAGCGTGGCGCACGCCGCCGCGGGGACGATCGGGCTCGGACTCGGCGCCGTGGTCGGGCTGATCACGGGGATGGCGGGCGGGATGAGCATGCACGTGGTCCGCGCCCTGACCACGCGCGCGGTGCGCCGCGCCAGCTCCGCCCTGGACGCGGGCGATGCGCGCGTCCTCGTGCGGCTGCACGCGGCGGCGATCCTGCGCGACGCGGTCCGCGCCGCGCTCGTGACCGCCCTGGGGCTCGCCCTCGCGTACCTCGTGCGGGCCTATCTCCCGGGCGCGATCACCGTGCGGGGCGTGGTGCTCCTCAACGTGGCCGCGGTCGGGGCGGCGCTCGCGGCGGGGACGGCGGGAACGCTGCGGCTGGTGGGGCGCGGCGCCCCGCTGCGCTGGTTTGCCGCCGGCGTGCTCGGCGGTGCGGCGGTGGCATGGCTGCGGTGAGCGCGCCACCGCGCGCCCGGCCCGCGTTGGGCGTAACCCTGCTCCGCTTGTTCACGGTGCAGGGCTCGTGGAACTACGAGCGGATGCAGGGCGTGGGCATGGGCGTGGCCGAGGAGGCGCTGCTGCGCGACTTGAAGGCGGGGGACGACGACACCGCCTACCGGGCCGCGCTGGGCCGCGGCGCGCACTTCTTCAACGCGCACCCGTATCTGTGCGGGCTCGCGGTCGGCGCCGTGGCCCGCGCCGAGCACGAGGGCGTGCCCCCCGACCAGATCGAGCGCCTGCGCACCGCGCTGTGCGGCCCGCTCGGATCCTTGGGCGATCGCCTGGTGTGGGCGGGGTGGTTGCCGCTCATGTCGGCGCTCGCGCTGATTGGGGTGGCGCTGGGACTCGGGCTGTCGGCCACGCTGGGCTTCCTCGTGGTCTACAACATCGGCCACGTGGCGCTGCGCTGGTGGGCGCTCAAGGCGGGATGGACCCACGGGGCGCGGGTAGCCGTGGCGCTGCGCCAGCCGTTCGTGCAGGGCGCCGCGGCGCGCTCGGGCCCGGCCATGGCGCTCGCCGTGGGCGCCGCCCTGCCATTGGTGGCCCATCACCTGAGCGGCGGGTTCGTCGGCTGGTCGCGCGTCCTGCTCACGGTGGTAGGGGCCGGCGGACTCGCCCTGTTGTGGTGGCAGCGCGCCTGGCTTACGGGGCTGCGGTTCGGTCTCGCGCTGCTCGCGGTAGCGGCGCTCGCGGGCTGGTTGTGGCCGTGATCGAGCGCGAGGCGAAGATCGTGAACCCGCTCGGCATGCACGCGCGCCCGGCGGCGGAGTTCGTGAAGCTCGCGAACCGCTACAAGTCCGCCGTCGAGGTCCGCAAGGACGAGCTCGCCGTGAACGGCAAGAGCATCATGGGCGTCATGATGCTGGCCGCTGAGTGCGGGTCGTCCGTCAGCATCAAGACCGATGGCGAGGATGCCGAAGAGGCGATGGTCGCGCTGCTCGCCCTCGTGGCTGACGGGTTCCACGAGATGCACCTGACCGAAGACCTGCGCCAAGCCGAGCTGCGCGACGCCGAGGAAGAGGACGAGGAGCGGGCATGAGCGATCGGCTGCTCAAGGGGATCGGCGTCTCCCCCGGGATCGCGATCGGCCCGGCGGTGGTGGTGCGCTGGACCATGCCGGAGGTCCCGCACCGGGTCGTGCCCCGCTCCCAGGTGGAAAAGGAGGTGCGGCGGCTGCGGGCCGCCGTGCGCGACGTCAAACGCTATATCCAGGACCTCAAGGCCAAGGCAGCGGATCGCGCCGGCGCCGACGAAGCCCGCATCTTCGACGCCCAGCTGCTGATGCTCGAAGACAAGGAGTTCCTCTCGGGCGTCGCACACCTGATCCGTGAGAACCATCTCACCGCCGAGAAGGCGTTCGAGTTCAAGGCGCTCGAGGTGCGCGACCTCTGGACCGCGACCGGCAACCCGCGGCTCAAGGACCGGCTGGCCGACTTCTCGGGCGTCACGACTCGCGTGATCGAGCACTTGATGCACCGCGGCGCCGACGAGCTGTGGGAGGGGATCGGCCGCTCCTCGGTGGTGGTGGCGCGGGAGCTCGGCCCTGGGCTCACCGTGCAGCTCGATCGCGAGCTGGTGGCCGGGCTCGTGAGCGAGGAGGGCACGCGCACCTCGCATGCCGCGATTCTGGCCCATTCGATCGGCATCCCGGCGGTGTTCGGTGTCACGGGGGCCATGGAGCGCATCCAACCCGGCACGACGCTGGTCTTGGACGGGACGCGCGGCACCGTGTTGCTGAGTCCCACGCCGCAAGAGCTCGCGGCGGCGCAGTCGCGCGAAGTGTGGGACCGCGAGCTCGCCACCCAGCTCGAGCAGGTCCTCGAGCAACCCGCGATCACGACCGATGGCGTGCGCGTGACGCTGCGCGGCAACGTCGATCTCCCCGACGAGATCAGGGCCGCCCAGGAACACCGCGCCGAGGGCGTCGGGCTGCTGCGCACCGAGTTCCTGATCACGAGCCGCACCAGGCTCCCCGACGAGGACGAGCAGGCCGAGTACTACCGGCGGGTGGGGGAAGCGTTTCCGGGTCACCCCGTGGTGGTCCGGACCTACGATCTGGGCGGCGACAAGCTCCCCGGCCCGTTTCGCGTCCAGACGGAGGCGAATCCCCAGCTGGGCTGGCGCGCCATCCGCGTGTGCCTCGATCGGCCCGAGATCTTCCGCACGCAAATCCGGGCGGCGCTGCGCGCAGCGGCACACGCCGACATCCAGCTGATGATCCCGCTCGTGACGCGGCTCGATGAAATCGACCGCACCCGGGCGCTCGTAGCGGAGGAAGCCGCGAACTTGGCGCGCTCGGGCGTCGCCGCCGCGACGTCGTTGCCCGTGGGCGTGATGGTCGAGACCCCGGCCGCCGCCGTCATGGCGGACCGAATCGCCGCGGCGAGCGACTTCCTAAGCGTCGGCACGAACGACCTGACGCAGTACACCCTGGTGGTGGACCGCGGCAACGCCCGGCTCGCCGACCGCTTCAACCCCCACGATCCCAGCGTGCTCCGGCTCCTGAAGACCGTGGTCGATGCGGCGCGCGCAGCGGGGAAACCGGCGAGCGTGTGCGGCGAGATGGCATCGGAGCCGCTGGCAGCGTTCTTGCTACTGGGACTCGGGTACCAGACCCTGTCGGTCGCGCCGCCGGCGTTGGCGCGCGTCAAGTGGACCGTGCGCCAGGTGAGCGCCGCGCGCGCCCAGAGCGCGGCGCAGCAGGCGCTCGCCGCCCGGTCCGCGGACGACGTGCTCGACCTGTTACGGCTCGCGCTCGCCGAAGCGGTGGACCTGCGCCTGCTCGACCCCGACGCCCGGTTGCCGGGCGCAGCGCGCACCGCTAGTTTGAACGTCTAACTCCGCGTCGGATAAACACATGCCCGCACAGCGCCACGTCTTCACCTCCGAGTCGGTGACGGAAGGCCATCCCGACAAGATTGCCGATCAGATCTCCGACGCCGTCCTGGATGCGATCATCGCCAAGGACCCCGCGGCCCGCGTCGCCTGCGAGACCCTGGTCACAACCGGGATGGCGGTCGTGGCCGGCGAAATCACGACCTCCACCTACGTGCACATCCCCGACATCGTGCGGGGCACGATCAGCGCGATCGGCTACACGGACGCGAGCTTCGGGTTCGACGCCCAGACCTGCGCCATCCTCACCACGATCGACCGCCAGTCGGGCGACATCGCGCTGGGCGTGGACCGGGGCGGGGCGGGGGACCAGGGGATGATGTTCGGCTACGCCTCGGACGAAACCGCCGCGCTGATGCCCTTGCCGATCGTGCTGGCCCACCGGCTCGCGGAGCGGCTCGCCACCGTGCGCAAAGCGGGCGACCTCCCCTGGCTCCGGCCCGACGGCAAGACGCAGGTGAGCGTCGTGTACGAAGGGGCCACGCCCGTCGGCATCTCGAAGCTGGTCGTGTCGACCCAACACTCGGACAAGATCGATGCGGGCGAGCTGCGCGAGGGAGTGATCGCGCTCGTCGCGCGGCCGGTGCTCGCCGATGCGGGGTTCGAGGTCCGCGACGCCGATATCCTCGTGAACCCCACGGGCCGGTTCGTCGTGGGCGGGCCCCAGGGGGACGCCGGGCTCACCGGTCGGAAGATCATCGTGGACACCTACGGTGGCATGGCGCGCCACGGGGGCGGGGCCTTCAGCGGCAAAGATCCGTCGAAAGTCGACCGCTCCGCCGCCTACGCGATGCGCTGGGTCGCGAAAAACGTGGTCGCCGCGAAGCTGGCGCGACGCTGCGAGGCGCAGGTGGCCTACGCCATCGGGGTGGCCCAGCCGGTCTCGGTGATGATCGACACGTTCCGCACGGGCGTCGTGCCCGACGAGGCGATCGAGGACGCGGTGCGCGAGGTGTTCGACCTGACTCCGCTCGCGCTGATCCAGGCCCTGAACCTGCGCAACCCGATCTATCGCGCCACCGCCGCCTACGGCCACTTCGGTCGGGCGCCCGAGCGGCGCCGCTTCGTGGACAAGGACGTGGACCGCGAAGTCGAGTTGTTCACCTGGGAGCAGACGAACCGGGTCGAGGACCTGCGGCTCGCCGTGCAGCGCTCCACGCACTACACCACGAAGAAGGTGACGGCATGACGACGACGGCCCCGCGCACTGCCTCCGACATCAAAGACCCGCAGCTCGCCGCCGAAGGACGCCGCCGCACTGAGTGGGCAGAGCGCTCGATGCCGGTGCTGCGCCTCATCCGGGACCGCTTCGTCCGGGAGCGCCCGCTCGCCGGGCGCCGCCTGTCCGCCTGCCTGCACGTCACGACCGAGACCGCGAACTTGGCCGTCACCCTCCAGGCCGGCGGCGCGGACGTGGCGCTGTGCGGGTCGAACCCACTCTCGACCCAGGACGACGTCGCGGCCCACCTCGTGCGCGACCACGGGATCAAGGTGTTCGCCATCAAGGGCGAGGACCACGCGACCTACTACGAGCATATCCAGGCGGCGCTCGCGCACCGGCCCGACATCACCATGGACGACGGCGCCGACCTGGTGGGCGCGCTTCACATGATCGCCCTCAACCGGCTCGACGATCTCGCGCCACCGGTGCGCGCGTGGGTGGAGACCCTGTCGGGATCTGCGCGCAAGGCGCTCGTCACGGGCGTGGCGGGCTCGACCGAGGAGACGACGACCGGCGTCATTCGCTTGAAGGCCATGGCGCGCGACGGCGTGCTGCAGTTCCCGGTCATCGCGGTGAACGATTCCGACACGAAGCACCTGTTCGACAATCGCTACGGCACCGGCCAGTCCACGCTCGATGGCATCCTGCGCGCCACGAACCTGTTGGTCGCGGGGAGCACGGTGGTCGTGGCGGGGTATGGGTGGTGTGGGCGCGGCTTCGCGCTGCGTGTGCGCGGGGCGGGAGCGAACGTGATCGTGACCGAGATCGATCCGCTCAAAGCGCTCGAGGCGCAGATGGACGGCTACCGGGTCATGCCGATGGCTGAGGCGGCCCGCGTAGGGGATGTGTTCGTGACCCTGACGGGGAACACGCACGTGCTGCGGGTGGAGCACATGCGCGCGATGAAGGACGGGGCGGTGCTCGCCAACTCGGGCCACTTCAACGTGGAGATCGACCTGGACGGATTGAAGCAGGCGGCTCAGGGCCCGACGCGGGCGCGCGAGTTCGTGGACGAGTGGCAGCTCGACGGCAAGCGGGTCTTCGTGCTCGCCGACGGCCGGCTCATCAATCTCGCCGCGGCCGAAGGGCACCCGGCGAGCGTCATGGACATGTCGTTCGCGAACCAGGCACTGGCCGCCGAGTACGTGGTGCAACATGCCCGGGAGCTCGGCAAGGACGTGCACCGCATTCCGCGCGAGCTCGACGCCGAGATCGCCCGCCTCAAGCTGGCGGCAATGGGAGTCACGATCGACACGCTCACGCCCGAGCAGCAAAAGTATCTGGCGTCGTGGGAGATGGGGACCTGAGCGCGAACGTGATCCAGGTTCGGGTGGCCCACCTGGGGCTCGACCGGACCACCAACACGCCGGTGGTGATCCTGCAGGAACATGAGGGCGAGCGGGTGCTGCCCATATGGATCGGGCCGGCCGAGGCCAGCGCGATCGCCATGGAGCTCGCCGGCGTCAAGTTCGCGCGGCCACTTACCCACGACCTCTTGAAGCAGGTGATCCTCGGCTTGGGCGCCGACCTCCGCAAGGTCATCATCACACAGGTGAAGGAGAACACGTATTACGCCGAGCTGCACATCTACCGCGGCGACGCCGTCATCCAGATCGACGCCCGACCCTCAGACTCGATCGCCGTCGCGCTGCGCCTCAAGGCGCCGATCTTCACGAGCGAAAGCCTGCTGGCCCTGACCTCGGTCGAGACCGGGGAGCCGGGCGCTGAGACGGGCCCCGCGCCGCTCGGTCCCGACGACCTGAAAACCTACCTCCAGAACCTGGATCCTGAAGACTTCGGGAAGTTCACTCCCTAGCGTCGTGGCGCTGCTCACGCTCGCCGGGGGCGGGGGTGGGGCGAGCGGCGGCGCGGCTCTCACGGCGCAAGCGCAGTTGGTCGTCTCGGGCCGGGTCATGCACGGACCGCTCGGCCGACCGCTCGCGCACGCCGCTGTCGTCCTGCACCAAGTATCCATGGGTGGCACCGGTCGGCCGATCGACTCGACCCGCACCGACGCGCTCGGGCGCTACACCCTCACGATCCCGCGGCCGGACTCGACCGCGCTGTACGTGGTGAGCAGCTGGTATGCGGGGATCGCCTACTTCTCCGAGCCAATCGCGCCCGGGCGTGACCGGGCGGTCCGGCTGCGGCCCCTGTACGTGTACGACACCAGCACCGCCGGCCCGGCGGTGCGCGTGGTGCGCCGGCTCGTCACGGTGACGAAGTTCAAGCGCGACGGCAGCCGGGACGTGCTCGAGCTCCTGGAGCTCGAGAACCCGGGCTCAGCAACCCGGGTGCCCGCCGATACGCTGCGGCCGAGTTGGGCGGGCGCCATTCCGGGCCCCGCCATTCAGTTCCAAGTGGGCCAGGGCGACGTGTCGCCGCAGGCGGTGGCGCGGCGCGGTGACTCGGTCGCCGTGTACGGCCCCATCCCGCCGCGTGAGCGCAAACAGCTGAGCTATGCGTACGTGCTGCCCGCCCCGGCGCGCGCCCTGCGCCTCCCGATCGACCAGGCGACCGAGGAGGTCGACCTCCTGCTCGAAGACACGACCGCGGTCGTGACGGCCCCGCGGCTCGACTCGCTCGGCGTCGAAGACATCGACGGACGGCGCTTCGCGCGCTACCGCACGCCGCCGCTCTCGGCGGGCGCGCCGCTGGCGATCGCGTTCCCGGCACCGCGGCTCGCACCCGAGTCGCTCGTCCCGCTGATCGTGGCGATCGCGGCGCTCGTGCTCGGCGTGGGATTCGTCATCGCGCTGCGACGCGCACCGCCCCCTTCCTTGCGCGACGCGGCGAAGTGACGTAGACTGGTCTCGTCGTTACAAGCGAACGGGGAACCACGGAAGCCGGTGCGAGTCCGGCGCGGCCCCGCCACTGTGACGGGCATGTCGTAGCGGCTCAACGCCACTGGGCAACCGGGAAGGCGAGCCGCTCGCCCGAAGCCAGGAGACCTCCCTGTTCGCGCCACCTGTAGATCCCTCGCGGGAGGGATGGTGGCGCTCGCGCACTGCGCGCGCGAGGCGCTCGCCCATCTCCGCTCCGTCGGGGGTGGGCTTTTGTGTAATGCGCCGCTGGGCACAGCACACCCACCTCGCGGGCCTCCTCGTCCTCGCCCTCACGGCGTGCGGACGGGGAGGGCGCCCCGCGCCACCCGCCGCCATCACGGTCACCGACGACGCCGGTCGCACGGTCGCGCTCGCGCGGCCCGCCGCGCGCATCGTCTCGCTCTCTCCCGCGATGACCGAGCTGTTGTTCGCACTCGGCGCGGGCGACCGCCTCGTGGGTCGCACCACGTGGTGCGACTACCCCCCAGAGGCCCGGGCTATTCCGAGCGTCGGCGATGG
>WNFD01000142.1_pt1 | contig 98216 bp, 86 predicted proteins | sample 5400491 | NCBI WGS metagenome assembly WNFD01 (sample SAMN13153343, study PRJNA577476) | soil metagenome | isolation source: 120 cm saprolite under Douglas fir tree site 2 hole 2 replicate 2 | place: USA:California | collected 2015-04-18 | reverse complement strand
ATCACCTTCAGCCGGCCCGATTTCGTGTACTCGGGCAGGCGCTGGACGTTGCGCTCCTTGATGCGGCTGAACGCTTCCTTCCGGTACGACAGCGTGACCTGGTTGCCCTTCTGGTGCGCCAGGCCCATCGCGGCTTCGACCGCGCTGTCGCCTCCGCCCACCACGAGGATGGTCGCCCCGGTGTAGGCCTCCGTCTCGATCAAGCTGTACATCACCTTGGGAAGGTCTTCTCCGTTGATGCCGAGCTTGCGCGGGGTGCCACGGCGGCCGAGCGCGAGTATCACCGTCCACGCGCGGTACTGTGCCTTGGACGTGTGCACCGTGAAGGTGCCGTCCGGACCGCGCTGGATGTCGTCGACTTTCTCGCGGGTATTGACCTGCAGGCCCGCCCGGCCGTGGAGCTTGTGCCAGAACTTGAGCAGCTCCTCCTTGGAGATCTTGAGCTTCCCGAACCTCCCGTGCAGCGGGAACTCCACCGGGCTCGTCATCACGAGCTTCTGGCGCGGGTATTTCGCGACCGTGCCGCCGAACTCGTCCTGCTCGAGCGTAACGTGGCTCAGCTTGCGCTCGATCGCGCGGAGCGAGGCGCTGATCCCGCCCGGCCCCGCGCCCACGACGCACACGTCCTGCACACCCGGAACGGTGCGGCCGCGCTTGATCTTCGGGAGTCGGGCCGCGATCGTGTCGACGCAGTCGCGCCCCTGGTTGACGGCATTCTTGATCAGCGCCAGGCCGCCGAGCTCTCCCACGATGAACATGTTCGCGACGTTGGTCTCGTGTTCCGCCGTGAGGGCCGGCATGTCGGCCCCGACGCTCGGGCTGGCCATGACGATCGTGATGGCGCCTACCGGACACGCCTCCGCGCACAGCCCGTGACCGATGCATTTGTGGCCGTTGACGATCACGGCCTTGCCGGCGATGACCGCCATGACGTCGCCCTCGGGGCAGACCTCGACGCAGGCGCCGCAGCCAATGCACTGCAGGGCATCGATGTGCGGGTGCTGTGCCCGTGGGCCCTCGGAGAAGAGCTTCCCATGTTCGGCCGCCGCTCGGGCCGCGGCTTCCTTCCGCCGCATGCGGCGGAGGTGCGACATCACCGAGATGAGTAGAATCGCGGCGAAGACGGCATACATCAGGGTGGTGTTCATGAACCCCTTCACGAAGCCGCGGGACCCGAACGCCTGCCTCACGTCGCGCTACGTTCCAAAACGAAGCCGTACGCTCGCAACCCAATGTTGCCCGACGTACAGCCCCCGTGCCTGTGGGCCATGTCACAGCAACACTGTGTCACTCGGCATTAACACACGGTGTGGCCCATACCGATTCCGTCCCGGGGCTCGGGCCGCGGCCCGAGCGCCGAGCGATTGCTTCCGACCGCCGCGCGGTGCGGACCTCCACCGGGTCTGTCCTCGCCCCGGCGCGCGCGCTGCGCCCGCGGCGGCGGGCCCTCAAGCTGTTCCTGGCTCTGCTCGGCGCGATCTGCCTCGCGGGTTGGCCGTACTACGTCCTGCCGATCGCCGCACGGGTGCGGAGCCCGCTCCATCCCTGGCTCAAGCCGTCCGGCTACATCGGGCAGAGCGCCGGGATCCTGGCGCTCACGATCTTCATCTTCCTCTGGCTCTACCCCATCCGCAAGAAGTTCCGGTGGCTCGCGTTCACCGGGACCATCGCGCGCTGGCTCGACGTGCACGTGCTCGCGGCCCTGGGGCTGCCGTTGCTGGTCGCGATCCACGCGGCGTGGCGGTTCGCCGGTCTGATCGGCCTCGGGTTCTGGTCCATGATGGTGGTGTGGGCCAGTGGCCTGGCGGGTCGGTACATCTATGCCCGCATCCCACGCAGCAGGCTAGGCGTCGAGCTCACGATTGAAGAGATCGCGGCGCGGCGCAAGCAACTGCTCGAAGAGATCGCGCGGAGCAGCGGGCTCGACGCCAACCTGGTCGCGACGACCCTGGCCGCCGGCCAGCCGCCCGCGGCGCGCCGCGGTCTCTGGAGTACCCTGTGGCGGATGATCGCCGACGACCTCGCCCGCCGGCGCGCCGCGCGGACGCTGCGGCGGTTGTGGGAAGCGCGCAGTCCACACCGACGCAAGCACGACCGGCAAATGCTGCGGGCGATGCTGCAGCTCGCCCGTCGCGAGATGTCGCTGGCGCAGCAGGTGCGGATGCTCGACGCCACGCACGACGTGTTTCGGTATTGGCACGTGCTGCACCGCCCGGTCGCTATCGCCGCCTTGATCGCGGTGCTCATCCACGTCGCGGTGGTGGTCGCCATCGGCGCCACGTGGCTCTGGTGAGATATGCCTGCCTCGCGTTGGCCCTCGTCTGCCTCGGCACTCCGGTCGCCGCCCAGATCTCGCCTGGCCCGCTGGCCCAGCCGCACGAGCGGCTGGAGGGAGCGCTCCAGTGCGTCGCCTGCCACGGCGGCGGGCGCAAGGAACAAATGACCGCGCGCTGCCTCGAGTGTCACAAGGAGATCGCCTGGCTCGTGGAGCGGGGGCGGGGCTTCCATGCCGGGGTGCGCACTGAGCGCTGCGCCAGCTGCCACCCCGACCATGCCGGGCGCACCTTCGCGCTGGTGAGCTGGCCGGGCGGTGACGTGCAACAGTTCGACCACACTCGCGCCGGCTGGCCGCTGGATGGCGGCCATCAGAAGACGAAGTGCGTCGACTGTCATAAGGCGGCGTTTCGGGTATCCCGGGCCGCGAAGTTGTCCGAGCGGGGCGGACCCGACTGGGGCTGGGTCGGACTGGAGCGCGGCTGCGTCACCTGCCACGCCGACCCGCACCGGGGGCGTTTGGGCGCGGCGTGCACCGACTGCCACGCGACCACGCGCTGGACGACGATCAATCAGGGGAAGTTCGATCACGAGCGCACCAAGTACCCGCTGCGTGGCCGGCACCGCGCGGTGGCGTGCGAGAAGTGTCACGACTTTTCCGGCGCACGGGTCATCGCCAATCCGCGCTTCGCGGCGTGCACCGACTGCCACCGCGACGCGCACGCCGGCACGGCCACCCTCGGCGGCCGGGTCGTGGACTGCGCGGCCTGTCACGCGGTGGACGACTGGCGGCCCGCGACCTACACCGTGGCGCAGCATCGGCTGGCGAAGTATCCGCTGGAGGGGCGCCACCAGCAGGTCCGGTGCGCTGACTGTCACGTGAAGCATCCGCCCGGGATAGCGGCTGCGCAGTTGGGCTCCGCCGGCGTGTGGATGCGGCCCACCTCAGGGCAGTGCCGCGACTGCCACGGCGAGGACCACGGGCCACAGCTCGCGAGCCGGCCCGACCGGGGAGCGTGCAGCGCGTGTCATGGCGTGGCGGGCTGGAAGCCGACCACGTTCACCGTGGCGGCCCATGCGCGCTTGCGCCTCCCGCTCGAGGGCCGCCACGCGGCCATCGCGTGCAGCGCCTGCCACGGTCCTGACCGCACGGGCCTGCCGCCCTTGCCCGGCCCCCAGGTGCTCGGCAAGGCCCTGGTGGCCTTCAAACTGAAGGAAGTCGCGTGCGCGGCCTGCCACGTCGACCCGCACGACGGGCGCTATCCCCAGTGCGCCGATTGCCACGGCGTCCGGACCTTCCGGCCGTCCACGGTGGACGTCGCCACCCACAAGCGCTACACGTTTCCGCTCGACGGGGCCCACGCGGCGGTCGCGTGCGGGGATTGCCACGGGGAGATGAAGCATGCGGCGACGACTTCGTCGCTGGTGCTGGTGCGCTGGTCGTTGCCCCGCCTGCTGTTCGCGGCGCCGAAGGGGGGCTGCGAAGGGTGCCACGAGACGCCGCACGGGCGCCAGTTCGTGACCCGCGCCGACCGCGGCGCGTGCGAGAGCTGCCACGCCATCGACACGTTCCAGCGCGCCGCCCGGTTCAATCACGATCGCGACGCGACGTTCAAGCTGAAAGGCGCGCACGAGAACGTGCCCTGCGCGAGCTGCCACCCCAAGAGCGCCGGCCCCGAAGGGAAACGGATCGTGACCTACCGTCCCATCTCGGGCAAGTGCGAGGCGTGCCACGGCGAGAGCGTGCGGAGGGGCTCGTGAGACCCGGATCGCTCGGTCTGGCAGCGGCGCTCGCGTCGCTCGCGTGGTCTGCCGCAGCGGGGCAACAGCCGATCCGGAATCCACACGGCAAGCTGCAAGAGGAGTGCGCCGTGTGTCACAGTTCCGAGGCCTGGACTCCGGCGCGCGTCAGCGCGCAGTTCGACCACGCGAAGAAGGGGTTCGCCCTCGCCGGCGCGCACGACAAGGACATCCACCGGGGCGAGCTGGGCAACGATTGCTCCCGCTGTCACACGCCGCGCAACTTCCTCGACCGCTCCCGCATGGTCGGTGCCCACCAGCTGACGCGCTTTCCGCTCGGCGGGGCGCACTTGATGATCGAATGTGAAACCTGCCACACGCCGGCTCCCGAGGGCCGCCTGACGTTCGTCAACGTCTCGACCCAATGCGTCGACTGCCACCGGCCGCTCTATCTGGCTGCCAAGACCCCGGACCACGTAGCGGCCGGCTTCGCTCTGACCTGCAATGAGTGCCACGCGCCGACGATCTGGACCGCGGCGCGCTTCAACCACGACGCCTCCGGATTCCCGCTGACCGGCAGGCATCGGGTGCTCACCTGCCAGCAGTGTCACGGCGCCACAGGGTTCACCGCCATCACGGTTACGACGTGTGTGTCGTGTCACCAGCTGAACTTCAACGCCACGACCAACCCCAGCCACGCGGGGGCGGGGTTCGCGACCACGTGTCAGGACTGTCACACCACGACGGGCTGGATCCCCGCCCCGGGCTTCAACCACACGTGGTTCTCGGTCCCGCACGGCGGGGCGCAGTGCAACGACTGCCACAACGTGTCGTCGAACTTCGCGACCTTTGTGTGCACGGTGTGCCACACCCAGGCCCAGACGAGCCCCCGCCATGCCACCATCCCTGGATACGTGTGGAACAGCGCAAACTGTTATGGCTGCCATCACAGATGATGGTCCGCCGGCGCTGGGCGGTGTGGCTGCTCGCCTTCACGTCGCTCGCTGCGCCGCTCGCGGCGCAGGACTCGGCCGCGGTCCGAACCGCTCGCATCACCTACCTGACCGACGCGTCGGCGTACCTCGATGCCGGGCGCGTGGACGGCCTGCGGGAGGGCGGGCGTGTGGAGGTCGTGCGCGGCGGCGCGATCGTCGGCACCTTGCGGGTGACCTACCTCGCGTCCCATCGAGCGTCGTGCGACATCGTGAGCACGGCCGCAGCGCTCGCGGTGGGCGACATCGTGCGTTTCGTGCCCGCTCCCCCCGCGCGCGACCCGAGCGTCGCCGCCGGAACGCCGCGGACCGCGCCCACACCTGACGCTGGCCGCTCCCGCCCCGGACTGCGGGGTCGGGTGGGCGTGGAGTACTTCGCAACGTGGCAACGCGGCGGGACCACTGGCCAGCTGTCGGAGCCCGCCGTCCAGCTGCGGCTCGATGGGCCGCCCGTGGGTGGGTCGGCGCTCACGCTCGCCGTCGATGTGCGGGCCCGGGGCACCCACACCATCCTCCCGGACGGGAGCGCCGTCTCCGATGACCGGAATCGCGTGTATCAGGCCGCGCTGGCGCTCAACACTCCGGGGTCACCGGGACGCGTCACCATCGGCCGCCAGATCTCGGGTAACCTCGCCTCGGTCGGCCTGTTCGACGGCGTGATGGCGGAGCTGAACGAAGGGGACTGGAGCGCCGGCGTGTTCACCGGCAGCCAACCTGAGCCGCTGCAGCTTGGCTGGTCAGGCTCGGTGCTGGAGCTGGGGGGGTACACCCAGCGTCACAGCCCGCCGGGAGCAACGACGCAGTGGTCGCTCACATTCGGCGCGAGCGGGTCCTACCAGGACGCCCACGCGAATCGCGAGTTCGCCTATCTCCAGGGGTCGTATGCGAGTTCGCGGGTGTCCACGTTCATCACGCAGGAGGTCGACTACTACCGGTCCTGGAAGCTGTTGCCGGGCATGCAGCCGGTTTCGCCCACGAGCACCTTCGGCATCGTGCGGGTCCGCGCCACGGAGCGCGTGACCGTGGATGCGGGCTTCGACAACCGGCGCAACGTCCGGCTGTACCGGGACGTGACGAATCCCGTGACGAGTTTCGACGACACCTTCCGCCAAGGCGCCTGGGTGGGCGTGTGGCTGCAGGTCACGCGACCGCTCCGGGCCGGCCTCGAGGCGCGTTCCAGCAGTGGAGGGCCCGCGGGCCATGCCGATGCCTACACGCTGTTGTTCGGCGCCGACCGGCTCACGCGGTTCGGCGTGAATGTGCGCACCCGCACCACCCGCTACGTCAATCCGGCGCTGCGGGGCTGGCTGCAAGCGGCCACGGTCAGCGTCGAGCCCGACGCGCGGATTCATCTCGAGGTGAACGGCGGCGTGCGGGCGGAAGAGGACCCGCTGGCGGTCCCGTCGAGCGTCTCCGTGACGTGGGTGGGCGCCGACGTAGACGTGACGGCGGCGCGCGCCTGGTACGTGATGATCTCCGCGACCGAGCAGCGGGGCGGGGCGGACGGCTACGACCAGGTGTACGGCGGGCTGAGCTTCCGCTTTTAGTTCACGGGCGGCCCGATCCGCTCGCCCGGCCCGCGCGGGCAAGGGCTGGGCGGCGTCCCAGCCGCCGCAGCCCTCGCCGAGGATCGCCAGACTAGGACGGACTCCCCTCTCCTCCGAAGGCGTGACACACGCGGGAGCGCCCCGAGCTCATTTCAGCAACATGTCGTGCGGCCGGGCCTGGCCGGTCGGGAAATGCTCGAAATCGACGTCGAACTTGGGGTCGAGCGTGAGGCCCTCGGGCCCGACGTTGACGAGGCGCACGCGGTAGGGGACCTTGCCGTCGAGGTTCGAGAGCAGGGAGTTGCTCACATACAGCCGCTTGCTGTCGGGCGTGAGCTTCATCATCTGCGCCTGCGGGAAGGCGACCGTGCTCAGGAGCTTGGGGTGCAGCGGGTCGGCGATGTCGTACTGTTGCACCGCACCGCCGCCGAACAGCGATACGAAGAGGAAGCGGTTGTCGTAGGAGATCCGCATATCCGCCGGGATCGAGCCGTCCGCGAGCTTGACGACGCGGGTGAAGGCGAGCTTGCCGTCCGGCCCCACCACCCAGTACCAGACGCTGTTCCCGAAGGCGCAGTTGATGAATCCGCCACGGGCCTTGGGCCCGTGCAGCCAGCGCACCTCGAGCGGGGCCTTGTCCAAGTGCTCGGTCTGGCGCGGCTTGCCGGTCTTATAGTCCCAGGCGACGACCTCGTCGCCCACCTGGTCCATCGGCGTGTTGCCGGCCTTCACGGCGTGGGGATGCGCCCAGCTCGACGTGACGATCAGGTTCAGCTCGGGCTGTATCCCGACGTCGTACATGTACTTCGGGGCGGGCAGCGCCTCGAGGAACGTGCCATCGTTATCGAGCTTGACGAGCGCGCCGGGCGCCCCGCCGTCCTTGGCGCCGAGCATCGCGATCAGCACGCCACCTGGCACGGCGTAGAAGGTGTGCGGGCCCGAATAGCCGGTGGTGGCCGCCAGATCGGGGACGGTCTTGATGAGCTTGGGGTGCTTGGGATCGGTGGCGACATCGTAGATGAACAGGCGGTTCGAGAACAGTCCGCCGGCGAAGATCCGGTCGGCGTTCGCGGTGTAGCCGAAATGGTGCGCCTCATTCGCAGCGGACCCGGTCGGCGCGGTGGCGATCACTGTGGCGTAGCTCGGCGACTTCGGGTCCGCATCGATCACCGCGAGGAAATCGGGGTCGTTCTGATCGGCGTCGCTCGTCCATACGTACAGGAGCGACTCGTGCTGGTCGGGTCGCAGGCCGCGGACGAAGACGGACTCGTCGGCGGGGCCGCGCGGTGCGGTCGCCGGTAGCGCGGCGATGAGCAACAGCAAAGCGGTGCGCTTCACGATACGCCTCCTCGACAAAGAAGTGTGTCCCCCAAAAAACAATCGGCCGCGCTCGCTTGCGGGAGTGCGGCCGGCCATCGGAACCCGGTGCTCGGGGCCTGGTGTTCTTATGCGGTCGCCCCGCAGCGGCTCGCGAGCCTGTCGCTCCCTGAAGAGACGAGAGGGCGACTACAGCAGCGAAGCGCGCGGCGCGGGGTGGTCATTGATTCAAGAAGCTAGCGCCCGAGCGCGGTCGGGCAAGTCCCCGGCCTCGCGAGAGCATCAGAGTCCGCTCGAGCCGCGCCCTCACGTTGCGGCTCGCTCGCACGCCGGCGTATCTTGCGCGAGTTCGGTCCCGCGTGGGCCGACGAGAACGCTGGGAGAGTGGATCGGATGAAAACGTGGCTCGAAACCCGGGACGTGCTCGACCGCTTGGCCGAATGCCGGCGCCGGGGCGCGCGCGCCGCGCTCGCCACCGTGGTCCGCGTGCGCGGCTCGGCGTACCGCCACGAGGGCGCGAAGCTGCTCGTCTGCGAGGACGGCACCACGGCTGGGAACGTGAGTGGCGGCTGCCTCGAGCAGGACGTGCGCGAGGTGGCGCTGCGCGTGATCCGCACCGGTGCGCCCGAGCGACCGAGCTACTGCTCGAGCGCGGATGCGATCGCAGCCTGGGACCTGGGTGTCGGCTGCGAGGGGCAGGTGGACCTGTACGTGGAGCCGGCGCTCGCGCCCCGGCCGCGCGAACGCGCGCTGTTGGATGGGCGCGTGCCGTTTGCCGTGTGCACGCTGCTCGCGGGCCCGGGAGAAGCGGCGCGCGAGCAGCGGCTCGTGGTCACGCCCGCTGGGACGGAGGGGGGGCTCGGGTCTGCCGGGCTCGATGCCCGCGCCGCGGCGCGCGCCCGCGAGCTGCTCGACGCGGGAGCGGCGGGGCTGCACGACATCGCCGGCCGCTCGGTCTTCATTGACCTGCTCCTGCCCCCGCCCGAGCTCCTGGTGATCGGCGCCGGGGAGGACGCGCGGCCGCTGGTACGGTTCGCGGCAGCGGTCGGATTTCGCGTCAGCGTCGTCGACCGCCGGCCCGGCCTATTGGTGCCGGAGCGTTTCCCGGAGGCGGCGCGTCTGGTGGAGAGCAGTGGCGACGAGCTCGCCGATCGCGTGCCGCTCGACCCGGCCTCGTACGCCGTCGTGATGACCCACAACTTCGCGGACGATCAGGCGTACCTGCGCCCACTCGTCAACAGCGCGGTCGCCTACATCGGCATCCTCGGGCCGCGCCAGCGCACCGAGCGCATCCTGCACGAACTCGGCGCTCGCGGCCCGATCGACGAGGGACGCGTGTACGGGCCCGTCGGGCTGGACGTCGGCACCGACGGCGCCGAGCAGGTGGCGCTCGCCGTCATTGCCGAGATTCTGGCGCTCCGCTCGGGTCGGGGGGCGCGCTCGCTCCGGGAGCGGCTGGCGCCGATTCATGCCACGACCGATTGAGGGGTTGCGCGTCGCCGGGGTGGTGCTCGCCGCCGGCGCCTCGAGCCGCATGGGCCGGAACAAGATGCTGCTCGAGCTCGAGGGTGAGCCGCTGGTGCGGCGCGCCGCCCGGCGTGCGCTCGCGGCGGGGTTGTCCCCGGTCGTCGTCGTGCTGGGGCACGAGGCCGAGCAGGCCCGTGCGGCGCTCGCGGGGCTGCCGCTCGAGCTCGCGACCAACCCCGACTTTCGGGGCCCGACGAGCGGCTCGCTGCACGCCGGCCTCGAGCGCCTCGGGCCCGACCGCGACGCGGTCGTGGTGATGCTCGGTGACATGGTCCTGGTCACCGCGCCGATGCTGGCCGACCTCGCCCGCGTCGCCGCCGGCGACGCCGCGCCGCTCGTCGTGTCGCGCTATGGCGACGTGACGGCACCGCCGCTCCTCTTCCGGCGCGCGCTCTTCGCCGAGCTCATGGCGTGGACGGGGGAGGGGTGTGGCAAAGCGGTCGTCCAAGCGCACCGCCACGAGGCGCGCTACGTCGATCGACCCGCGGACGTGCTCGCCGACGTCGACACGCCCGAGGATTTTGCGGCGGTTCAGAAGAGCTCGAGCTGACCGGCCACGAGGCTCCTGAGCTTCTCGAGTAGCTTCACCATCGCCCAGGTGTCCCGCTCGCAGTAGCGCAGCAGCGCCTCCCGCAGGGCGGCCCGCTCCCCCGCGGGCATCCCGTCTCGCCCGAACATCAGCCGCTGCAGCTCGACCGTGGCCACCTCGCCGTCCTGCACCGTCAAGTCCGCGTACGAGAGGCTCGGGACCAGGGCCGGTAGCGTCTTCTTGATGCTGAACCCGCCGCCGAAGTCCGGATGGTAGACGTTGTTCCGGACTGCCGGCAGCAGGTCCACGAGCCGCTTGGCGATGCGGTCGAGCTCCTTCGCGAACCGCGGCACCGCGTCGCGCAGCTGACGGATACAGTCGCGCTCGAAGCTCGCGTAATAGGCGACGATGCGGCGCGCCCCGGCGCACGCCTCGACCAGCGCTTCAGCGAGCGCGGGCCGAGGATCCTCGGGGCCGTCGGCGATCCACTGGTGATGCACCAGCCCGCGGCCCCGCTCCTCGACGTGGACGCTGAACTGCACCGGTACGAGCTGCCACGGCCGGCATCCCGGCCAGCGTGGGATGGCGAGACTCACCGTCTCGAAGTCCAGAAAGGCGAGCGGCGACGTGAACTGGGCGAGTGCCGTCGCGAGCGAGGACTCCACCACCATGCGACCGGTCTGGACCGCCTTCACCTGGCGCGCGTGGATCACCGACAGCTCGAGATCGGTGGGCAGGTCGTAGAGCGTGGCATACCCGTCCGCCTGATACTCGAGCACCTTTTGCCGCTCGACGCGGTACAGGCTGCTGATGTGGTGGTCGGGAAGCGTTGGCCAACAGCGTTCGATGAACGGGCACTCATGCGGTTTGCTGCAATGATCCCCGATCGGGACATCGGGAAGCGGGCCCGCGAGCATGCGGGCTTGGGCGGCCAGCTCGTCGGGCACGCCGATCAGCACGCCCTCGACCACGGCCGTCACGTCCTCGCGCACGAACAGGTTGGACAGGTCGGGATAGCGACAGTGGGGGTTCAGGTGCATCACCTCGACGCGTTCCACCGGGAGCCCCGAGCGCCGTAACACGTGCACCTGGACGGCCGCATCGGGGAGGTGTTCGGGCTTCTGGCTGTTGGAGGCCTTCACCTCGATCACACCGTAGCCGCGCGCCGTGCGCTCCAGGATGTCCACGCCGACGTAGGTGTTGTCGGCGAGGAACCAGGCCTCGTAGAGCGCCGGCAGCTGGCGCTCGAGCGCCGCGCGCGTCGCCGCCACCTTGTTGTCGTACTGATAGAACGGGAGGTCGATGAGCGCACCCCCCGGGACATACTGCCGCGCCCGCTCTCCCACTTCCTGCCCTTGGGCGAATCGGTTCTGCTGTCCCTTGTCGGGCGCCAGCTCCGGAGCGTTGGACTCGTGCACCCGCCACCACAGCTGCTTGTGGCACTGCAGGCCGTGCAGATAGCGCGACTTGGAGAGTCTGGAGCGGTCCGAGGGCATGCCTCAACAGTAATGCATGACTCGCCGCGCGATGCGCGAGGCGCCCTTGTCAGATCAGGAAGGAGGCACTTAACTCCGGCACTCGGAGGGCGCTCTCCCACGGCAACCAGGCGGTCGATGCCTCCAGCAGTCCTGATCGCGCTCGCGATTCTGCTTCTCACTGCGCTCGTCGCGGTCGTCCTCCTGCGGCGCTCGGGCGGGGAGCGCGCGAGCGGCCTCATCCAACAGCAGCTCATCGAGCTGCGCGCCCGGTTCGACCAGCTCGTCGCCGCGCAGCAGGAGGTCCCCAGGACGCTCGCCGCCGGGAGCACCGAGCAGGCCCGCGTGCTGCACGACGTGCGCGAGCGCCTCGGGGCGCTGGGCGAGGTGACGAAGCGGCTCGAGACGATGGCCGAGACCGTGACGGAAGTGCAGCAGCTCCTGCAGGTGCCGCGACTGCGTGGCACGATTGGCGAGGTCTGGCTCGAGGAGCTGCTGCGCCAGATCCTCCCGCCCAGCCACTACGAGATGCAGTACCAGTTCCGCTCGGGCGAGCGGGTGGATGCGGCGCTGCGCCTTGCCGGCCGGCTGGTCCCGGTGGACGCCAAGTTCCCGCTCGAGGCGTGCCAGCGCATGCTCGCCAGTCACGGGGCGGACGAAGAGCGGGAGCGGCGCGCGTTCACCAAGTCGCTCCGGGACCGGATCGATGAGATCGCCGACAAGTACATCCGCCCCGACGAAGGCACGTACGACTTCGCGCTCATGTACATCCCGGCGGAGAACGTGTACTACGAGGCGGTGCTCGGCGCCGAGGACCCGGGCGACCAGAAAAGCGTGCTGGGACACGCCATGCAGCGGCGCGTGATTCCCGTCTCCCCCCACACGTTCTACGCCTATCTCCTCGTGATCCTCCACGGCTTGAAGGGGATGCAGGTCGAGGAGCAGGCGCGCGAGATCCAGGGGCAGCTCGGCGGGTTACGCCAGCAGTTCGAGGGGTTCTGGACGGCGTTTCAGACGGTGGGCACGCACCTCACGAACGCCTACAAGAAGTTCGAGGAGAGCGAGCGCCAGGCAGACCGGGTGCGGGACCGCTTGGAGCGGATCGCGGGCCCCGGCAGCACGGACGGAGCGCAGCAGGGACCGGGTGCGCTCGCGCCGCCCGACGCGTGAGCAGGATCCCCGGCCCCGCCGGGATGCTGTACGTCGACGATGGCGGGGCGGGCGGCGTCCCTGTCCTGTTCGTGCATTCCCTCGCGGGAAACACCAGGCAGTGGGCCGCACAGCTCGCGCACCTGCGCCCCGGGCGGCGCGCCGTCGCGCTCGACGCCCGCGGCCATGGCCTCTCCGATCCCCCGACCGACGCCGATTACTCGATCCCGTCGCTCGCCGCCGACGTGTGGGCGGTGGCGGACGCGCTCGGCCTCGAGCGTGTCGTGCTCGTGGGGCACAGCATGGGGGGCACGGTGGCGATTGCGTGCGCGGCTGCCTGCCCCGAGCGGGCCGCCGGGCTGTTGCTCGTCGATCCCAATGGCGATCAACGGCGGCTGCCGGCCGATCTGATCGCAGGGTTCCAGGCGGCACTCGAGTCGCCCGCCTACACGGAGACCATCCGCACGCACTGGCACCGGATCACGGCGGGCGGGAACCCGGACGTACGCGCCACGGTTGTTCGTGATCTGGAGGGCACGCCGCGAACAACGGTCGTCGAGATCTTCCGGGCGCTGTCGGCGTTCGACCCGCTGCCGGCGCTGGCCCGCTACACCGGGCCCCGGCTGTCGCTGATCACGGCACTGAATGAGACGCCGATCGGGCTACACCGGTTGGTGACCGACCTGCCGCATCGGCTGGTTCCCGGCACGGGCCACTGGATGCAGATGGACCGGCCGGACGTCTTCAACCTGTTGCTGGACGAGTTCCTGGCCGGCGTGGCGGCCGGCGTAGCGCACGCGTAGGCGGAGGTCGCTGAGATGCAGCTGTTCATCACTGGGGCCACGGGCTACATCGACGCCCGCAAGGCGGTCCGCCTGCCTCGCGTCGCGGCCCGGCCACGGTGGATTCCGAGACGAGGCTGCGGTGTACTCCCGGACGTGGCAGGCGTGGCAGGGCTGACTAATCCGAGGGTCGTTGATCACGGGGCCTCAGGACTGCGGAAGTGCGAGCACTGACGCGAAACGACACGCCTGTACCGACCAAGCGACCTCGCGCGCTCGGCTCCAAGCGCGCTCAGGGCCGCTGTTGCCACGGCGCGCGAATTGCGATGGCTGAAGGGATGAGATGAACGGATGCGTGGGATGTAAGGCGTAATAGGCGAACGACTGGGCCAGACCGACGCCCCCGCGTTACCAGTCCCGAGCGTGGGGGCGTCGACGTTTTGAGAGGGATATTGGCATGATCGTGCTGGTTGCTACTGGAAAGCTGCTGTTGGGCATGGCGAGTGCCGGGTTCGGCGCGTCGCTCGGCTTCGCGGTCAAGGGTTGGCTCGAGCAGCGGAAGCGGGTGCGGGACTAGCCGCTATTTCACGCTGATCGGGATCTCGACGATCGTTTCGCCCCAGTGCAGGTCGAGGAGCGCGCGGTCGGCGCCGACGGTGGGAAAGTAGAACGCGAGCGTCTCGAAGAACGGCCCTGCCACGGGCTTGAGGGTGATCCGCAGGGCATCCTGTGCGGCGCCGGGGTAGGGGACGTGGAACACGGACGCCGCCTTGCTGAAGATCAGCGTCCACGCCTCGGGCGTCGGGATCGCCCATACGCTGTACTTCCCCGCAGCGAGCGGCTGCCCCGCCACGAGCACGTCCTTGCTGACGGCGAGCGTCGTCGCCTCGTCGGCGCCAGGGCACCACACCTTGCCCCACGCCACCACACCGCCAAACAGCTTGCGGCCGCGCGCGCTCGGCCGATTGTAGACGACCGTCACCTGGGTGGCGCCGATCGTCTGCGTCAGACTCGCGGGCGGGCTCTGGTGTTCTTGCGCCGCCAGCGCGCCGCACCCGAGGACGAGCAGGCCAAGCGCCGCGGACTCCCGCTTCACCGGGCCTCCGCGGTCACCGGGTTGCGCAGCACGCCGACTCCGGGGATCTCCACTTCCGCCACGTCCCCCGCGTGCAGCGGCCCGATGCCGGCCGGCGTGCCGGTCGCAATCAAGTCGCCCGGCTCGAGGGTCATGACCTGGGAGATGTACGTCACGAGCGCGATGATCGGGAACACCATGTCCCGGGCGTGGCCGTGCTGGCGCACCACCCCGTTCACCCGACACAGGACCTCCAACTCCCCAAAGCGCTCCGGAGCGATCGCGACGGTGCGGGGCCCGACCGGACAAAACGTGTCGAACCCCTTGGCTCGGGTCCACTGCTCGTCCGTGCGCTGCAGGTCGCGCGCGGTCACGTCGTTGACGCACGTGATCCCGGCGATCCCCGCACGCGCTTGCGCCTCGGTCGCACGTCGCAGCCGGGCACCGATCACGACGCCGATCTCGCCCTCGAAGTCGACTTGCGCCGACTCGCCCGGCAGTACGATCGCCGCGCCGTCTGCGATGACCGTCGTTGCAGGCTTGAGAAACAGGAGCGGCTGCGCCGGCACGCTATTCCCGAGCTCCGCCGCGTGGTCCCGATAGTTCCGCCCCACGCCGATGATCTTGCCCGGCCGCGTGCCATTCATCCGCGCGCGAGCTCGGCGAGGGCACCCGCTGCGGCGTCGAGGTCGTCCTCCGTGTTGTAGTAGTGCGGGGAGAGGCGCAGCGCGGCCGTGACGTGCTTGTCGTCCATGTCGAGCACCGCGTCCTGGCGGTCGGAGACACTGGTGTTGATGCCCCGCGCGCGCAGGCGCCGCTTGAGCTCGGCTGCGTCTCGGCCGGCGACCGCCACGGTCACGATGGCGCAGCGCGTGCTACCGCGGTCGAGCACAATCGCCCCCGGGATCCCCGCCAGCCGTTCGCGCAACCGTGCGGCGAGCCGCCAGGCCCGCTCCTGGCCGGCCCTGCCCACCTCGAGCGCGTAGCGAACTGCCGCGCCCAGGCCGAGGGTCAGGGCGTAGGCGAGCTCCCACTTCTCGAAGCGGCGGGCGCCGTCCGTCAGCCGGAACGCGTCAGGATCGGTCCAGTCGGCGCCGCGCATATCGAGGAACAACGGGGCCGCGCCCCGCTCGAGCATCCGGTCGGACACGTAGAGGAACCCGGTTCCACGCGGGCCCCGCAGGAACTTGCGTCCCGTGGCCGCGAGGAAGTCGCACCCCAGGGCGCGCACGTCGACCGCCATCTGCCCGACGGCTTGGCACGCGTCGACCAGATACGGCACGTCGAGCTCGGCGCACACTGCCCCCACGGCCGGGGCGTCCTGCACCAGCCCGGAATTGGTCGGCACCCAGGTGAGGGCCACGAGTTTGGTCCGGGGATGGCGGGCGAGGCGCCGCACGCTCTCCGGGTCCGTGCCCCCTTCGGGGAGATCGTCGGCGCGCACCGTCTCGACGCCGGCGCGGCGCGCCAGCGACAGGTACATCAGCTGATTCGAGACGTAGTCGGCGCGCGTCGTGACGATGCGGTCGCCGGGGCTGAAATCGAAGGCGGAGAGCGCCTGGGCGAACCCCACGGTGGCGTTCTCGACGAGGGCGACGTTGCGCGCCGCAGCGCCCAGGAGCCGCGCCACCGACTCGTAGATGTCGCCGACGCGCGCCGCGGCCTCATCCGCCGCTTCGTAGCCGCCGATGGTCGCCTCCCGCTCGAGGTATCGGGTCAGCGTCTCGAGCACGGGCGCCGGCATGAGGGCCGCGCCCGCGTTGTTCAGATGGATCCGATCGCGGCACCCGGGGGTGTCGCGACGCCAGCGATCGAGCGTGGCGTCGGGAGAGGGGGAGCTCAACGTGCCGGTGGGCATGGGGAACGAAAGCTGGCGGCACGGCGCAGGGGACTCAAGCCATCCCGGCCACCGCCAGCCGCGCCCGGTGGGCGCACGCTACACCAGGTTTCGCAGCACGAACCACAGGTTGGCCGGCCGCTCGGCGAGCCGCCGCATGTACCAGGGGAACCACGCGCTGCCGTAGCTGATCAACACCCGCACGCGGCACCCGGCGCGCGCGAGCGCGCGCTGCTCGCTCGCCCGGATGCCGTAGAGCATGTGGATTTCGTAGGCGCCAGGGGCGACCGCGCGGGCCCGAGCCTGCGCCTGGATCCGGGCGATCAAGGCCAGGTCGTGCGTACCGAACACGGCGCGCGCCCCCTGTGCCCCCTGCGCCGCGTGCTCGAGCAGCCGCGCGGCCAGCTCGGCGTAGACGCGGTCGACATCGCGTTTGCGGGGCCACGCCACCGCCGCGGGCTCGTTGTAGGCTCCTTTCACGAGCCGGATCGCGGCGCCGAGCGGCAAGAGCGCCTCGAGGTCGGCTGGGGTGCGGCGCAGGTAGGCCTGGAGGCACACCCCGACGCGCGGGCCCGCCGCGAGAACCTCGCGCACCAGCGCCAGCGTCACGTCGACGTAGCGCGATTCCTCCATGTCGATCCAGAGGAACGACCCGGCGCGGGCGGCGTGCCGGGCGAGCGCGGCCACGGCACGCGCACACGCCGCGCGGTCGCGGTCCAGCCCGAGCTGCGTGAGCTTGACCGACAGCTCGGCCCCGAGCGCGCGTTCCCGGATGCGATCGAGCAGCTCGACGTAGTGATCGCGCACCGCTTGCGCCTCGGCGTCGTCCGCCACCTGCTCGCCCAGCTGGGTGAGCACCGCGCCCAGCCCCAGCTGGGCGAGCTCGGCTGCCGCGGCGAGCGCCGCCGCCGGCTCCTCGCCCGGCAGGAAGCGCCGCACGGCGCGCCGCAGGAACGCGCGCTGGCGGAGCTGGCGTGAGAGCCACGCGCTGCGGGAGGCGGCGAGCAGGAGGCGGCGGGCGAGGGCCATGGGTCGCGAGAAATAGCGCCCGCCGCGAGACGGCGGGAGAGGGGCAGGGTTGCGCGGTTGGGAAGCGAATGATACAGTTGTATCATCACAATGATACTACAACAGTGGCTTAGCAGGGCTTGGCGCACGCTCCGGGCGCCGCCGCGCGGGGCGCCGAGCCCGCGCATGCTGCCGGCGTACGCGGCGCTGGGCCGCTCCGTCAGCGACACGGACGCGCTCGAGCCCCGGCTGCGGCTGCTGGTGCGTCAGTTGGCAGCCGAACTCTCGGGGTGCCGCTGGTGCGTCGAGTACGGACGCCACGTGTGGCGCCAGGCCTTCCTCCCCACGCACGAACTCGACGCGCTTCCACACTTTGCCTCGACCGCGCTCTTCTCGGAGCGCGAGCGGGCCGCCCTCGCCTTCACCGCCGCGCTGTCCTGCTACGCGGACGCCGCGGGCGGCATGCCGGACGCCGTGCTCGCCGAGCTGCGACGCCATTTCTCCGAGCCGGATGTGGCCGCCCTCACGCAGCTCGTCGCCCGCGAGCACTTCTTCAATCCCGCCAGCGGCGCCCTCGGCGCCGACGCCTACCCGATACGGGGGGATGGGAGCGCGGTCCGGTGGCCGGTAACGGCCCGAGGGCGGCGCGCCGCCGGCTCGGCGCTGCGGAATCTGTGGTGAGCGCCGGACGGGAGGCCCCGCCACCGCGGCTCGAGATCCCCGGAGGGCGCTGGCTGCTCCTCATTCATCAGCTGCCGGCCAAGCCCGACTACTTCAGGGTCAAGATCTGGCGACGGTTGCAGCGGATCGGCGCGGTGGCGATCAAGAACTCGGTCTACCTCCTCCCCTCGACTGCGCAGGCGACGGAGGACTTCCAGTGGGTGCGGCGCGAGATCGCAGCCGCGGGAGGGGAAGCGGCGGTGTGCCAGGCGGCGTTCGTGGATGGCTTGTCCGACCCCCACATCGAAGCCCTGTTCCGGGCCCAGCGGGACGCGGAATACGCCGAGCTGGCTGCGGCGGCCGACGAGGTCGCGCACGCCCGCGGGCGGGAGGTCTCAGGCGAGCTGGGGCGCTTGGAGCGGCGACTCGCCGAGATCGCGGCACTCGATTTCTTCGGCGCCACGGGGCGCCGGGCGGCAGCCGCCGCGCTCGCGCTGGCACGGGAGCGCCATGCGCCGCCCGCGCGCCGGCCCGCCGCGAGCGCCGCGGCGCGGCCGGCCAAGGGGCGGACCTGGGTGACCCGCAGTGGCGTGCACGTGGACCGGATCGCGAGTGCGTGGCTGATCCGCCGCTTCATCGACCCCGACGCCCGGTTCCGCTTCGTCGCGCCCGAAGAGCACCAGCCGGCCCCGGGCGAGCTGCGGTTCGACATGTTCGAAGCCGAATACACGCACGAGGGCGACCGCTGCACCTTTGAGACCCTGCTCGCGCGCTTCGGGCTCGTCGATCCCGCGCTCTCCGCCATCGCGCAGTTGGTGCACGATATCGACTGCAAGGACGGGAAATTCGCGCGCGGCGAGACGGCGGGCGTGGAGCGGGTGATCGCGGGGATCGTGCGGCGGCACGCGAGCGATGCAGCCCGTGTGGAGCATGGAGCCGCGGTGCTGGACGACCTATACGAAGCCTTCGCCGACGCGGGCGGGGACGCGGCGCGGCGGCCGGGCGGTCGGAAGCGACCGCGGGCCGCGCCCCGCCCCCGCGGTTAGCGCGCTGGGCTCAGCCTACCGCGGCCCAGCTGGCCGCTTCCGCCCGGCGCTCGCCCATGGCCCGGCGCTCGGTCCCGGTCCAGGTGGATGCTTCCACCAGGGCGAGCCGGCGGCGGTCCGCCACGCGACGGCGGTCTGCCGTGGCCCGAGCCAGCACCTCGCCCGACACCACTTCGGGCGGGAGCGGCCGGAACGAGGACCACTCATCGCGGAACCAGTCACTCGAGGCGCGGATGGCGGCGGCCGTGCCTTCGGCGCTGTCGAACAGCGCCACGACGGTCAGCACGTCATTGCCCGCGTCGAGCAGGTGGCAGGAGATAAACCCCGGAATGTCGCCCAGGATGGGCAAGAAGCCCTTCTCCGCGTAGTGGGCCGCTTGCGCCACTGTCCCCAGTCGAACCCGGTACCGCCTGATCACTCCGTGCATGAGCCCCCCTTCGTGCCAGTCGTGGACCAACAGCGTGGTTCCGTACAATTCCGGCGCGGTGGCAGACTCCCCAGAGGGTGGGTCCCTTCACCCACGGCGCCTTCCCGCACGCTCGAGCGACCAACGTGCCTCGAACCTGTTGCGGGCCCGCTGCAAGCTGACCGGTCCGGGCTCACGGACCGCGCGGCCGCGGGGGCGTGCCCTGACCCCGCACCGCGTAGCACGAAAAATGGGTTGGTAAGGCCTGGAAAGGAAGGTCCGACGGCCGGGCGTTGACGCACGCGAGGCTCGGGCTGCCAACGAGCCCGAGCCTCGCTCTGCACGCGTTAACCTTCGATGATGATCAAGTATTTCGAGTTCGCCCAGAAGCGCGCCGAGTCCGCGATCTTCACCGCGCCGCCCACGAGCTTGCCGTCGTGATCGGGCGGGGTCTCGAGCGCCGACACGTCCTGGCGAGACACGATGTGGTACTCCTTGTCCGCGGTCAGCGGTAGCGCCTGCAGGTGCCGCCGGTCGACTGACGTAAACACCGAGGGATCGAGGTTGCGCGAGGGGACGAGCGTCTTCCCGCTCTTCCACAGGACGAACAGGAAGCGGGCGCCGCCCTCCTCCTGAACGACCCCCTTCTTCTCGAGCTCGTCCTTGGTCCCGACCACGTAGTACACCGTGTTGACGACCGTGGACATGTTGTCCAAGGTGTCTCTCAGGGCGCTGTTCTCGGCCGTCAGCCGGGCGACCTGCTCGGTGAGCGCCGTGATCGTCTCCTTCTGGTTCTCGATGACGCCGTTCAGGTTCTGCAGCGTGGCGGCGAGCTCGTTGCGCAGGCTGTCGGAGATCGTGGTGAGATCCTTGACGTGCTGCTCGCTCTGCTTCAAGCGGGGCTCGAGCTCCTTCACGCGCGTCGTCATGTAGTGGATCTTCTGGATGAGCGTGTCGCGCGACGCCCGGAGCGGTGATTCGCCGGAGATCTTGAGCGCCTTGCCCGGGACATTGACCTTCGCCAGTTCGCGGCTAATCTCGCTGACGAGGCGGGTGTTTTCCGCCACCTCCCCGATCAATCGATCGCGCTCGCTCGACGCCTGCGACAGGCTGTCGATGCGGGCCTGAACCTCCGGAGAGGGACCTTGCTTGCATCCGACGGCGACAAGCAACGCGATCGGGAGCCACGCGCGGCGCGCAACGCGACGGCTGTTACGAATCATGTCTCGACCTCCTGCCAGACAAGCGTAAGGTGGATCACATGGTTGGCGGGGACGCCAACCGCTCTGCTGCGAGACTCCTACACCGCAGGCCGCGTCACAGTTCGGGACGGCCAGGCCCCGGCGCTCCGGCGTCGTCAGTAATGAACCCTCCGACGCCCGAGGGCGCAACATGATAGGCATCACCGAGGGTTTGGCCACGGGGACATGGGACGCCCCCGCCCCCCCTGCCTACGCCCGGTCCCGTTGGCTGTTCCTGCGCCTGGTCGGCCTCGTCTATCTGACAGCCTTTCTGTCGCTGGGGGTGCAGGTCTCGGGCCTCGTTGGCGCGCACGGGATCTTGCCCGCCGGGGCGTTCCTCGACCAGGCGCATGCGACGTACGGCAGCGCGGCCTACCGCCTGTTCCCCACGCTCTGCTGGTTCGGCGCGGGCGACGGGATGCTGCGGGCGCTGTGCTGGGGTGGGGCGGTCCTGGCGGTGCTCCTCATCGCGGGGGTCGGGCAAGCGCCGGTGCTCTTCTCCCTGTGGCTCTGCTATCTCTCGGTGAGCGTCGCCGGACAAGCGTTCCTGTGGTTTCAGTGGGACGGACTGCTGCTCGAGACCGGGCTCTTGGCGCTGCTCTACGCGCCGACCACGCTCCGGCCTGGCTTGCCCCGCGAACCGGAGCCCTCGGCCGTGGCGCGCTGGCTCGTGTGGTGGCTCTTGTTTCGGCTCATGTTCCTCTCCGGGGTCACGAAGCTCGCGAGCGGGGACGCAGCGTGGCGCGACCTCACCGCGCTCGACTACCACTTCTGGACCCAGCCGTTGCCTCCCTGGACCGCCTGGTATGTGCAGCAGGCGCCCCAGTGGCTGCATCGCGGGATGACGCTCGCGACCCTGGCGATCGAGTTCCTCGTGCCCTGGCTCATCTTCGTGCCGGAGCGGTGGCGTCGCGCGCGCTACGCCGCGTGCGCCCTGCTGGTCCTGAACCAGCTCGGCATCGCCCTCACCGGCAACTACGGGTTCTTCAACCTGCTCGCGCTGGTACTGTGCGTCTCGCTCCTCGACGACCGCGTGCTCGCGCGCGTGCTGCCGCGCGGGGCGGCGCTGCGGGTGCCCCAGGTGCCCCAGCCGCGGTGGGCGTTGTACATCATCCGGGGCGTCGCGCCGCTCTTCGCGCTCCTCTCCCTGCTTGCCTTCGCGCGCGAGATCGCACAGACGATCCCGGGCACGCGCGGCACGTTCGACAGCCCGTTGCTCCGCGCCGTCGCGCCGCTCCGCTCGGTGAACGGCTACGGGCTGTTCCGCGTGATGACGACGGAGCGGCCCGAGATCGTCATCGAGGGCAGCGCCGACAGCGTGCACTGGCGCGAGTACGGGTTCCGCTGGAAGCCGGGCGATCCGGACCGCCGGCCCGCGTTCGTGGCGCCGCACATGCCGCGGCTCGACTGGCAGATGTGGTTCGCGGCACTCGATCCCCCGGGCGCGCGCGAGTGGCTCGGCCCGCTGCTCGAGCACCTGTTACGGGGCACGCCCGAGGTCGTGGCGCTGCTCGGGCACAACCCGTTCCCCGAGCGAGCGCCGCGCTACGTCCGCCTCGCCTACTACCACTACCGGTTCGCGACCCCGGCCGAGCGCTCGCGCACTGGGGCGTGGTGGGAGCGGCAGTTTCTCGGCTACCTCACTCCGGCGCTCTCGCTCGAGCGCGGGTCGTAAGCCGTGCCCGTAGTCGGTCCGTTCGATTGGGTCTGCGACCTACCGCTAGACTCCACTCGTCAGTCCGGAATCCGAATACTGCCATCCTCCATCATCGGGAAAGACGGATTCCATGCGACCTCCCATGGAAACCCGTCCGGATCGGAGAAGTACCCCGAGTAGCCGCCCCAAGAGGCTTCCTCACCGGGCTTCAGGAGTGTTGCGCCTGCAGCCTCCGCCTCTGCGAGCACTGCGTCCACTTCGTCGCGCGTCCGAGTGTTGTATGCCAGCGATATGCCGCTGAAGCCGGAACCCTCGGGAGCGATCCTCGCATCCCTTGCGAGCTCGCTTCGCGGGAACAAGGCGAGAGCCATCCCTCCCGCTTGGAAGAAGACGACGCCTTCAGCTTTGGCCATTGATCTTCGCCATCCGAGGCGCTCATAGAATTCCCTGCTGCGTGCTAAATCCGCCACGCCGAGCGTAACTAGACTCAGACGCTGCTCCATCTTGGCTCCTTCTCGGTGCGGGCCGTGTCCAGCATGGCCACCCTTGCGTAACCTACCCAGAAGCGGAGTTGACCCAGCCGCGGCCTCGCGATTCCCGGTGTCCCCGTTTATCTTCCCGCCTCGCGGGCGTGGGCCATTCCGGTGCGGGCCTGCGCCGTTTGCATCTCTGGGAGTCGATTCCGCACATGAAGGCAACCGATATTCGCCGCGGGCACGTCATTTTGATCGACGGCCAGCCGTGCCGCGTCATGGACTTCACGCACCGCACGCCGGGCAACTTGCGCGCGTTCGTCCAGGTGCGGCTCCGCAACCTGGTCACGGGCAACACGTTCGACACCCGCCTCGCCGCCACCGAATTCGTGGACGAGGCGCCGCTCGAGACCAAGGAGTTCCAGGTCCTATATCGCGACCAGGGGAGCGTGCACGTGATGGACACGACGAGCTACGAGCAGCACACGCTCGACGCCGAGGCCGTGGGCGACCACGCCGACTGGCTCCAGCCCGAGATGCACATCCAGGTCGAGTGGCTGAACGGTCGCCCGGTGGGTATCGAGCTCCCGTCCGTGGTGGAGCTGGAGGTGGTGCAAACCTCCCCGGTGATGCGGGGGGCGACCAAGACGGCGAGCACCAAGCCCGCGAAGCTCGCGAACGGCGTGACCATCCAGGTGCCCGAGTTCATCAGCGAGGGCGAAAAGGTCCGCGTGGACCCGCGCCAAGGCGCCTATCTCGAGCGCGCCAAGTAGGGTACGGGCGTCCCGCCCGTTCGGGTAGGGCCCGGCGCCGACCGCGCAGGTAAATTGCCGGAAGTCCCCAACCCCGGGGCACGAGCCCCGGGGTTGAATTGTCATCGACAGGATCGCCTATGCACGCGGCCGCACGACTCGACAGCCTCGGTACCGAACAAGCCTACGTGGTGCTCGCCGCCGCGCGGGCACTCGAAGCAGCGGGGCACCGGGTGGTGCATTTGGAGATCGGCGAGCCCGACATGCCGACGCCGCCGCACGTGGTCGAGGCGGGCGTGCGCGCGCTCCGGGATGGACTCACGCGCTACGCGCTCGCCGCCGGCGTGCCCGAGCTCCGCGACGCGCTCGCGCGCTCGCTCGCCACGCGCGGGGTGCGCGTCGGGCCTGAGAACGTGGTCGTCACTCCCGGTGCCAAACCGATGCTGTTCTCGGCGACACTCGCCCTGATCGAGCCGGGCGACGAGGTGCTGTGCCCCAATCCGGGCTTCCCGATTTATGAGTCGGTGGTGCGGTTCGCGGGGGGGCACCCCGTGTACTATCCGCTCGACGAAACCCGCGACTTCGCCCCCCACCTGGCGGCGATCGCGGCGCGCATCACGCCGCGCACGCGCACCCTGATCCTCAACCTGCCGCACAACCCCACGGGCGGCGTCGCGACCGGCCGGGACCTGACGGCGCTCGCCGAGCTGGCCCGGCGGCACAACCTCTGGGTCATCTCGGACGAGGTGTACGGCCGCGTCCGCTACGACGGCCGCGAGGACTCGATCGCCGCGCTCCCCGGCATGGCGGAGCGCACGGTGATCGTGGACGGATTCTCGAAGAGCTACTCGATGACCGGGTGGCGCTTGGGCTACGGGGTGATGCCCGCCTGGCTCGCCGAGCCGATCACGACGCTGCTCATCAACAACATCTCCTGCACCGCCACCTTCGTGCAGTACGCCGGTCTCGCCGCGCTCACGGGGCCGCAAGACGCCGTGACCCGCATGGTGGCGGGGCTCGGGGCGAAGCGCGACTTGCTGGTGCGCGGGTTGAACGCGATCGAGGGCATCCGCTGCGCCACGCCCGCGGGCGCCTTCTATTGCTTTCCGGACATCGGCGGGGTGCTCGAGCGGACCGGGCTCACGTGCGAGTCGTTCGCCACGCGGCTGCTCGCCGAGCGGCACGTCGCCGTGCTGGCGGGGTCGGCGTTCGGCCCCGCCGGGGCGGGGCACGTGCGGCTGTGCTATGCGACGGAGCCGGCCGAGCTGGAGCGCGGGCTCGCCGCCATCCGCAGCTTCGTGGCTGAGCTCGCGCCCGTGCCTGCGGGTTCACCCGACCCGGCTTGACCGGAGCGGCCGCCGGGGTCATCTTACCGGTGACAATCGACGCTTCGTGGTGATTTGCCGCGTATTGCTGCCACGTTAAACAAGAGCTAAAAAGCGACCGCCCGCGGCCTCTGTTGCCCGGGCTTTTTTGTTGAGGTGGTCCGATGGCGCTGCACGAGACTGCGATCGCTGGCCCCGCCGGCCCCGCTGGCCCCGCTGCCCCAAGTACGCGGCCGCTCACGGCCCGACCGCTCCGCTGCCGCAACTGCGGCGCCGAGTACGCCCCCGCCCCGGTCGCGATCTGCGCGCACTGTCTCGGACCGCTCGATCCCATCTACGACTCGGCGCGCCCGCTCCCCGATCGCGCCACGATCGCCGCGCGGGCGCCGTCCCTGTGGCGCTACCGGGAATGGCTCCCGTTTGAGGGCGATCCGGTGTTGTCGCTCGACAGCGGGTTCACGCCGCTCCTTGAGACGCCCGCCCTGGCGCGGCGGCTGGGCGTGGCGCGGGTGTGGGTGAAGAACGACACCGTGTCGCACCCATCGCTCTCGTTCAAGGATCGCGTGGTGGCCGCGGCGATCAACGCCGCGCGCGCCTTCGGGCTCGACACCATCGGCTGCGCGTCGACCGGCAATCTCGGGAACGCGGTCGCGGCCCACGCTGCCCGGGCGGGATTCAAAGCCTGGGTGTTCATCCCCGAGGATCTCGAGGCGGGGAAGGTGCTGGGCACGGCGGTCTACGGCGCGCGGCTCGTGCGCGTGCGCGGGACGTACGACGACGTGAACCGCCTGTGCGCGCAGGTGGCGGATCGGTTCGGCTGGGGGATCGTGAACGTCAACCTGCGCGGCTACTACGGCGAGGGCTCGAAAACGCTCGCGTACGAGATCGTCGAGCAGCTGGGCTGGCGGCTGCCGACCGCGGTCGTCGCGCCGATGGCCGGCGGGTCGCTCATCAGCAAACTCCGCAAAGGGTTTGGCGAGTTCGCCGCCGCCGGCCTCGCCCGTGGCCCGGCGCCCCGGCTGTACGGCGCGCAGGCTGCGGGGTGCGCCCCGATCGTGCGGTTGGTCGAGCGGGGAGCGGGCGAGATCGAGCCCGAGCGGCCGCACACGATCTGCCGCTCGCTCGCGATCGGGAATCCCGCCGACGGGGCGCTCGCCGCTCGCACCATCCGGGATACGGGCGGCTGGGCGGCGGCGGTGAGCGACCCCGAGCTGGTCGCCGGCATCCGCTTCCTCGCCGAGGACACCGGGGTGTTCGCCGAGACCGCGGGCGGCGTGACGGCCGCAGCGGCGCGCGCCCTGGCACAGGCCGGTCGGCTCGGGCCCGAGGACGAGGTCGTCCTGTGCGTCACCGGACATGGCCTCAAGACGCTCGAGGCGGTAAGCGACGTGCTCCAGGGTGCACCGGTCATCGCTCCGCGGCTGCGCGACGTCGCGGCGCTCGTCGAGCAGTGATCAACCGCATCGCGCGGAGGACCTAACATGGCGATCACGCTGCATCTTCCCTCGGTGCTCGCCGCCCACGCGGGCGGCGCGCGCACGATCCAGGCGGCCGGACGCACCTTGGGCGAAGCGGTGGCCGACGTGGCCACGCGCTATCCCGCGCTCGGTCCGCGGCTCCGCGACACCGCGGGCCGGCCCTACCCGTTCGTGAACTTCTACTTGAACGAGGAAGACGTCCGGTTCCGCGGCGGCTTCGCGGCCCCGGTCCAGGACGGCGACGAGGTAACCGTCATTCCGGCGATCGCGGGGGGGTGAGGGGGGTGAGGGGGGTGAGCGGGACCTGCTGCTCGACCAGGGCCCGGTTGATCCAGACGACGCGCTCGCCGCACACGATCGCGTCCACGGGGTAGGGGGCCATCAGGAACGACTGCCCGTCGCCGCTCAGGACGCTGGTGCCCGGGAAGAAGTACCAGCACCGCCCGGCGCTGGGGTGGCTGTGGATCGTGCCGACGGTGCCGGTCCACCCGGCATCCTCGCAGCTCTGGCGCGGGACGACCCACGTCGCCGTCGACTGGGCCGGATCGACGTCAGCGGGCGCGATGCGCTCGACGAAGACCTCTCGGCCCCGCACGGTCCCGATCATACAGCCCATGAACTCGGTTGGGAACGCGCGGAAGGCGAGCACCAGGAACCGGCGCGCCTGGTCGGAGAGCACGAGGGTGCGGGGCGCGCGCTCGGGCTCGACAGCGACGCTCGCCGCCCGGCCCTGCGCGCCCGCGGGGGCGACCCGCGCCGTCGCCAGCACGAGACCGCCCAGCACGAGGAGCACCAGTCTGGGCATGCCGACCATCTCTCTAATCCCTCCCTCAAGCGATCGAGCCGGTGACGAAACGCGAACGCCCCCGCGCCGGTGACACAGCGCGGGGGCGTTCGAGGACGAGCCAGGAGCGACTGCGTCTAGATCCCGCGCATTCGGTGGGGTGTCCAATTGCGGTGATTGCGACAGACCGACGGCACGGCGCGGCGACCCCGGACGACGAGCGTCTTCGGTGACCAGTTGCTCGGAGCGAGCGCCCGCAGGGAGGGCTGTGTCGCGAAGCTCATGAGCGCAGTGTAACCGATGGCGACTGGGCCCGGCTACACTCCGTCAGGTGGGGCGCGGCCCACCCATTCGGGCCGATCTCACAACCCCGCATCCGCGGCGGCGACGCGCGCCAGGGCGGCCCAGTCGCTGTCGCCCCACCCGCGGGCCAGCCCCGACAGGAAGCGGTCATGGATCAGGCTCGCGAGCGGCATCGGGGCCGCCACGTCGTCGGCGGCGGCGAGGGCGAGGCGCACGTCCTTCAACCCGTAGCGCAGCTTGAACCCCGCCGGCTCGTAGCGCTCGGACGCGATCAGCTTGCCGTAGTTTTCATAGATCGGCGAGCGGAACAGGCGGCCGTTCACGATGTCGAGCAGGTCGGCCGGGAGGACGTCGTACTTGCGCGCCAGGGCAAACGCCTCGCCCATCGCTTCGATCGCCGCCGCCAAGAGGAAGTTGCCCGCGAGCTTGATCACGTTGGCGCGCGCCGGGTCCGTGCCGGCGACGACGACGCCCTGACCCATGGCGTCGAGCAGCGGGCGCACGCGCTCGATGGCGTTGGGCGGCCCGGCGGCCACGATCCACAACTGCTTCGCCTCCGCTGCCTGCGGCCGCCCGAACACCGGGGCCGCGACGTACAGCTGCCCTGCGGCCCGGTGGCGCTCGGCGAGCAGGAGCGACAATCTCGGGCTGATGGTGCTCGCGGAAATGTGGACCGCGCCGCGGCCGAGTGCCGCGAGCGCGCCGGATTCGCCGAGCATCACCAGCTCGAGCGCCTGGTCGTCGGCGACCATGGTCACGAGCACGTCCACGCCCCGCGCGGCGGCGGCGGGGGTGTCGGCAATGAGCGCCCCGAGGGGCGTGAGCGCGTCGGCCCGCGCCCGTGTGCGGTTATACACGCTGAGCGTGTGCCCCGCTTGCAGCAGGTGCCGGGCCATGGGGAGGCCCATGCTCCCGAGACCGATGAACGCGACGTTCATGATTTCCAGGTAACCCGATGGTGGAACTACAAGGTTCCGCTTGCAGCCGGCTGTTCGGAAGGGGGAGCGTCGATGAAGGCGATTCGCGTCCATGTCCCGGGTGGCCCCGAGGTGCTGCGCTACGAAGACGTCCCCACGCCCACGCCCCAGGCCGGCCAGGTGCTCGTGCGGGTCGAGGCGGCCGGCGTCAACTTCATCGATACCTACCAGCGCAGCGGGTTCTACAAGGTTGCGCTGCCGTTCACGCTGGGCCAGGAGGCGGCGGGGGTGGTGACCGCGCTCGGGCCCGGGGTGACGGAGCCCAGCGTCGGCGCCCGGGTTGCCTATACCAATGTGCTCGGCGCCTATGCGCCGTACGCCGCCGTCCCGGCCGATCGCGTCGTGGTGTTGCCCGCGGGCCTCGACGCCAAGCAGGGCGCCGCGGCGATGCTCCAGGGCATGACGGCGCACTACCTCACGTCGACGACCTATCCCTTGAAGTCCGGCGATACCTGCCTCGTGCACGCCGCCGCGGGAGGCGTGGGGCTCCTGCTCTGCCAGATCGCCAAGCTCAAAGGCGCGCGCGTCCTCGCGACCGTCTCGACCGAGGACAAGGCGGCGCTGGCGCGCGGAGCGGGGGCGGACGAGGTGATTCGCTACACGGACCAGGACTTCGAAGTTGAAGTGAAGCGGCTCACGGGTGGTAAGGGGCTGCAGGTGGTGTACGACTCAGTCGGGAAGACGACCTTCGCGAAGGGACTGAACTGCCTGGCGCGGCGGGGCATGATGGTGCTCTTCGGTCAGTCGAGCGGGCCGGTCGGATCGTTCGAGCCCCTGCTCCTGGCCCAGAAGGGGTCGCTGTTCTTGACGCGCCCCACGCTCGGGGACTACATCGTGACGCGGGACGAGCTGCGCGCGCGCGCCGGCGAGGTCCTGGGCTGGATCGGGAGTGGGCGACTGAAGCTACGGATCGCCCACGAGTTCCCGCTCGCCGCCGCGGCCGAGGCGCACGCCTCGCTCGAAGGGCGTCAGACGACCGGCAAAGTGCTGTTGCTTCCTTAACGAGCGCTCCGGAAGGGAGAGGCGGATCATGACGCTGGCAACTCGTTCGCTCGGCTCGAGCGGACTCGCCATCACCACCGTGGGGTTCGGCGCGTGGGCCGTCGGTGGCGGCGAGTGGGGGCCCCAGGACGACGCCGAGTCCATCGCCGCGATGCGGCGCGCGCTGGAGCTCGGGATCAACTGGATCGATACCGCCGCCATCTACGGGCACGGTCACTCCGAGGAGGTCGTGGGGCGGCTGCTGCGCGCGCTGCCGGCCGGGGAGCGGCCGCTCGTATTCACGAAATGCGGGATCGTCTGGGATGACCGGAATCCGGCGGCGGAGGCGCGCTGGGTGCTCGAGCCCAAGTCGATCCGCCGGGAGGCGGAGGACTCGCTCCGCCGCCTCGGGGTCGAGCGGATCGATTTGTACCAGTTCCACCGGCCGGACCAGACTGGCACCCCGATCGAGGACTCCTGGGCCACGATGCTCCGCCTCGTGGAGGAGGGCAAAGTCCGCACCGCGGGCGTGTCCAATTTCGCTGTCGGGCTGTTGGCGCGGTGTGAGGCGCTCCGCCACGTGGACTCGTTGCAGCCGCCCTTCTCGCTTATCCGCCGCGAGGCGGCGACGAATGAAATCCCCTGGTGTGCGGCGCACGCGACGGGCGTGATCGTGTATAGCCCGATGCAGTCCGGGCTGCTCACGGACAGCTTCCGGGCCGCGCGGGTCGCGACGCTGCCGGCGGCGGACTGGCGGCGCCGGAACCCGGAGTTCCAGGAGCCGAACCTGGGCAAGAACCTCGCGCTGCGTGATGCGTTGCTGCCCATCGCGCGGCGGCACGGCACGACGGTATCCGCCGTGGCGGTCGCGTGGACGCAGGCGTGGCCCGGAGTGACCGGGGCGATCGTGGGCGCGCGCCGCCCGGCGCAGGTCGATGGCTGGATCGGTGCGGCGGCGCTCGAGCTCGGCGGGCGGGATCTCGACGCCATCGCCGCCGCGCTCGCACGCACGGGCGCTGGGGCGGGGCCGGCGCATCCGTCGGCCGGGGCCGGGGGCGTCACGACGCGACGCCAGAGAGCGGGCGACGGGTGAGTGGCGTCGGGCGGCGCGCGTGTCCGAACGCCGCCCCGGCCCGGTTATATTCCTGGACGGCGCGGGTCCGCCCGCGCCTCGCACCGGGAGCGGTCCGGCATCTCCGCCGGGCCTAGGCGTTGCCCAATCGGCCCCCCGGTGGCTGTACCTTCACCAATGGGAGCCTCTATGTCCACGCTGCAGACCCCCGATCTCCGGCACAGCGCCGTGGTTGTCATCGACATGGCGAACGACTTCGTCTATCCCGGTGGCGTGATCGCCGATGCCGGCGGCCCCGAGTACCAGGAGCGCGCGCGGCGCATCATCGAGCCGCTCGCCCGGCTCGTCGCCGCGGCGCGCCAGGCCGGCGTACCGGTCATCTATGCCACTGACGCCCACACCCCGGCCGATGTCGAGCTCAAGAAGTGGCCGCCGCACGCCATGGCCGGCACCTGGAACGCCGAACTCGTGCCCGGGCTCGCGCCCACTCCCGGCGACGTCGTCGTCGGCAAGCAGACTTACAGCCCGTTCATGAACCCCGAGTTCGAGCGGGCGCTCACCGAGCGCGGCGTGACCCGGCTCTACATCACGGGGCTGCACACCGATTGCTGCGCGCGCCACACCTCGGGGGACGCGTTCCAGCGGGGCTACGATCTCGTCTGGGTCACGGACGCGTTGCAGGCGTTCAGCGAGGAGGCCCACCAGGCGGGGCTCGAGTACTTCAAGGCCTGGTACGCGACCGACCCGGCGCGGCAGTTGCGCACCGCGGCTCAAGTGATCGCCGACTGGAGCGAGGTAGCGGAGCCGGCGCTGGCCTAGGCGTTCGCCGACTGGGCAGCGTTCACGGGCCGGCGCCGCGCGATGCGGCGCCGGCTTCGCGTTGGGCCCCGCGCACCCACACGCGGACCTCGGTGCGGGTGGGACGCACCCGCCCGCGCGCGATACGCCACACGCGGTCGGGGTCCGCGGCGGCCAGCTCCTCGACCGTCCCGATCCCGCCGCCGATGAGTGCGGCCGCGTGCACCGTGCCGATCCCGCGCAGGATCACGAGCCGCGCCGCCTCGTGAGCCGCGCGCGCGTCGGCGGGCGTCAGGTTGGCGCGGTAGGCGAGCTCGGCCGCCGGGCTCCGGGCCACGCGGAACACGTCGTCCCACCCCGCGGCCTCGAGGCGCGCAACCACCGCGTTCGTGACGCCCGGCAGATCCCGCAGCTCGGGCGCGGTGGAGCTCATGGTCCAGCGATCGATCCCCAGGAGGGCGAGGACGACGACCGCCACGGACGCGATCAGGGCGCGACGTGTGGTGCGCGGCGCGACGAGATGATAGAGCGACCATACCTCGAGTGCGAAGAACGGGAAGCCCAGAAACCCCACCGGGGGCATCTCGAAGATCTTCGCGCGCTCGAGGAAGGGCACGGTATAGATCCAGCGGCCCCGGGCGAGCGCGTTGAACGATTCCCACAGGATCCCCGCAAAGAGCCCGGCGGCCATGAGTCGCGCGATGCGACCCCAGCTGCCCCGGGCGATATCGCGGAACAGCGAGCGCTCGGGCTGCTGCTGATAGAGGAGCGGCTCGGCGATGAGCCATCCCGCGCCCCAGGTCAGGGGATAGAGGTAGCGGGGCAGGGCGAGGACGAGCCCGAGAATCGCCCACCCGAGCCAGAAAGCGGCCCGCACGTGCTTCGGTCGGAGCGGGAGGGGCCGCGCGCGCAGCTCGTGCCACACGCCCAGCCGGTCGAGCACGCGCTCGGGGAGGAGGACGGCCGGCACGACCGTGGCGAGCGAGACGGTGATGCCGATCCAGCGCTCGAGGCGAGCGGCCGGCAGAAACACGTAGTACCAGTCCTGGAGCCGGAGGTTGATCGCCTCGAACACGAACCAGATCACGGCCGACCACCACAGCATCGCGATGAGGTCGCGGGGCCGGGCGAGGAGCGACCCGCCGCCCAGTAACGCCACTACTTGGTCGAGGATGACGAGCGTGGGATACCAGGCGAACACGTAGAACCAGGTGGGGACGGGCGCGATCTCGTAATGCAGCAGCACGACGGCGGCGGTGAGCGCGAGCGCCGCCGTCGCGATGCGGGGCCGGGCGAGCGCGGCAGCCGCGGTCCGAGGCGCGCGTAGGCCCACGTTTCCCCCTACCGCGCCGCGGAGCGCCGCGCGCTGGAGGCGGCCCGGGCCGTCAGCGCCCGCCTCCCGCTCCGGGCGGGACCGGTCGAAACTGCAGGTCCTGATAGTCGAAGCTGAAATCCGCGAGCGGGGACACGGCGGCCAGCCGGAACCGGTCGATCGATCCGTCGGGGTTCAAGGCGAACGTGACGTAGGCATCCTCCAAGTGCTTGGCGCGCCAGTGCGCGATGAAGCTGTCGTGCTGCCAGTGCTCCAAGTCGCCCACGAAGGCGGGCGAGTGGGCGAAGCGCAGCACCAGCCGCCCACCCGTGAGCGCCACATCCGCGTCCCCGTACAGGTCATCGCGGTAGTGTCCGGCGTAGCGCTCGAGCGGGAGTGAAGGCTTCGAGAGCGAGTCGCGCGTGGCGCGGCTCGCAGCGACGGCCGAGTCCGCCTGGAGGCGATCGTGCTCGGCCACTTGGGCGAACGCGGCCACCCAGTCGGTCCGGGGGCGCGGCGTGCCCAGGAAGTCGTCGAGCAGGCGATAGGCGAGCGCGGCCATCAGGTCCGACTCCGAATTCGTCAGCACGACCACGCCGAGCTTCTCGGCCGGCACGAGCGTGATCTGGGAGGTCATGCCGGCGAGCCCACCCGTGTGCGACACCGTCTTCCTGCCTTGATAGTCGCGCAGGCGCCAGCCCAGGCCGTACTCGGCGAAGTTCGCTCGCAGTGCGGCGAGCGGCGGCTCGGGATCGGAGATCGGCAGGATCGTCTGCCCGGACCACATGTCGCGGGCTTGCCGCTCGCTGAACAGTCGACCCCCCGCATAGCGTCCCGAGTCGAGCCGGCACACGAGCCACTTCGCGAGGTCGGTCACGTTCGACACGATGCCGCCGGCGGGGGCGGTGTTGTCGACGGAATCGATCGGCACGACCTGGAGCGTGCCGTGCTCCACGGCGTGCGGCGCGGCCGCGTTCCGGCTGGAGGTGAAGAACGCGATCGTCGTCCCGGTCTCACCCATCCCGAGCGGCGCAAGGATGCGCTGCGTGACGAAGTCGTCCCAGCTCGTGAGCGCCGCCGCGGCCAGGAGCTCGCCCGCTACGATGTAGAGCACGTTGTCGTAGGCGTAGGCGCTGCGGAAGCTCGTGACCGGCTTCGCGTACCGGATCCGATAGGCGATCTCCGCGCGGCTGTACTGCGAGTGGAACCAGAGGAGATCGCCGGCCCCGAGGCCGAGCCCACTGCGGTGCGTCACGAGGTCGCGCACCGTGAATTCGCGCGTCACGTAGGGATCGTACAGCTGGAACCCGGGCAGGAACTTGGTCACCGGATCGTTCCAGGAGAGCTTGCCCTGGTCGGCGAGGATGGCGAGCGCGGCGGTGGTGAAGGCCTTGGTGTTGGAGGCGATCTGGAACAGCGTGTGCGCATCGACCCGCGCCGTATCGCCGAGGATGCGCACGCCGTAGCCCTTGGCGAACACCACGCGGCCATTCTTCACGAGCGCGATGGCGGCGCCCGGTGTCTCGAGGCGTCGGAGGCCGCGCGCGACATACGCGTCGAAGTCCTGTTGGCTGAAGCTCTGGGCCGACGCCCGAGCCGGTACGACGCCGAGTACGAGGCCGGCGACGGCGACGGTGATCCTCACGACGATCCTTTCCGGTGGCGGGTCGAGCGCTGTGGGGAACGGCGGAAGATACCGAGGGCCCGGGCCCGCGTCACGGGATCGCGCGATAGCCGCGCGTGGGGGCCTCGAGGTGTTGGGTCCGTGGGCACGGTGAAACCGGGTCATTCCCTGACGTGGGGCGCGTTGCGGATCGGCGGGGTGCAGCCTCAACGTTCCAGCAGGTGCTGGGGACTGGGCTTTCTTCGACTCGGGAGATCACCATGACGATTCGCATCGGGACGCTGGCGCTCGTGCTCGGTCTCGCCGCGCACCCCGTCTCGGCCCAGACCGCGGCCGACTCGGCCGCGCTCCGCACCATGGCACTCGACTATATCGACGGTTGGTACTCAGGTGACGCCGAGCGCATGGAGCGCGCGCTACATCCCCACTTGGCCAAGCGGCTGGTGTATGTCGACCCGCAGGGTAAGAGCCGGCTCGTCGACCTGACCGCGCTCGAGCTGGTGCAATCGACCCGCGCCGGCTATGGCAAGACCGCTGGCGCCGAGCGGCGGGAAGACGTCACGATCCTGGACATCTTCGGAAACGCCGCCGTCGTGAAGGTCGACGCCTCGACGTGGGTGGACTATCTGGAAGCGATCCGCTGGAACGGGCGCTGGGTGATCGTGAACGTGGTGTGGGAGAACCGTCCGAAGAGCAAATAGCGGCCTCGCCGACGGACGTCGTCGCGGCGCGCTCAGTCCCCGATCGAGAGTCGCACCACCACGTTCCGGCCCTCGCCGAAGGCGAATGCCTTGTACCGGCTGAGAAAGTCGGTGTAGCGTGCGTTCGCGGCATTGCGCAGGCGCACGTCGAGGCGAAGCGGGCGACCGCCGACCGTCTGCTCGAGCCCCGCACCGATGGTCAGCAGCTGGTAGGCGCGGGTCTGCGAATCGAAGGGGCCCAGCCGGGTCTGGCGCGCCACGGCCTCGAGCCCGGCGCTCAGGTAGGCGCGCTCCGCCCAGCGGAGCCCGCTCGCGTGCCACTCCGCTTCGAGGTCGGCGCGCGGCGGTGGCATCAGCGGGAGCGACTGGTGCGTGTCCTCGTCGGTGCCGCGCACGACGTCCGCTCGGCCGCGGAGTGTGAGCGCCGGGGCGGCGGCTACTTCCAGCCCGAGCTCCGTTCCGAGCAGCGTGGCCCGCGCCTGCTGGTAGCGGTAGATGGCCAGCGCCGTCGCCGAATCCTGCGTTCCGGTCGGTGCGATATAGAGGTAGGCGTCGATCTGGTTGCGGTAGGCGGCGAGCTCGCAGCGCACGCGGCCGGTCTGCCAGCGGACACTGAGATCGGCGTTGAAGCTCACCTCGGGCCGCGCGCTCGGGAGCCCGACCTCATAGCGGTTCTCGCCCAGGTGCGGGCCGTTGGTGAACAGCTCGAACAAGGTCGGCGCGCGGAACGCCCGGCCGGCGTTCACGGCGACGGCGAGGCCCGGCGCGGCGCGATACACGAGCCCCAGATCCCCGGTGAACGCGGCCGCATGCCGCGTCTGGGCCGATACCTTGAGCGCGCCGTTCGAGTCGGCGCTCACCTGACGCCCCTCGCCCCGCGCCCCCGCGACCACGGTCCAGCGGCCGAGGGCCGCCGTCCCGAGCACGAAGGCGGCCCCGCCCGTCGTGCGGGCCGCCGGGACGAGCGGCACGGTGCCACGCGTCTGGTTGTCCTGGAACAGGCCAGACACCCCCACCGTAGCGGTGAGCCCGTGCGGCCCGGGGTGGTGCAGCAACACATCAGTCGAGAAGGTGTTCAGCAGCAGGTCGAAGGTCGGCGTCGCGCTAGCGACGCGGCTCTGATCAACCAGCTCCTGGAGTGCGTGGCGCTGCCACTGGGACTTCGTCTCGAGGCGCACGCCCCCGAGCACCGTGTTGCTCGTGAGTTGCAGCCGGTTGTCGCCGACCCGGCGCAGCGGGCCGCTCACGTTGTCCGCGGGGACGGGCGGGCCGTCGAGCAGGCCGAAGTCGCCGCCATACCGGGTGTAGCGGAGCATCACGCTTCCGCGCTCTCCATGGAGACCGGCCGCGACTTCGCCATTGATGGCGTGGAATGCGGTGTTGTACAGGTCACCGGAGGGGGTGGAGTCGTTGCCGGGGGGCGTGTGGAAGTTGCTCGCCCGCCGCCCGATGGCGGTCACGCTCCATCCGAGGCGCCCGCTTGCGCCCTCTGCCCGAAGCGCCGTACCCACCTCGTCGTTGTTACTGGCGCCGTACAGTTCGGCCGTGCCGCGCGCAAAGGCCGGCCGTCCCCGACCGTCTGGCACTTCGTTGGGGATCACGTTGATCACGCCGCCGATCGCGTCCGAGCCGTACAGCACGCTCGCCGGGCCGCGGATCACTTCCACGCGCTCCGCCAGACGCGCGTCCACCGACGGGCCGTCCTCGTCGCTCCAGGAGTAATCCTCGAGCCGTTGCCCGTTGTCGAGGACCAGTACCCGCGGCCCCGTGAGCCCGCGGATCACGGGCTTGGCGACCTGCTCGCCCGTGCTCAGGGTGCGCACGCCCGGCAGCTCGTCGAGCGCGTGGGCGAGCGAGACCTCGTGAGCACGCCGCAGCCGTTCGCCCGCGAGCTCCGCGCTCGCGAGCGGCGCCGTGAGCGGGCTGATGGCGGAGCGGGTGGCGGTGACCGTTACCGCGTCCAAGTGCAGCGTGGTCGGTTGCAACACGATGGTCACGAGGCGGCCCGGCACGGTGGCGGACGAGACGTTCGGAGCGTACCCGAGGCGGCGCACGACGAGCGTGTAGCGCCCGGTGGGCAGCTCCGCGAACCGGAACGCGCCATCCGCACCGGTGGCCACCGTCGCGCCGAGCTCCGCAACGCTCACCGTGGCGGCCGCGAGCGGGTGGCCGGTGGCGTCGGCCACCGTGCCCGAGAGCGTACCGCCGCCGGTGACGCTAGCCGCGAGGGCCAGGGCGAGCAGGGTCAGCGTGTCGGGCCCCCCGCACCCACCGCCGGCACGTTCAGGTCGCGGATCATGCGGTTGAACGCGGCGAGCTCGCCCGTCTCGATGGCCCGCAGCGCCGCGAGCTCCTGGTCGAGCTTGCCCGACAGCTGGGCGAACACCTCGCGCTCCTGCTTCGTGGGCGCCGCGTCCGCGCTCTGTACCATCGCGTTGAGCGAGAGCAGCTGGTTGTAGATCTGGATCGGCCAGTGCAGCGTGGACTCGTCGGCGTGGGCGTGCGGCTCGGAAAGCCGGCCGCGCACCGCCTCGAGCCGGGTCTTGAGGGAGTCGGCCTGCGCCTTGATCCGGTCCGCTCCCGGTCGGCCCTTGGTCCACTCGATCCAGCTCGTGAGCTGCGTCTCCGCCTGCTCGATGCGCTCGACTGCGGCGACAAGGCTATCGACCCGATCGTGGAGCCGGAGGGCGAGCGTGTACTGGGCCGCGAGGTCGGCGAGCGGCGTAGTCACGCGCGGGTCGTTGCGGACCGTGAACGGCTGGAGATAGCTGGTGCCGCCGACGATGAGCTTCACGCTGTAGCGCCCGGGCGGCACGACCGGCCCGGTGACCATCCCGTCGTCGATCACGATGTCCTTCGCCTTCTTCACGTCCGGGGCACGCAGGTTCCAGACGAAGCGGTTCGTGCCCGCGCGCGCCGGCACGGCCGAGTCGCTCGGGGCGTACGTGGCGCTGTCGGTCGAGCCGGTCCAGGCGCTTGAGTCGGCCTTGCCCGTGAAGCTGCGGATTGCGCCCCCGGCGCTGTCGAGGAAGGCAAGCGACACCTCGCCCTTCGGCTTCTCCGCCAGCCAGTACGTGACGGCGGCGCCGGGGAGCGGGTTCTCCCCCACCGCGGGGATGGGTCGCTCGCTTCGCCCGCCGGCGAAGCGCACCGCCTGCTCCGGCGCGAACAGGTGCACCCGTTCGGCGAGCGCCGCGGTCGTGAGCTGCCGCACGGGCGAGATGTCGTCGAGCACCCAAAACGCCCGCCCGTGCGTCGCCACGATCAGGTCGCTCCCGTGGATGGCGATGTCGCGTACCGAGCTGCGCGGCAGGTTGAGCTGCAGCGCCTGCCACCGCCCGCCGTCGTCGAACGAGACGTAGAGCCCGGTCTCGGTGCCGGCGAACAGCAGCCCGCGCCGCACCGGATCCTCCCGAATCGCCCGCGTGTAGGCGCCCGTGGGGATCCCGCTCGTGATCCTGGTCCAGGTCTTCCCGTAGTCGGCGGTCTTGAAGAGGTAGGGGGCGACGTCGTCCTGTTGGTAGCGGTTCGCCGCGAGATACGCCGCGCCGGCATCGAAATGCGAGGGCTCGAGGATGCTCATGCGGGTAAACTTGGCGAGGCCTTTCGGCGTGACGTCCTGCCAATGCGCCCCGCCGTCCCTGGACACGTGCACCAGTCCGTCGTCCGACCCCGCCCACAGCACGCCCGCGGTCACCGGCGATTCGGCGAACGTGAACACCGTCGCGTACCACTCCGTGCCGGTCATGTCGCGCGTGATCGGGCCGCCCGTGGGGCCGAGCGTTGTCGGGTCGTGCGCCGTCAGGTCGGGGCTCATCGCCTGCCAGCTCGCGCCGCCATCCGTGGTCTTGAAGACCTGCTGGGCCGTGGCGTACAAGGCGGTGCGGTCGTGCGGTGAGAACACGATGGGAAACGTCCATTGGAAGCGATACGGCACGTCGGCCGCGGCGTAGCCATCGAAGTTGTTGAGCCACACCGACACGTCGCGCGCCTGCCGCGTGTGGTGATCGTAGCGGGTGAGCGTCCCCATGTAGGTGCCCGCGTACACGACGCTCGGGTCGCCCGGTTGCGGCGCGATGTAGCCCGACTCGCCGCCCCCCACGGGATACCAGTCGCGCAGCGTGATGGCGCCATCGTCCGAGCGGCTGGCGATCGACACGGTCGTGTTGTCCTGCTGCGCGCCGTACAGCCGGTAGGGGAACTGGTCATCGGTCGCGACGTGGTAGAACTGCGCGGTGGGCTGGTTGTAGATGCTCGACCACGTCGTGCCGCCGTCGAAGGAGACCGTGGCACCGCCGTCGTTCGCCTCGATCATGCGCCGCGAGTCTCTGCGATCGATCCACAGCGTGTGGCAGTCGCCATGCGGGACCCGAATGCGCGAGAACGTCTTGCCACCATCGACCGAGCGCCAGGTACCGAGGTTGAGGACGTACACCATGTTCTCATTCGCGGGGTCGGCGGTGACGAAGGAAAAGTACCACGGTCGGATCATGAACTTCTGATCCGCGTTGACGCGCTCCCACGTCGTGCCGGCGTCGTCCGAGCGGAAAATGCCGCCGGTCGAATCGGGGGCCTCGACGCTCGCCCACAAGCGCGCGGCGTTCGCGGGTGACACGGTGATGCCGATGCGGCCGAGCGGCCGTGGCGGTAAGCCGCGGTTGCCGGTGATGTCGGTCCAGGTATCGCCGCCATCGGTGCTCTTCCACAACCCGCTCGAACCGCCCCCCGCCGAGAACCCCCACGGGAAGCGCTGCGCCTTCCACAGCGCGGCGTACAGTACGCGCGGATTCGCGGGATCGAGGGCCAAGTCGATGGCGCCGGTGGCGTCGTCGACAAACAGCACCTTCGCCCACGTCCTCCCACCGTCGCTCGAGCGGAACACGCCGCGGGTCGGGTTCCGCCCGAAGGCGTGGCCCATGGCGGCGACGTATACGACGTCGGGGTTCGTCGGGTCCACCCGCACGACGGCGATGTGGCGCGTGTCCTCGAGGCCCAGGTGTCGCCACGTCTCACCGCCGTCGGTCGAGCGCCACATGCCGTCGCCGTAGGTGAGGTCCTCGCGCCAGTCGGCCTCGCCGGCCCCTACGTAGATCACGTTGGGGTCGGACGGTGCCACCGCGATGGCGCCCACCGAGGCGATGTCGGCGCGGCCGTCGGTGAGGTTGGCCCAGGTCTCGCCGCCGTTCGTGGTCTTCCACACGCCGCCGTCCACCGCCCCGAAGTAGAAGACGAGCGGCCGGGTAGGGTCGCCGGCCACGGCCACGGCGCGCCCACCCCGGAATGGGCCTACCAGGCGCCAGTGGAGCGCGCGCAGTGCGAGGTCCGGGGCGAAGGCGGCGGCTGTCTGCCGCGCCGAGTCCGCGCGGGCGGGCGCCCGCGGCGCCCGCTGAGCGGCGAGCGGAGTTAGCCCCGCGAGGCCGGCGAGAGCGATGGTGAAGGAGGGGCGCGTGGCGGTAGCGGACATGATGGGCTCCGGGTGCGTAGCGATGGCGGATGGCGGCGGTGGCTCGGGCCAACCGGCACGCAGCATATCCCGCGCGCTGGAGGGTCGCAAGCGGCGCCCGAAACGCGGGGAGCCCGACCCCACACGAGGTGAGGTCGGGCCCCGCTGAACGATGGCGTGTCGCTTGCTGCTACTTCTTGTCGTACTGCAGGCACACCTTCAGCTGCGCGATCGCAGCGTCGATCGCCTGGATCGCTTCGACGCGGTGGCCGCCGAAGTCATGCGCGGCCTTCTGCAGATGATCCTTCGCGCGCTCGAGCGAGCGAACGGCCGCGTTGATCTGTGGATGGGGCTCCGCGACCCGAACTGCGGGATGGGTCGGGTGAACCGCGTTGGTCGACGTGGCGGCCAGCGGCAGGGTGAAGAGGGCGGTGAGCGCTGCGACCGTGGACCAGCGAGCGACGGGGTGGTGCATATGGCCTCCGGGAGATGGGGTCGATCGTGCGTCATAGGTAATGACCTCCCGGACTTCCCGGCAGTCACTGCTATGGCGCGTCGACTCCGAGCACGCACGGCGGCCAGCGCTCCCTCCTACGCGGAAGAGAAAAAGGGAGCGCGGCGCCCCTAGGCTACCGCACTCCCCTCCGGGATGGTGCACCGATCAGGCCGGTCTACTCGCGGTCGTCGTCTCCGCCTGCCGCCCGCTTGTACATCCAGTACTCGGGCCCCGCCTGGGACTCGGGCCAATCCGCGAGATGCTCCGCGCCGCGCCAGCCGTCCTCGGCTGGCGCGGGAGCCCAGGAGTTCTGGGCGCGATGCAGGTCGCCGCGCCAAGCCTCCCGGTCCTCCGCGAATAAGCGCTCCAACTCGTCGTCGCCCGGCTCGCCGGGCATCCAAGCGTGTGGCATGCATCACTCCTCGTCGACCGCCCCAGGGCGGCACCGCATCCCACTGACGGGCAAGCTGCGTGCCCGCTGCGGGGATGCGGGGCAACTCGCCCCGTGCTATAAGGATAGGTGGCCGGGTTGGGGACCCACCGGCCGTCGGGTGCCGATGCGCGACGAGGCAAGGTGCCGCAGGCTGACACGCAACCGGCACGTGACCCGGATCACGATGGGCTGCGCGTCACCCTCAGCTCCAGGCGGTGGACGCACGATGCGCGGCTTGGCAGCTTTCGACGGCGTGTACGTGGCGCCCGGCGTGACGCATCCGTTGCGCGCAGGGGGCGCCGAGCCGTTTGGGTTCCGCTTGACCGTGGACCGGTAGCGGGACTAACCCGAGGTCGTGCCGTGAGCCTGCGATCGGTGAATCCCGCGACCGGGGAGCTGCTCGAGACATTCGAGGAGACACCGGCCGACGAACTCGACCGCATGCTCGCGCGTGCCGACGCCGCGTCGCGCGAGTGGCGGCGGCGCCCGATCGCGGAGCGCGCCGACCGGCTGCACGCGGCCGCGCGGCTCCTGCGCGAGCGCGCCGACACCTACGCCCGCACCATGGCCCTGGAGATGGGAAAGCCGCTCGCCCAAGGGCGGGCGGAAGCGGAGAAGTGCGCCTGGGCATGCGACTACTACGCCGACCACGCCGCCGCTTTCCTGGCGGACGAGCCGCGCCAGAGCGACGCGACGCGGAGCTACGTCCGCTTCGAGGCGCTCGGGGTCGTGCTCGCCATCATGCCGTGGAATTTTCCGTTCTGGCAGGTGTTCCGCTTCGCCGCGCCGGCGCTCGCGGCGGGGAACGGCGCGATCCTGAAGCACGCCCCCAACGTGTCGGGTGCGGCGCTCGAGATCGAGCGCCTGGTGCGCGAGGCGGGGTTCCCCGAAGGCTTATTTCGGGCCGCGTTCCTTGAGAACGCGGCGGTGGCGGAGGTGATCGCCGACCCACGCGTGCGGGCCGTGACCCTCACCGGCTCGGACCGCGCCGGCAGCGCGGTCGGCGCCGAGGCCGGCCGCCACGTGAAGAAGACCGTGCTCGAGCTCGGCGGGAGCGACCCGTTCATCGTGCTCGAAGACGCCGACCTGGCCCGCGCCGCCGCGGCCGCGGCCGAGGCGCGGCTCCAGAACAGCGGCCAGAGCTGCATCGCGGCGAAACGCTTCATCGTGGTCGAGCGGGTGGCGACTCGGTTTCTCGAGCACTTGACCTCCGAGATGCAGGCGCGCCGCGTGGGCGATCCGCTCGATCCGACGACCCAAGTGGGTCCCCAAGCTCGCCTCGACCTGCGGGCCAATCTGCACCGCCAGGTGGAGGAGTCGGTGGCGCGGGGCGCCCAGCTGGTGCTCGGTGGGCGGCTGCCGAAGGGGCGCGGGGCGTTCTATCCGCCCACCGTGCTGGTGGCGGTGGAGCCGGGGATGCCGGCGTTCGACGAGGAGACGTTCGGACCGGTCGCCGCCGTCGTGCGGGCTCGGGACGAGGCCGACGCACTGCGCATCGCCAACGCCTCGCCGTACGGGCTCGGGGCGTCCGTGTGGACCGCGGACGCCGCGCGCGGCGAGCGCCTGGCGCAGGACGTCGAGGCGGGAAGTGTGTTCGTGAACGGGATCGTCAAATCGGATCCCCGCCTCCCGTTCGGCGGGGTCAAGCGCTCCGGGTACGGGCGCGAGCTGTCGGAGTACGGGCTGCGCGAGTTCGTGAACATCAAGACCGTGTGGGTAGCGTAGCGTGCGGGTTCGGGTGGGTACGTCGGGCTACAATTTCCCCGAGTGGAAGGGCACGTTCTATCCGGCGAAGCTGCCCGCAGCCCAGATGCTCGAGTACTATGCCCAGCGCCTCTCCACGGTGGAGGTGAATTACACTTTCTACCGGATGCCGAATGCGAAGACGGTTGCCGGGTGGGACGCGGCCACGCCCGCCGGGTTCACCTTCGTGCTCAAGGCCCCGCAGCGCATCACCCACATGGCGCGACTCCGAGACGTGGACGAGCCGTTGCGCTACTTCCTTGAGACGGCGCGCAAGCTCGGCCCGAAGCTCGGCCCGATCCTGTTTCAGCTGCCGCCGAACTTCAAAAAGGACCTGGACCGGCTCAACGATCTCCTCACCCAGTTCCCGGCCGACCTGCGGTGCGCCTGGGAGTTCCGCCACGAGTCCTGGTTCGCGGACGACGTGTACCAGGCGCTCCGCGCCGGGAGCGCGGCGCTGTGCGTCGCTGACACGGAGGCGGGCCACACGCCGCTCGTTGCGACCGGGGAGTTCGGCTACCTGCGGCTGCGCGATGAAGGGTATGAGAAGAAGGAGCTGGCGCACTGGGCCAAGACCGTGCGCGAGCTCGGCCAGAGCTGGCAGGAGGCGTTTGTGTTCTTCAAGCACGAGGAATCGGGCATCGGGCCCGCGCTGGCCCAGCAGTTCGTCGAGCTCCTCGCCTGAGTGGACGGTGGCGACGTGACGGCGCCCGTGATTTTCGGTACGCACGAAGAGAAGACGCTCGCGCAGCTGCGGGACGTGGCGAGCCGGGCGGAGCGCGTCGCCCTCATGGCGGACGGCCATCTGGGCTACGTGATGCCGATCGGCGGCGTCGCGGCGTATCGCGATCAGGTGAGCGTCGTGGGCGTCGGATTTGATATCGCCTGCGGCAACGCAGCGATTCGTACCGACCGGCGGCTCGATCATTACACCCGGGCCGATCTCGAGCTCGTCGCCGACGAGATTCAGCGCGCGATTTCGTTCGGCATGGGGCGGACCAACCGCGCCGACGACGCGCCCACCGGCCATCCCCTGTTTGAGCATCCGGCGTGGGACGCGCTGCCGGGGAAGCACGAGCGCGACGGTCTCTTGGCCAAGGCGCGCGGCCAACTCGGCACCGTGGGGGGCGGCAACCACTACGTCGATGTGTTCGCCGACGAGAACGCGGACGTCTGGGTGGGTGTCCATTTCGGCAGCCGCGGCTTCGGGCACGCCGTCGCGTCGGGGTTCCTGGCTCTGTCGCAAGGGAAGCGCTGGGGACAGCGGGTGCCCGAGCTGGAGGCGTTACTGCCGCTCGCCCAGCCGCTCGGTCACGACTACTGGCAGCTGATGACCCTCGCCGGCCAGTACGCCTACGCGGGGCGGGAGTGGGTGGCCCGCAGGGTCGTCGCGATCTTGGGCGGCGAGGAACGCGAGCTGGTCCACAACCACCACAATTTCGCCTGGAAGGAGACGCACGCGGGGACGGACTACGTCGTGGTTCGCAAGGGCGCGACCCCGGCGTTCCCGGGACAGAAGGGGTTCGTGGGCGGCTCGATGGGCGACAACGCGGTCATCGTCGAGGGCGCGCGCCAGGACTCCGAGCGACAGCGGGCGGCGCTCTACTCGACGGTGCACGGAGCCGGGCGGGTGATGTCGCGCACCGCGGCGCGGGGCAAGGTGAACCGTAAGACGGGCGCGCTGATCACCCCGGGTAAGGTGACGTGGGAGATGCTGCGTCATTGGGTGGGCGAAAAGGGCGTGATCCTGCGCGGCGGTGGGCTGGACGAGTCGCCGCACGCCTACCGCCGTCTGCCGGACGTGCTGGCGGCCCAGGGGGACACGATCACCGTGCTGCATACGCTCACGCCGCTCATCGTGGTGATGGCGGGAGAAAACGAGTTCGATCCGTACCGGGATTAGCCGCGCCGGACGCGGGGTCCGGGACCGGAGCTGGGCGAGCACCTGCTGCAGCAGCCCGATCAGCGCGTCCTTCCCATGCGTCCCGACCTCAGCGAGGTTCGGTTAGTCGCCGGTAGGCACCGAGGTGGCGCAGCGCGGCGGCCCGTTTCCCGACCCTATCATACAACCTTCCGACATTGTAGTGGGCGTCCGCGAGGCTGGGATCGGCGCTCAGCGCCGCGCGGTAGGCCTCGATTGCGTCCGCCGGCTGGTCTAAGTCTTCGAGCGCGATCCCCAGGTTGAAGGCCGCGGTGGCGTGCTCGGGTGCCTCGCGCAACGCCAGCCGGTAGTGGCGCGCCGCCTCGGTGACGAGCCCCTGCTCGTGGAGCAACCGGCCCAGGTTCACGTGCGCGTCCGCGTGATGGGCGTCGAGCTCGAGCGCGCGGCGGTAGGCATCGCGCGCCTCGGCTGGGTCGACCGCCTCGAGCTCGAGGCCGAGCTCGTACCAGTCGTCGGCGTCGAGGTCGCGCTCGGCACGGCGCGCCGCGGCGGCGGTGCGCCGCGCCATCGGCGCCGCGCGGGTCGCGAGCTCGGAGACGGCGAAGTCGAGATGCAGCTGGCCGGATTCCGGGTTCCAGGCGGTGTCGCCGTCGCTCACCACGATGCGCTCGCCCTCCGCCACGATCCGCAGCTCGGCGAGCGAGCGGCCGCGCGGCAGCTCGCGGCGCAGCCGCTGCAGCGTGCGACGGATGCGGCGGGTGGGGATGCGGGCTGCCACGAGAGCCTTGGCGGTCCGCAGGATCACGAGGTCTTGGAAGGAGAACTGTAGGGCGCCATGGGCGCCGCGCCCGGGCGTCAAAAAACCGTCGCGCGCGAAGCGCCGTACCTGCGCGACGGTCAATCCCAGCAGCTTGGCGACGTCGGGGGAGGTGTATCCCTTCATCCCGTCCCGCTACCCTCTCGCACCTCCCACTTTCCGCTTCGCGATGGGCGCCACCTTGGCCACGGCCTTGCGCTCGACGCGCTTCGCCGGCTTGCGCTCGCCCGCCGTGCCCTTCGCCTTGAGGCTCGCCTTCAAGGCCTCCATCAGGTCGATGATCTGGGTCTTGGGCGCCTCGGTCGGCTCCTCGGTGATCTCCTCGCCCTCCACCTTCTTCTGGATCAGCTCGAGGACGCGCTTGCGCACGTTGTCCTCGTAGGCCTCAGGATGAAAAGCGTCGGACGCCGCCTGCTCGACGAGCTGCGTGGCGAGCTGCAGCTCCGTCTTCTTGACCTCGATCTTCGGGATCGGCACGTCGGCGATGGTGCGCACTTCGTTGGCGTAGCGCAACTGCTCCATCACGAGCCCGTTCGCCTCGGGGCGCACCGCCACGACGTACTGCTTGCCGCGCGCCGCGTACTGGCCGACCGCCACGCGGTGCGTCTGACGGAGCGCTTCCGCGAGCAGGCGATAGGCGCGCTCGCCGCCCTTGTCGGGTCCGAGGAAGTAGGACTTCTCGAGATAGACGCGGTCGACTTGCTCCGCGGGGACGAACTCGGCGATGTCGATGGCGTTGGTGGACTTCTCCTCCAGCGCCTTCAGCTCGTCCGGTGTGAAGATGACGTACTGACCCTTTTGGAACTCGTAGCCCTTCACCATCTCGTCCTTCTCGACCTTGTCGCCGTCCTTGGAGCAGACATACTGCTGCTTGAGTCGGGCGCCGTCCTTCTTATGCAGCCAGTTGAAACTGACGGCGGCCGACGCCTCGCCGGTCGAGAACAGCTTCACCGGCACGGACACGAGGCCGAACGACAGAGTCGCCGACCCGATGGGATGTGCGCTCATAGCTCCACAATGCGCTCGAAGGGGCCTTATGATAAGTTTGCTGCCCCATGGGTGCAAAGGGGAAGGCCCGAGCCGATCCGTTAAGTACTTACCGCGCAAAGCGGTCTCTCGACCGCACGCCGGAGCCCGGGGCGCGTGCGGCGCCGGCCAGCCCCTCGGCCGGCGGCCTGTTCGTGGTGCACATGCATGCCGCCCGCCGGCTGCACTGGGACCTGCGCCTTGAGATGGACGGCGTCCTCAAGTCGTGGGCCGTCCCCAAGGGGCCGTCGCCCAATCGCGCCGACAAGCGTCTCGCGGTCCACGTGGAAGACCACCCGCTCGAGTACGGCGACTTCGAAGGACTCATCCCCGAAGGCAACTACGGCGCGGGCGCCGTGATCGTCTGGGACCGGGGCGTGTGGGTGCCGCTCGAGGACGCGCACGAGGGGATGCAGAAGGGCAAGCTGCTGTTCGAGCTGCGCGGCTACAAGCTGCGCGGCAAGTGGACGCTCGTGAAGATCAAGCGGGGCGAGAAGGAATGGCTCCTCATCAAGGAGAAGGACGGCTACGTCCAACCGGACAGCGCCCTCCCACCGGAGTCGGTGCTCTCCGGCCTGACGGTCGAGGAGCTGAAGGCGGGGAAGGACCGGGCGGAGCCGATTGTGAAAGAGCTCGCGCGGCTCAAGGCGCCGCGCCGCGCGGTCCGGCTGGAAGAGGCCGAACCGATGCTCGCCGAAGTGCGCGAGCGGCCGTTCTCGAAGCCGGGATGGCTGTTCGAGCTCAAGCTGGACGGCTACCGCATCCGCGCCGGCAAGGAGAACGGCGTCGCGCGCCTCATCACCCGCAACGGGCACGACATCGCCGCGCAATTCCCCGAGATCGCCCGCGCCGTGGCGGCGCTGCCCTACGAGGCCTTCATCCTGGATGGCGAGCTCGCGGTGCCGGACGAGTCGGGCCGGCCGAGCTTCCAGCGGCTCCAGAACCGCGCCGGGCTGACCCGGGCGCTGGACGTGCGGCGGGCAGCGGTCGAGACGCCCGCGGTGCTGTACGTGTTCGACCTGCTGGCGTTCGCGGGCTCCGACCTACGACCCCTGCCGCTCGAGCAGCGCAAGGCGATCCTCGCGCGGGTGCTCCCGCACGTGGGACCGCTCAAGTATGTGGAGCACTTCGAGAAGGACGGCGAGGCGCTGTACGAGCAGGTCGTGCAGCTTGGCCTGGAAGGAATCGTCGCGAAGAAGGCGGATTCGCCCTACCGCGCGGGCCGCTCGTCCAACTGGGTCAAGATTCGCGCCGACCGAACCGACGACTTCGTGGTGGTCGGGTTCACGCGGCCCAAGGGATCGCGCTCGGGGTTCGGCGCGCTCGACTTGGGGGCGTACCAGGACGGGAAGCTCGTCTACGCCGGGCGGGCCGGGAGCGGGTTCACCGCGGCCCAGCTCAAGGAGGTGAGCGCCGCGCTGGAGCGGAGCGTCCGCCCGACGCCGGCGTTCTCGGGCCCCATCCCGCAAGACCCCGGCCACACGTGGGTCGAGGCGACGCTCCTCGCCGAGGTCAGATACAAGGAGTGGACGGACGAAGGGCTGCTCCGTCAGCCGGTGTTCGTCCGCTTCCGCGACGACAAGCCGATCACCGAGGCCGCGACCCGCGGCGCCGCCGCCCCGGGGCGCGGCGCGCCGAACGGCGACGCAGCGGATGGTGACGCACCACCGGCGCGGACCGGAACCGTCGCCCCGCCTCCGAGGGAGGTCAAGTTCTCGAATCTGGACAAGGTGTTCTGGCCGGACGAGGGCTATACCAAGGGCGATTTGATCGAGTACTACCGCGCCATCTCTCCCTGGCTGTTGCCGTACCTGAAGGATCGGCCCGTGGTCCTCACGCGCTATCCCGACGGCATCACGGGCAAGTCGTTTTTTCAGAAGGACGCACCGGGCTTCGTCCCCGACTGGATCCGCACCGAGCGCATCTGGAGCGAGGACACGCAGCGCGAGATCGACTACTTCGTATGCGAGGACGTCGAGTCGCTCCTCTACATCATCAATCTCGGCACGATCCCCCTGCACGTGTGGGGGAGCCGGATCCAGGCGCTCGAGCAGCCGGATTGGTGCATCCTCGACTTGGATCCCAAGGAAGCGCCCTTCGATCATGTGGTCCGGATCGCGCGCGCCACGAAGTCCCTGTGCGACGACCTCGAGCTGCCGAGCTTCATCAAGACCAGCGGCTCGACCGGACTGCACGTCCTCCTGCCACTCGGCGGGCAGTGCACCTACGAGCAAGCCCGTACGCTCGGCGGGCTGCTGGCTCGCGTCATCGCCGCCGAGCTGCCCGACATCGCCACGGTGACCCGGCAGGTGGGCAAACGCGGGGCCCGCGTGTACCTGGACTACGTGCAGAACGGCCACGGACGCCTGCTCGTTGCGCCGTTCAGCGTCCGGGCGCTTCCGGGGGCGCCGGTGTCGATGCCGCTCGGCTGGAGCGAAGTGACCCCGAAGCTCGGCATCAAGAAGTTCACGATCAAGACGGCGCCCGCTCGCATGCAGCGCCGCAAGGACGACCCGCTCCGAGCGGTCCTCGAGCTGAAACCGGACCTCGTGCACGCGCTGGAGCAGTTGCATGCCCGTGTCGGCTGAGCTCGCGATCGCCGTCGGTGACGAGGCCGGTCCGGTGTCGGGCTTGCTCGCGCGGCCCGAGCACGCGCAGGCGCTGTACGTGCTGGCGCACGGCGCGGGCGCCGGGATGCGCCATCCGTTCCTGGAGCGCATGGCCGAGCGGCTCGGCGAGCGCGCCATCGCCACGCTGCGCTACCAGTTCCCCTACATGGAGCGGCGCGCGCGCCGTCCCGATTCCCCGGTCGTGGCGGAGCGGACGGTGCGGGCGGCGGTCATGGAGGCGACGCGCGCCGCACCGGGGCTGCCCCTCGTGGCGGGGGGGAAGTCGTTCGGGGGGCGCATGACGTCGATGGCGCAAGCGAATCAACCGCTCCCCGGCGTGCGCGGGCTCGTCTTCTTGGGCTTCCCACTGCACCCGCCCGGCCGGCCCGGGACCGCGCGAGCGGAGCATCTGTTTCGCATCGACGTGCCGATGCTGTTCCTGCAAGGCACGCGCGACGAATTCGCCGACCTGGAGCTGTTGCGGCCCGTGATCGAGCGCCTGGGCGAGCGAGCCACGCTGGCGCTGGTGGAGGGCGGAGACCATTCGTTCCACGTGCTCAAGCGGACGGGGCGCACCGACGCGGCCGTGTTCGACGAGCTCGTCGGCACGATCGCCGCATGGGTGAGCGGCGCGACACGGTAAACGGGAGGCCAGATGCCGAAGTACTGGATCGTCAAGACCGAGCCCTCGACCTATAGCTACGATGACCTGGCGCGCCAGCAGACGGCCACCTGGGACGGCGTTCGCAACAATCTCGCGCTCAAGCACCTACGGCTGATGCAGCCCGGCGATCGCGTGCTGGTCTATCACACGGGGCATGAAAAAGCCGTCGTCGGCGTGGCGGCTGTTGTGTCGGAGGCGTATCCCGACCCCAAAGAGCGCGATCCGAAGCTCGCAGTCGTGGACCTGAAGGCGGCGGGGAGACTGCCGAAGGCGGTGAGTCTAGCCCAGATTAAGGAAGACCGCGCGTTCGCCGACCTGGGGCTCGTGCGCATGGGTCGTCTCTCGGTGATGCCCGCGTCGCCCGAGCAGTTCAAGCGCCTGCTCGGGCTCGGTGGTATGAAGTGAGCACGTGTCTCGTACGTGAGGATGGGTCTCATGGGCAAGGGTGACATTCGCACCAAACGCGGCAAGATCTTCCGCGGCACCTACGGCAACCGCCGCCCCAAGAAGAAGAATCGCAAGCGGACGCCGGAGGCCGCGAAGACGAGTAAGGGCGACGGGCAATGAACAGCGTCATCCTCGCGGCGCTGCTCTTGATCCGAGCCGCGGCGTCCGCGGGGCCCGCGATGCGGGTGGCGCCCGTGCAACCGGGTGATCGCTGGCAGATGACGCTCAGCGACGGGACGATCCTCTGGGAGATCCGCCTCGTGCGGTTCAGCCACGACACGCTGGTGGTGCGCCATGCGGACTCGACCTACGCCTTCCCGATTGCTCGCGTCGACGAGCTGCGGCTGGTGCAGAAGTCGGTGCGCCACGTGGGGGCCGAGCCAGGCCGCTACGGGGGCGTGCTCGGCGGCACCGACGACGAGGTGTACCGGCTCACGCTGTACAGCGTGAGCGAGCGCCGCCAGATCGTGGAGCAGGTGTTCAAGGAGCATCCGCCGGACGGCGCCGCGTCGCCGCCCTGATCACCCGGCGCTCGGGCGCCGCGACTCGATCGCGAGCTGGCTCGGGGGCGGCGTTCCCGTAGGTTTCACGCGGTGACCGCGGCATCCACTCAGCCCATCCGGCGCATCCTGCTCGCCGACGCCGACGCGTTCTACGTGGCGGTGGCGCGCCTCGTCGACCCCGAAGGCGCAGGCAAGGCGCGGCTCTTGATCGTGGGCGGGGCCGCCGCGAGCCGCGGCGTCGTCACGTCCGCCTCGTACGAGGCGCGCGCCTACGGCGTGCGCTCGGCGATGCCGATGGCGCGCGCCATGCGACTTTGTCCCGGTGCCACGGTCGTCCCGGTGCCGTGGGCGGCGTGCGCCGAGCAGAGCCACAAGATCGCGAGCGTGCTGCGAGGGTTCACGCCGACGGTGGAGCAGGCGTCCAGCGACGAGTTCTACCTCGATCTGTCCGGCACCGAGCGGCTCTATCACGGCGAGCCGCTCAGCGCCACGGCACGCCGGATCCGCGACGTCGTGGTGGCGGAAACCGCGCTCTCCGTCTCGATTGGGGGCGGCACCTCGAAGCTCGTGGCCAAGCTCGCCGCGAGCCGCGCGAAGCCCCGGCCGGGAGTCCCCGCGGACGGTGTCTGCGTGGTCGCGCCCGGAGCGGAGGCGGCCTTCCTGCTCGAGTTCGCGCTCGCCGAGCTGCCGCAGGTGGGGCCCAAGTTCCAGGAGCGCCTCGCCCGGCTGGGTCTGCATACGGTGCGGGATGTCGTGACGCACGGGCAAGAAACGCTCATCCGTGAGCTGGGCGAGCGCGAGGGGAGGTGGCTTTACCAGCAGGCGCACGGCGTCGATCACGCCGCCGTCGAGCCGGACCGGGAGGCCAAGTCGGTGAGTCGGGACGAGACGTTCCCGGTCGATCTCGACGACGACGACGCGCTCGCCGCGAAGCTGCTCGCGCTCGCCGACCGGGCGAGCGCCGACCTGCGGGACGCTGGGCTCCTGGCGCGCACGGTGACCGTGAAGCTGCGCGATGCCGACTTTACCACGCGCCAGGCGAGTCGCACGCTCCCCGACCCGGTGCAGGCGGACCGCGTCGTCTACTCCATCGCACGCGGGCTGTTGCACAAACTGCGGCGCGCCCGGCGCACTCCTGCTCGGCTCCTAGGCGTGGCGCTCTCGCAGCTCGTGCCGCTCGCGGCGCCTACGCAGCTCACGCTGCTCGATGCGCCGTCCGACGCCATCGCGGAGAGCGAGCGCGACCGCACGATCTCCCAGCTGATCGACCAGGTGCGGGAGCGCTTCGGCCCCGACGCGCTGGGACGCGCCGGGAGTCGCTGACGCCGCCCGCGCCTTCGCACCGTCGGTTCAATCCCTCACATCGCGCCTAAGGTCGTCGCGGCCTTGTTGACGTCGCGCGGCTTGACCCAGAGGATCGCGCCGTAGCGCCCCATCCCCGAGCACACGCCGGTGACGGCGGTGACGTTGATCTTCGCCGCCCCGAGCCGTCCCAACACGCCGGCCAGCACGCCGACCCGGTCCTCACCGTCGAGCAAGAAGGCCGTCTTCGGCTTCGATAGCTTGATCTTCGCGCCCTGCGCGGCCGCGGTGAACAGGGCCGCGTCCGCGGGGACGAAGTCCACTTGCGCCTTACGCGCGCTCGGGAACGCGTGCACCGCGAGCAGGTTCACGCCCGCGCGCCTGAGGACATCGAGGAGGCGAACGCCTTCCCCGGGTTTGTCGGGTATGGTGGTGTAGTAATAGCTCACCTTCCGGATCGTGTCGGCCATTGGGGCCTCCAATTGTGAATCGCCTGCTTGACTATGGCCCGCCCTCGGGCCGGCCGCCAGATGACGGTCTCAGCGCACGTAGAACGCCGTGCGGCTCAGCCGCCCGGCGCGCTCGAACCACACCGTGGCCGCGCCGCCGCCCGCCGCCGCCCCGAAGGCACGGCGGAGATCGTCGGCGCTCGAGACGTGCACCCGGTTGACCTGCAGGATCACGTCCCCCGAGCGGAGCCCCGTCGCCTCCTCCATCTCGTCGGGGATGTCGTAGATCAGCGCGCCGTGGTCGCTCTGGATGCTGCGCTCGGCGCGCACCGCCGCCGTCACGGTTACGAGCTTCATGCCACCGAGCACCGACACCTTCTCCGCGAGGGTCGTCGGCAGGTCGGTGACCGGGAGCCGGGCGGTGCGGCCCTCACTCCCACCCCCGCTCCCACCCTCACGACCGCCGCCCTCGGCGGCGTGGCGGTAGCTCACGTTCAGCGTGTCGCCGGGCCCGGTGTCGAGCAGGACCGCCTCCCAGTCGAGGAAGGTCCGGAGCCGATGGCCGCGCGCGCTGACGAGCACGTCGCCGCCCGCGAGGCCCGCGCGAGCGGCCGGGCCGCCCGCGGCCACTTGGGTCACGCGCAACCCGCCGACGCGCTTCCAGGCCCGGAGATCGTCGGCGCCCGCCACGTCGAGCCCGACCCAGGCGCGCCGCACCTTCCCGAAGCGCCGTAGCTCGTCGGCGACGCGCAGCGCCCGCTCGATGGGGATCGCGAAGCCGATCCCCACCGACCCGCCGGAGCTCGTGAAGATCGAGCTGTTGACACCGACCACCTCGCCCAGCGCGTTGGCGAGCGGGCCGCCCGAGTTGCCCGGATTGATCGCGGCATCCGTTTGGATCATGCCGACATAGATCCCCGACTGGCCTTCGGAGGGCAGCAGGTTGCGGCCCACCGCGCTCACCACCCCGGCCGTGACCGTGGGCTCGGTGTTGCCGAGCAGATAGGCGAACGGGTTCCCCACGGCGACGACCCACTCTCCAATCAGCAGGTCGGTGCTCTTGCCGATGGGTGCGGCCGGAAGTCTCGCCCCGGCGATCTTGAGGACCGCGATATCGGTGAGCGGGTCTTCGCCCAGGACCGTGACCGGGAAATCGCGGCCGTCGCGCGTGGTGACGACGATCTGCTCGGCGCCTTGGGTGACGTGCTGATTGGTGATCACCACCCCGTCGGGCGAGATGATGAACCCGGAGCCGTACGCCTCGATCACCTGGCCCGCGCCGCGCGGCATGAAGAACAGGTCAAACGGGTCCTGCGAGGGTTGCCGTTCCCGCCGCAACACGTTGACGCTCACCACGGCGGGCGCGAGTCGAGCTGCCGCCGTAACGATGGCGCTGCGGCGGGAGTTGGCCGGTTGCTGGGCGGCGAGGTGCGGCCGCGGCGACACGCCCCCGACCAGGGTTGCGAAGAGCAAGCAGGCGTTCCTCATGGGGGAAATCTTACACGCTTGACGCGCGTCGGGCTCGCCTGTAGATCAGCGCCCCAGGCCCAACGCCGCCTCCAGTCGATTCGTATGGGCACAGGCAGAGGAGCATCCCGTTCGCTTCGAGCGACCCACCCAGGAGCTTGTGCAATGCCCCGCATGACTCGCCGTCACGCCAGTCTCGTGTGCGTGTTTCTCTCGGTCACCGGCGCCGGGCGCGCTGCCGCCCAGGGCCCCACCAAGGCGCAGCCGCGTCTCGCTGCCACTGCTCGCGCCGCGCCGGGGGACGCAGCCGCCGCGCTCGGCGCCGACTCGCTCAATAACCTCAAGTTCCGTAACCTCGGCCCGTCCGTCGGCGGCGGGCGCGTGGCCGCCGTCGTCGGGATTCCGGGGCAGCCGAACGTGTACTACGTGGGCGCGGGCGCCGGTGGCGTTTGGAAGACCAGCGACGGGGGAAACGCCTGGACGGCCGTCTTCGCGGACCAACCGACGGCCTCGATCGGCGCGATCGCGCTGGCGCCGTCCAACCCGAACGTCGTGTGGGTCGGCACGGGCGAGGGCAACCCGCGCAACGACGTGGTCGACGGGCGCGGCGTCTTCATGTCCCCCGATGCCGGCAAGACGTGGCAGGCGATGGGGCTCCGCGACGTGGGTCAGATCACCCGCATCGTCGTCGATCCCGGTAACCCCGACGTCGTGTTCGTCGCCGCGCTTGGTCACGTGTGGGCGCCGCACCCGGAGCGGGGCGTGTTCCGCACCGCCGACGGGGGGAAGACCTGGCAAAAGGTGTTGTTCGTGAACGACACCACGGGGGCCGCGGATCTGGTCATGGTGCCGGGCAACCCGCGCGTGCTGTTTGCTGGGATGTGGCAGTTCGTGCGCCATCCCTGGGAGCTCGTCTCGGGCGGAGCCGGGAGCGGGATCTTCCGCTCGACCGACGGCGGCCTCACCTGGGAGCGCTTGAAGGAGGGGCTGCCCGCGGGGCCGCTCGGCCGTATCGCGTTGGGCATCGGCGCCACGAACTCGGCGCATGTGTACGCGCTGGTCGAAGCCAAGCGGGGCCTGCTGTGGGACTCCCGTGACCTGGGCGATCACTGGGCGGCGGTCTCCGACAATCACGCCCTCGACGCCCGCCCGTTCTACTTCTCGCTGATCACGGTTTCCCCCGTCGACGACCGGAGAGTGTTCTTTTCCTCCTACCTGCTGCTCGAATCCGACGACGGTGGCAAGACGACGCGGCCGATCGACCGCGGCGTGCACGTGGACCACCACGCGCTGTGGATCGACCCCACGAACCCCGAGCGCATGCTCCAGGGCAACGACGGCGGTGTGTACGTCACCCAGGACGGTGCGAAGAGCTGGCGCTTCCTGAATAACTTGCCGATCGAGCAGTTCTACATGGTGGCCGCCGACAACAACAATCCGTACTTGCTGTGCGGCGGCTTGCAGGACAACAATGCCTGGTGCGGTCCGTCGGCTGGCCCCGCGGGCCGCATCACCGGGTCCGAGTGGTTCACGGTGACGGGGGGCGACGGCGAGTACGCCATGCCGGCGCCGAGCGATTCCTCAACCCTGTACGTCGACTCGCAGAACGGCAACATCACGCGGCTCGATCTCAAGACCGGGCAGGCGCGGCTCATCCGGCCCTATCTGCGTGGCGTGAGCGAGACCAAGCCCGCAAACCTCGAATACCGCTTCAACTGGACCACGCCGATCGAGGTGTCGGCGACGGACGCGAGCACCGTTTACGTCGGCGGCAACGTCGTGTTCAAGACCACGGACGGCGGCGAGCACTGGTCGCCGATCAGCACCGACCTCACCCGCAACGACAAGACGAAGCAGGTGACGAGCGGCGGCCCGATCGAGTACGACATCTCGGGAGCGGAGTCCTACAACACCATTCTCACGGTCAACGTCGCGCCCACGGATCCGAACACCATCTGGGTCGGCACCGACGACGGCCTGGTGCAGCTCACCCGGGACGGCGGGAAGACGTGGTCGAATGTGGCGGGGCACTTTCCCCGCCTGCCTGCGGACGTCGAAGGGCGCGTGTACCAGATCGGCGTCTCACCGTTCGACGCCGCCACCGCGTATCTGGCGCTCGATCGCCACGAGCTCGATGACGGCCACCCCTACGTCTACAAGACGAGCGATGCCGGGAAGACATGGACGGAGCTGTCGCGCGGCCTGCCGGGCGATGCAGCGGTGCATGTCGTGCGCGAGGACCCCAACCTCCGCGGCTTCCTCGTGCTCGGCAGCGACGTGGGACTGTGGTACTCGCGCGACGCGGGCGCGACCTGGAAGCCCCTGAAGGCCGAGTTTCCGACCGTGCCGGTGTACGATGTGAAGTTCGTCAAGCGCTCGCACGACCTGGTCGTGGCGACGCACGGCCGCGGTCTGTTCGTGCTCGACAACATCAGGGCGCTCGAGGAGTTGACGCCGCAGGCCGTGGCGCAGGATCTCCACGTGTTCACGACCCAAGCAGCCGAGCTGCGCGTGCGCTCGCGCCGGGTCGGGGAGGCGCCGACCCGGTTCACCACGCCCAATCCGCCGAATGGGGCGGTCATCGACTACTACCTGAAGACCGCGCTCGACACGGGCGCCGCCGCCCCGGCGAGCGGAGCCGGCGCGTCCGTCCCAGGTCGTGACGGGTCGAAGCGCGGGAAGGTGATCGTCACCGTCACCACCGCGCAGGGCGACACGGTGATCGTCGACACGGGCGGGCCCGGCCGCCAGGGCGTCAACCGCTACGTCTGGAACCTACGCTACGCCGGCCCGACCAAGCTCGCGTTCGAGAAGCCGAGGGAAGAGGAGGAGGAGAACCCGTTCCGGCAGAGCGGCGGGCCGCGCGCCGTCCCCGGCACCTACCGCGTGGCGGTGACGGCCGGGTCGAGGACCGAGACCGCGAGCGTGACCGTCGAGCCCGATCCGTTCATCCGCGCCGAGCCCGCCGCGTTCCAGGCGCAGCTCCAGGCGGGGCTCGAGTGGCGCAACGCGGTCTCGGCGACGCACGAGATGCTGAACCGTATCGCCAGCCTCGAGACGCAGCTCAAGGGCGTGCAGCAGGCGTTGCGGGAGAACCTGCGGGGCGACACCACGGCCACGGCGCCCGTCAACCGCCAGGCCGGGGCGCTCGGGCGCAAGCTCAAGGAGCTCAAGGACAGCCTCTACAACTCCGAGCTCCAGCGCGACGCCGGGCAGGATGATATCCACTATCTGACCCGTTTCTCGGACCGCCTGCAGAGCTTGGGGTTCGGCATGGCGCTGGCCTACGCCCAGCCGCCGACGGCGGTGGTGGCGGCGCGCTTCCAGGCGCTCCGGCATGAGCTGGACGGCTACTTGGCGCGCTTCAACGAGCTGGTGCGCACGGACGTGGCGGCGTTCAACAAGACCGCGCTCGAGCGGCAGTCGCCGATTCTCGTAGCGGGCGAGCCGGTCGCCGTGAAGGATGTGAAGATCGTCTCGCGCTAGCCGCGCTGGGGGTGTAGCCGTCGCCGCAGCGCGAGCCACGCCAGTCCGGCGACGAGGCCGAGCGGCAGCACGACGCCTAGCGACCGGACGCACAGCGCGACCAGGGCGACGAAGTTGCGCCACGCCTGCGCGAACGCCTCCCCCAGGACGCTCGTGCCGACGGGTCCCACGATCGGGAGCGGCTCGTGGACCGAGATCGTGAGCGTGCTGAGCGCGGCGTGCGCCCGCAGATAGCGGACGCGCCCTTCGTACCGCTCGATCTCCTCCCGCACGCGTGCGAGCGCCTGCTCGACCTCGAGCACGTCTGTGAGCTTGCCGGTGCGGGTAGCGAGCAGGTCGATCAAGCGCGACTCGAGCCGCCGCGCGTTTTCGATCCGGGCGGAGACGTCGGTGAACTCCTCACCGACGTCGTCGGCGCGGACGTTCACGGCCTCGAGCTTCCCAATGGCGCTGAGCCCGTCGAGCGCGGCGTCGAAGCGGTCGGCTGGGATCCGCAGCTCGAGACTCGCGGAGTGGAGTTCGCCGTGCCCAGTCTGGAGCGTCGTATTGGCGATCTCGCCGCCCACGCGGGCGGCGAGCGTCCGCACTTGGGCGAGCGCGCGCTCGAGCGAGTCCACTTCGATGCTCGCCTGAGCGGTGCGGATCAGCATGTTCGGCGCCACGCTGGAGCGGGGAAACAGGGCCGCCGGTCCGGGTGTTGCTGCCGCCCGCGCCTCCCGGGCGACCGCCGTTGTTTGTAGCCTCAAGCCGTCTACACGGTCCGCCGCTCCCGCTTGGGCGGTCTCGTCACGTCGGTCCGTTCGAACCTCGCGGGCCGCTTGGCACGACAAGGTGGCGGCAAGCACCGCCGCCGCAAGCACCGCCAGGGTGAGCATCGCTCTTCGCATGAGCCTGTCTCCGGGGAATCGAGTCCCCTGAGAGACGCCCGCGACCCGGGAATTTGCACACCGTGGTGCGGCTAGGGTGAGCGCGCGGAAGCCACGTTGCCGCTCGGCGCACGAGCGGTAGCTTCCCCCGAGTCCCGTCCGAGCGTCCCGTTCCCCGATTCGCGACCGGAGCCCATTGTTCGAGCAGCTCTCGGCCGAGCTCCAGGGCGATCTCGCCCGGCTGAGAGCCCTGCTCGAGGCCGACGTACCGGCGTTCAACCGCGCGGTGAAGGAGCAGGACATTCCGGCCGTGATCGTGAAATAGCGGCAAGGGGGAGGAGGCAGACGATGGCGTTCATGCGGGACGACATCCGCGCGGCGGTCGAGCGGGCGGGCGACGAGCACTGGAAGGCGCTGCGGGACCATCACGAGGAGGCCTACCCCAATCCGCGCCCCACACCGGGGGACATCTGCAAGGCCGAGGCCGAGCGCCTGAACGCCATGGGGCTCGGCGACGCGAAGGAGTTCGAGCTGGTCGAGACCCGGGTAGCGCGCGCGGGCGACGACGTCCGGCTCATCCACGTCTTCACCTACAAGCCGCTCGGGGTCCGGCTCTGGACCGAGCCGTTTCAGGGGTACAGCAGCTAGTCGCCGCGCCCTACTTGTCGAACAGCAACTGCTTCGCCCGCTCGGTCGCTTTGACCACGGCCTTGATCAAGGTCACCCGCAGCTTGCCCTCCTCCAGCTCGAGAATGCCGTCGATCGTGCAGCCCGCCGGCGTGGTGACGGCGTCCTTGAGCAGGGCCGGGTGATCGCCCGTATCGAGCGCCACCTTGGCGGCGCCGAGCAGCGTCTGGGCCGAGAGGATCGTCGCCACGTCGCGCGGCAATCCCACCTTCACACCGGCCTCCGCCAGGGACTCAAGGATGATATAGACGAAGGCCGGGCCGCTCGCGGAGAGGCCGGTCACGGCGTCCATGTGTTTCTCATCGACCACGACGGTCCGGCCCACGGCGTCGAACAGGCGCCGCGCGGTGTCGAGATGCGTCTCCGTCGCGTGCGTGCCCCGGCAGATGCCCGTCATGCCTGCCCCCACCTGGCAGGGAGTGTTGGGCATGGCGCGGACGACCGGGGTCGGTGTCCCGAGGATGTCTTCGATGTAGCGCGTCGGCACCGAGGCGGCGACCGAGATCACGAGCTGGGATGGGGTCACCTCGGTGCGAATCTCTTCCAAGAGCTCGCGCACGTTCTGCGGCTTGACCGCAATGAGGATCACATCCGCCCCGCGCACCGCGGCCCGGTTGTCCGTTCCGACCCGCACGGCACGTGCCGGACTCTGCGTGCGGGTGCGCTCCGGGTGCCGCACGGTCGCGACCGCCTGCTCCGGAGGGAGGCCGACTTTGAGCAGGCCCTCGAGCAGGATGCTGCCGATCTTGCCGAGCCCCAACACGGCCACACGCTGGTGCGTCATCGCAGGTACTCCTCGAGCAGGGTCGCCAGGTCGGTTTTTGCGTCCCGGTATTTGACGATCACCGGCGCGTACAGGGAGATCCCCCAGCGCTCGGCGGCGGTGCCCCGAACGGTCCGGGCGCCCGGCACGACGACCGCGCCGGCCGGGATCTCGAGCGGCCGGTCGCCGGCGCGACGGTGCACGGTCTCGCGTACCAGGTCGTAGACAGGCGTCGAGCCGGTCACGACCGTGCCTGGGGCGAGGACGGCGCGCTCGCGCACGATCGTCCCTTCGTAAATGCCGCAGCCGCCGCCCACGAGCACATCGTCCTCGATGATCACGGGCAGCGCCCCGACCGGCTCGAGCACGCCCCCAACCTGAGCCGCGGCGGAGAGGTGGACGCGCTTGCCGATTTGCGCGCACGAGCCGACGAGCGCATGGCTGTCGATCATCGTTCCCGTGTCCACATAGGCGCCGACGTTCACGTACATCGGTGGCATGCAGATCACGCCGGGCGCGACAAAGGCGCCGTCTCGGATGCTCGATCCCCCGGGCACGATGCGGACCTCGTCGGCGAGCGTGGTCGGGCGGACCGGATAGGTGTCCTTGTCGAAGAACCGCAGGGTCGCGTGTGCCGACATGTCGGTGAGCGCGCCCATCTTGAACCCGAGCAGGATGCCGCCCTTCACCCAGGCGTTGACGCACCAGGCGCCATCGGTCGCGCGCTCGGCGGCACGGATCTCGCCGCGCGCGAGCGCGCTCCGGAACTCGTTGAACAGGGTGCGCTCGGCGTCGCTGTAGCGGGCGCGCTCCGCCGCGGTGAGCGCCTCGATGCGCTCACGCAGCGACATGCGCGGCGCTCGACAAGAGGCCGAGGGCTCCGAGCACGGCGCGCAGGCGGGCGCGCGTCTGCTCCTGCACCGGGACGAGCGGCAGGCGGAGCTGCTCGTCCACGAGCCCCATGAGGGCGAGCGCCGCCTTCACCGGCCCCGGGTTCGACTCGAGGAAGTTCGCCTCCATGAGCGGCAGCAGCCGATAGTGCAGCTCGCGGGCGGCCTGCCACTCCCCGCCTAGCGCGCACTGGGTGAGCCGTGTCATGAGCTCGGGTGCCTCGTTCGAGGCGACGGAGATGATGCCGTCCGCGCCGAGGGCGACGAGCGGCAGGGTCAGGGCATCGTCGCCAGAGAGCACCCGGAATCCCGCGGGTCGTTCGCGCAGCACGGCCATGATCTGGGTCAGGTCACCAGACGCCTCTTTCACGCCGACGATGTTCTCGACCTCGCGCGCGAGCGCGAGCGTCGTCGCGGCCGCGAGATTCGATGCGGTGCGGCCGGGCACGTTGTAGAGCACCACCGGAACGTCCCGCACGGCCTGGGCGACCGCCCGGAAGTGGGCGGTGAGCCCCGCCTGCGTGGGCTTGTTGTAGTACGGGGCGACGATGAGGAGCGCGTCGGCGCCCGCCGCGCGGGCGACGCGGGCGCGCTCGATGGTTGCGGCGGTAGCGTTGCTCCCGGCGCCAGCGAGCACGGTGGCGCGGCCGCGCGCCGTCTCGACCGTCAGCGCGACGACGCGCTCGTACTCGGCGGGCGTGAGCGTCGCCGCTTCTCCGGTGGTCCCGCAGGGGACGAGCAGGCGCACGCCCCCCGCGAGTTGCCGCTCCACGAGCGCCCGATAGCGTGCCTCGTCAACCGCGCCGGTTGCCGTAAACGGTGTAACGAGGGCCGTGCCGCACCCCGCGAGCCAGCCGACATCGCGTGTCATGGGCCCTTCCTTTCCAGCGCCAGGAGGTCGTCCAGCACGTCCGCGAACGCATACACGCCCCGCCGCCCCACGATCCAGCGCGCGGCGAGCAGTGCGCCCACCGCGAACCCCACCCGGGAGCGGGCGGCGTGCACCAACAGGATCTGGTCGGCGCTCGAGTCGAAGCCGACGCGATGGGTGCCGGGGATGTTCCCGGCGCGCGTGCTCGCCACGGGCACGCGCTCGCGCCCGAGCTCACGCGCCAGGATCGCCTGCAGCTCGAGCGCCGTGCCCGAGGGCGCGTCGCGTTTCCCGGCGCGGTGCGCTTCCTCGATGAACGGATCGTAGTCGGCGAGCCCGCGCAACAGCGCTGCGGCGGCCGTCACGATCCGGTAGAAGATGTTGACGCCGAGGGAGAAATTGGCCCCGTACACGAGGGCGCCGCCGCGCTCCTCGACGACCCGGCGCACCGCCGCCTCGTCGCGCTGCCAGCCCGTAGTGCCGACCACGACCGGCACTCTAGCGGCGACGGCGGCGGCCACATGCGCCGCGACCGCTTCGCCCGCCGAGAAGTCGACCGCGACCGCGTGGCCGGGCAACAGCCGCGGGGCGTCGGTGGCGTTGCGCGACGTGAGAATGACGCCGACCTCGTGTCCCGCCGCACGCGCGTGCTCGGCGAGCGCTCGCCCCATTGCCCCGTGGCCGAACAGCGCGAGCTTCACCTCTCTGCCGTCCCGCCCGCAAGGGCGCGGACGAGTCGCACGTAGGTGTCGACGCCCGCCACGAGCTCCGATTCCGCGATCTGCTCGTCCTCGCCGTGGGCGTGGAGGATCGATCCCGGTCCGATGAGGACCGGGGTTCCCCAGTTGGTCAGATGCGGGATGTCGGTGGTGAAGCGGACGAGGCACGTCTCGAATCCCGGGACGGTCGCGAGCCGCACGAGCGGCGCCGCCGTGAGATACGCGATCTGCGCCCGCCCGGCGACCGCATGCTCGAGCAGCGCCCGCACCGGTGGGGCGTCGGTGACGAGCCGGATCTGCAGGTCCGCGTGCGCCGCGGCGGCGACGACGTTCGGTCGCGTGCCGCCGGCGATCACCCCGACGTTGACGGTCGTCTCTCCGAACCCGGGATCGGTCGGCCAGCGGACGCGGCGCACGTCGGCCAGCACGTCGAGCAAGGCATCGACGGCCGAGCGTCCGTGCTCGGGATAGGCAGAGTGGGCGGCGAGGCCCTCGGTGCGGAGCGCCACGCGCAACGACCCCTTGCAGCCGGTGGCGAGCCGGTTGTCGGTCGGCTCCCCGTCGATCAGCCAGCGGCACTGGGCCGCGAGCGGATGGGCGTTGGCCGCCCGCGCCCCGAGGCTCCCCATTTCCTCGTCGACGACGAACAACAGCCCGATCTCGGCCATCCCGTCGGCGCGCAGCCGCTCCGCGGCCGCGATCTGGGCGGCGACGATGCCCTTCGCGTCGCACGCGCCTCGCCCGTACAGGACGCCGCCCGCCAGGCGCGCCGGGATATGGGGCGGCACGGTGTCCAGGTGGGTGGACAAGACGACGCGCGGAGGGGCAGCGGTGGTCGCGAGCACGTTGGGGCGTCCCGGCGCTGCTTCGAACAGCTCCACTCGATAGCCCAGGGTCGTGAGGTGGGAGGCGACAAACCGTGCGACGGGCGCTTCCTCGCCCGAGACGGACGGGATGTCCACGAGGCCGCGCGCCAATGCCAGCGGGTCGGTCACCGGGCGCTTTCTTTCGCCGGAAGGGCAACTCGCCGCCCGGCCGGGTCGCGTTCGAACAACGCCTCGTGCAGTCGCCGCACGACATCCGCCACTTGGGCTTCGTCCACGACGAACGTGACGTTGACGCGCGAGGCGCCCTGGGAAATGAGGGAGACATTGATGTCCGACACGGTCGCAAACACGCGGGCCGCGATCCCCGGCGTGGTCCGAAGACCCTCGCCCACTACGCACACGATCGCCCGCGCCGGCTCCACGGCCACGGTCCCGAGGCCGCGCAGCTCGGCGATGATGTCCGGCAGGGCTCGAGGGTCGTCGACCGTCAGCGACACGCTCACCTCGGACGTCGTCACCACGTCGACGACCGTCTGGTGGCGCTCGAACACCGCGAACAAGGCGCGCAGGAAGCCGTACGCGCCGAGCATGCGCGCCGAGCTGATCTGCAGGACCGTGACGCCCGTCTTGTGCGCGATCGCTTTCACCGCCCCGGGCCGCACCTCCCCGTGGGCGGTCACCTGCGTTCCGGGATCGGCGGGCGCGTGCGAGTTGCGGATCCGGACGGGGATGCCGCGCTCCAGCGCCGGCTGAATCGTGTTGGGGTGCAGCACCTTGGCGCCGAAATACGCGAGCTCGGCGGCTTCGGCGTAGGAGAGGCTCGGGATCGTCCGCGCGTGCCGCACCAGGCGCGGGTCGGCCGTGAGCACGCCGCTCACGTCCGTCCAGATCTCGATTTCCCGCGCCTCGAGCGCCGCACCGAGGAGCGCCGCGGTGTAATCCGATCCGCCCCGCCCGAGGGTGGTGGTCACGCCCGCGATGGTTGCTGCGATGTAGCCGCCCAGGACCGGAACGAACCCGCTCTCCAGCAGCGGCACCAGCTCGGCGCGCGCGCGCGCTTCGGTCGCGGCGACGAGCGGGGTCGCGCGGCCATGCGTGTCATCGGTCACGACGCAGCGACGTGCGTCCACGCACCGAGCGGGCACGCCGGCGCGCACGAGTACCGCGGTGAGCAGCGCGGCCGAGAGCCGCTCGCCGTAGGACGCGATCTCGTCTTGCAGGGCGGGCCGCCGCTCGGGCGCTCGGGCCACCGCCTCGAGGAGCTCGGCAAGCTCCCCGCGGGCGCGCGCCGCGTCGGCCAATAGCGCCGCGGCGGCCTCTGTGGGGGTGAGGCGCCGCGCGATCTCCGCATGCCGGTCGAACAGCGCGTCCAGCGAGGCGGCTGCCCCGCCCGGGTCGCCACCAGCGGCGGCATCGGCGGCCGCGAGCAGGGCATCGGTCGCCCCGGCGAGCGCGGAGACGACGACGACGGGTGGCGCGCTGCGCTGGGCCTGCCGGACCAGCGCCGCGACCCGCTCGCACGCCGCCGCATCAGCGACCGAGGTCCCGCCGAACTTGAGGACGGTCGGGTGGGCTCGGCGCGCTGCCGGTTCTCTCGATTCACTCACGGACTCACCCCTGGAAGACCCTCACGCGCCGGGCCAGCTCCGCCCCGCGCACGCCACTGGACGACATCGATTGTAGGAAACCGTTCCGAAGAACGGTCTATCGCGGCGAGATATGCGCCCGCTTTCGAGTGGCCCGCGTCTGCGGGCAACCGTGCGGGAGCGGGTCAGAACATCCGAATCGTGGGTTCATGGCAAGGGCGATGCGTGAGCGCGAAAGCTGGCAGCGCGCGGCGCCCCCTGTCAAGCGGAATGCGCAGCCCGCCGAACATCGCTGTTAGCGCCGAGTTGGGGTGGGGGTGACGGGCGGGACTCGAGCGCTAGTGTTGACGGCCCCCACTTGACCCCAGCCAGCACGGTGTTGATAGCGATCACACCGATGCGAAGATCGGAGCCGCAGGCGAGTTAGACCACGGTCGCTCGCCCGACCTTGCGAGCGTCGGTGGGCGTTGTCGCCGTGTGGTGCGGCGCAAACAACGTGCGGAGCCGCCCGAAGAGGGCCAAGGGACTCTTGTATCCACCCCGTTCGATTCCTACCCGTCGCATGGTTCGGAGGGACGCGGCTTGCCGCCGTGCCAGCTCAGACTGCGCCAGGTTCCGGGCCAGGAGTCCGGCTTGGCGCGTGTGCTCGTCGGCCTTATCAACCACGCGCAACCGCATCCACAACTCGCCCAACTTCAAGTGGGCGATGAAGCTCTGGGGCGCAAGGCGGACGGCGGTGCGAAGCTCCTCGATCGCGGGCTGTATCTCGAGGTTCACGCACAGCGCCATTCCCAGCAACACCCGCAGCTCCGCGACTGCCGGATGTTCCGCCACTGCGTGCCGCAACTGGCTCGCCAGGTCGCGGCGCTCCTCTGGCTCGAGGAGGTAGGGATCGGCAAACATTCGCACTAAGAGTCCGCGGGATCGCTGGGTAACGCTGCCCGCAGGAAGGGACGCGACCGCGTCGTGTTCGGGCCCTATCACGCTCGTATGGTCCATGGCTGGATCCATCCTATGGTGGTGCTTGCGTTCGGGTCCGGCAGGCAGGGCGTTGCTTCCGCGCCTTGCCCGCCGGCTCACCGAGATCTGTGCCCACTACGCTACGGCAAACCGTTTTTCCACCTGCCTAAGAACGTCGGGCTCCGGCTTGAACACGAACTCCGGATAGCCGAGCTGGCCCATCTCCGGGATGTCGAGGCCGTTCACTTCCGTCTCCACTGAAACACGATGGCCGACGAAATACTCCAGCACGTAATTCAACGCGAAGCTGAAGGTGAAGACGAAGCCCAGCAGGGTGGAGATCCCCACCAGTTGGGCCGCGAGCTGGCTCGCGTCACCGTAGAAGAGGCCGGTAACCGAGCCGGTGACGCCGTTCCAGCTCCCGCCGTAGTTGGTCGTGCCGTCTGCGAAGAGGCCGACCGCCAGCACGCCCCAAAGCCCGTTGGTGCCGTGCACCGACACCGCACCCACGGGATCATCCACCTTCATGACGTTCTCGACGAATGCGACGCTGAGGCACACCAGCACCCCGGCGACAAATCCGATGATGGCCGCGCTGGGGGCGCTGACGAAGCCGCTCGGCGCCGTGATTGCCACCAGCCCGGCCAGCAACCCGTTGCCGCTCATCGAGGCGTCCGGCTTGCCTTTCAGCGCCCACATATAGAGGATCGCGCCGAACGTGCCCGTGCAGCCCGCGAGCATGGTGGCGACCGCGATCGAGCCGATCCGCAGGTTGCCGCTCGTCGAGGCGCCGAGCGTGCTGCCTGGATTGAACCCGAACCACCCGAACGCCAGAATGAAGCAGCCGATCAGCACGGCTGAAATGTCGTGCCCGATGATCATATTGCTCGAGCCGTCGCGGTTGAACTTTGCTATCCGCGGACCGAGGATCATGGCAACCGCCAGTGCGGTCATTCCCCCGACCGCATGCACGACGCCCGAGCCGGCGAAGTCACTGTAACCCTTGCCCAAGCCAAGGTTGCTGCCCAGTTGCGACAGCCACCCGCCGCCCCACGCCCAGTTACCGTAGAGCGGATAGGTCAGCGCGCCCATCAGGACCGAGGAAACCGCGAAGGCGTAGAACTTCCAGCGTTCCGCGCAGGCGCCGGTCACGATGGTGAGCGCCGTGTCCATGAACACCATCTCGAACAGAAAGATCACCATCACGCCGACGTCGTACGCGCGGCCGGCGAGGAACATCCCGACGGTGCCGAAGAGGCCCCACGTATGGCCGAACAGCGTTATGGTCTGCTCCCCGCTCAACGGAGCCAGGCCACCGAGGTTGCTATTTCCGGCCGAGCCACCCATCTGAATCGCGAAGCCGACGAGCCAGTACGCCAAGAGACCGCAGCCGTACACGAGAAAGTTCATCATGTAGGTGTGGTTGGCGTTCTTGACCCGGGTTAGGCCGGACTCGACCATGGCGAAGCCAGCCTGCATGAACATGACGAGGAAGCCGCACACCAGCGTCCACACGAAGTTGATCGCGATCTTGTTCTGGCCCGCCAAGTTGGCGAGATCGCCGATCGTGGGGCCTGTCTTCGGGTCCGCGGCGGGGACGTCGTTGATCGTTCCGGTGATCGTGCCGCCCGGATCGCCCTTCTGCAATGCGGTGGCCGGGGGCGCCTTGGCCGCGGCGTCCTTGAGTTCGGCCGTCGTCGGGGAGACGGGCGCCGGCGCCTGCGGCGTAGCCTGCGCCCGCGCCGGGGTACTCATCGCCGCCATCGCGACCGCGCAGAGGAACAGACTCAGTAAGCAACTTCGCGCGAGTTTCATCATGTACGCTCCAGTAGTCGTGCCGGTGGTCGTAGTGGCCGCTTGAGAAGGCGGGGTGGTCACGTTTTCCAGATCGCGTTCCGATTGAGCGCCGCGGGCAGGATGACGACGATCCCGTACAGACTCGTGGCGATCCCGACCAAGGCGAGTGCAATGCGGCCGCCGGTGCTGGCGACCACCTGCAATCCGCCGAGCGTGATGAGCCATCCGAGAAGGGCGACGAATGCTCCGCCGAGCTTAGCGGCTTCTCCTCCCGGGCGCTGCGCGACCTTTCCCTCGAGCGGCTTGATGCGCCGGGACATCACCAGACTCGCCACCAGGCCGGCCACGCCGACGATCAGCAACAACTTCCCGGATCCACCCGACCAGGTCGCGAGACCGGCGCAGGCCAGCGTCAGGCCCACGAGAAACACCGTGAAACTGCGTCCTTGTGCCTTACTTGCGGCCATCGAAAATCGCCTCCTCGACCCCCGAGGGATCGGTGGTTAGGGGACCGTCACCGCGGACGCGCCCCGTTCATTGCTTCAGCGGGGTCCGCGCGGTCGTCGCCTTGACCGGCAAGGCGAGGAACACTGCGAACTCCACCGCGGCCATCAGCTCGACTGCCACCGGCAACTGGTCCTGCAGCCTCAAGACCAGCATGAATGCCACCATCGCGAACCACTGCCAGCGGGAGCGGCGCAGCCTCTCGAGACGCGTCGGCATGGAGAAGAGGTCGCCGAAGGCGAGCGGCAGGTTCGCGCCCGCGCGCTCGCGCGCGCGCATGCACGCCACCGCGAAGAAGCCCGCGAGCATCAACTCGATGAGGATCGTCTTCCCGTCCATGGGCGACTCCCAAACAGGCCACGCGCGCCGGACCCACGGAGGTCCCACACGGGCCCCGGACAGCACACCGGGCCGGATGGAACCGAGCCCAGCAGCGACAGCTCCCGACGTGATAATGCGCAGAACAGCGGTGGCGTAGGACACGCTGTGCACGGAATTGTGCAGTGCCTGCACACCGATGTCAACAGCCTGCACCTGCTGTGCGAATGCCATTGCCGTGTGATCGCAATACCTTGCGTGACGCGCACGGGCGGGATATCCTTAATCCAGTCGATCAGCATTTGGCAAACCGCCAAGATGCGTGGAGCTATGCTTGGCACTCGCGGTCGTGCTCGTCGCGGCCAAGCTCGGAGGCGACATCGCGGAACGGCTGGGGCAACCGGCCGTGCTCGGCGAGCTGCTCGCCGGCATTCTCTTGGGCAACCTCGATCTGGTGGGCCTCTCCTGGGTTGGTTCGATCCCTGGGGATGGCACCATCGACGTGCTTGCCAAGCTGGGCGCCGTGCTGCTGCTGTTCGAAGTCGGCCTCGAATCCACCGTCGGCGACATCATGAAGGTGGGGGGGCGAGCGTTCGTCGTCGCCGTGCTCGGGGTGGCCACGCCGTGGGTGCTGGGCTGGGGAGTGGGTGCGCTCGTCCTCCCCCATGGCTCGTCGTACATGCACGCGTTTCTCGGCGCCACGCTCACGGCCACGAGCGTTGGCATCACGGCGCGGGTCCTCAAGGACCTCGGGCAGGCTCAGTCGCCCGAGGCCCGGGTCATTCTTGGGGCCGCCGTCATCGACGACGTCCTGGGACTCGTGATCCTTGCCGTGATCACGAGCCTCATCACCACGGCTGATCGCGGCGCCGGAATCTCCTACATTCAGCTCGCCCTGGTATTCGGGAAGGCCTTGGCGTTCCTCGTGGGCGCGCTGGTGGTGGGTCGGGCGTTATCGCCGAGGCTGTTCGCGCTGGCGGGCCGACTGCGCGGCCAGGGGATCCTGCTCATCACGGCGCTGGTGCTCTGCTTCCTGCTCGCCTACGTCGCCTCGGTGGTCGGCCTCGCTCCAATCGTCGGCGCGTATGCGGCGGGCCTGGTGCTCGAGGAGGCGCACTACACACAGCTGGTCGCGCGGAGCGGCCGCTCTCTCCCGGAGCTCGTGCGCCCGCTTGCGACGTTCTTGGTGCCCGTCTTCTTCGTGGTCATGGGTACTCGCGTGCGGCTCGAGACGTTCGCCCACCCCGAGATCTTGGGGCTGGCCGGCCTACTCACCGTCGCCGCGATACTCGGCAAGCAGGCTTGCGCGTTGGGTGGACTCGGCGCCCCGTTGAATCGCCTGGCGATCGGAATCGGCATGATTCCCCGAGGCGAAGTGGGCTTGATCTTCGCCAACCTGGGACTCGGCCTCACGCTGTACGGCGCGCCGGTAGTGGATCAAGGGATCTATTCGGCCGTCGTGATCATGGTCGTGCTCACGGCGTTGATCACGCCGCCGGCGCTGACCTGGTGCTTCCGACGCGCCGCGTCGCAGCCGGGTGCCGCCTGGAAGGGACCTGCGCCGGTTCCCGCCTTGGCCGCGGCGACGGTTGACGACGGCTCGACTGGGGCGCCCCATCGCTTCCTGTGGTCCGCGTACCGCCAGGCGCAGCCATGGCTAAGCGCGAGTCGAGCTGGCCCCGCCGCTCGGTCCGACGGTCCCAAGAAGGCACGGCCGGTGGGGGGCGCGCGGCCGCCCTTGAAGTCGGCTGGGTAGCAGCTTGCCACGCGGCGTGCTGTCCGGCGAACCTCGCGCCGCGTGCAACGCTTGAAGAGCGTTTGCACACGACGCGTCACCAGCGCGTCCCCCTCGCACGAGCATCGAGTTTTTCTTGACGCCATCTCGCCCTGACGATACGTTCCCGCCGGTCTATGGCCTTGGGGCTTTGGGGGCGGCGTGTTGAGGCCCGATCTGAATGAGATGTCGCTGGGTTACCACCGTGCCAAGGAGATCCGCCCCGTGGCCCTGCAGCCCCATCCGTACGAATTCTTCTTGTATTACGACGTGTGATGCGAGGGAATGAGGCGGTGGGGACGCTCCGGCCGCCTCTCCTGCCATGACCGCGACCATCGAGAAGGCCACAGGAGCCACGAAGCGGGACGTCCTTAATCTCTGCCGCGAGCAGGGAGTGGCGTTCCTGCGGCTCCAGTTCACCGACATCCTCGGCATCAACAAGAACTTCGAGGTGCCCGAGAGCCAGTTCGACAAGGCGCTTTCGGGTGATATCCGGTTCGACGGCTCGGCGATCGAGGGGTTCGTGCGGATCGAAGAGTCGGACATGGTGCTGAAGCCGGACTTGGACACGTTCCGGATTCTTCCCTACGACGACGAGGGCGGGCGCGTCGCGCGCCTCTTGTGCGACATCTATCACCCCGACGGCACGCCGTTCGCCGGCTGCCCGCGACAAACCCTGAAGCGGCAGATCGCGCGGGCCACGACGGTGGGCTACGAGGTCATGGTGGGGGTCGAGGCCGAGTTTTACATCTTCCAACCTGACGCCGAGGGACGTCCCACGACCGTTACGCACGACAGCGGCGGCTACTTCGATCTGACACCGGTGGATCGCGCGGAACAGATCCGGCGTCTCATTGTGCGGGACTTGGCGTCGTTGGGGTTCGAAGTCGAAGGCGGCCATCACGAGGTGGCCCCCGGCCAGCATGAAATCGACTTCCGCTACGCCGCAGCGCTTGAAACGGCGGACAACCTCGCGACGTTCAAGTTCATCGTGCGCAACGTCGCCTACCGGCACGGCTTTTTGGCCACGTTCATGCCGCAGCCGATCTTCGGGCAGGCGGGCTCCGGCATGCACACGAGCCACTCGCTGTTCCGCGGCGGCACGAACGCCTTCCATGACCCGAAGGCGCAGTGGGAGCTCTCGGAGATCGCGCGCCAGTACATCGCCGGCCTCTTGGCGCACGCGCGCGGCTTCTGCGCCGTCACGAACCCGCTCGTCAACAGCTACAAGCGCCTCGTCCCGGGGTACGAAGCGCCGGTGCACGTCGCCTGGTCCATGCGGAACCGGTCGCCGCTGGTGCGCATTCCGGACCGCCGCGGCATCGGTACGCGGTGCGAGCTGCGGATGCCGGATCCCGCCGCCGACCCGTATCTGTCGCTGGCGGTGCAAATCGCCGCCGGGCTCGACGGCATTGAGCAGCACCTCACGCCGCCCGAGCCCGTGGACAAGAACATCTTCGAGATGAGCTTCCGCGACCGGCGCCATCATCGGATCGACGACCTGCCAAGAGACTTGCACGAGGCACTCGAGGCCCTCGAGAAGGACACCGTGATTCGGGCCGCGTTGGGCGACCACATCTACGAGCGCTTCGTCGATGCGAAGCAGCGGGAGTGGCAGGCCTACATCGGTCAGGTGAGCGAATGGGAGCTCAAGCGTTACTTGGGGCAGTACTAGTGGACTGTAACAGTTGAATTACCAGTGGCCCGAATGCGGTGCGCCGGATTCGTGTAGGTCCAGCGGATCGGCTTCGGATGCCGATTGGCTGCGCGGATGTAGCGCATGATCTTGCGGGCGAGATCGGGCACGGAGGTGAAGATGCCCCGGGCGATCACGTCGCGCTCAATCTTCGCAAACCAGAGTTCGACTTGGTTGAGCCAGGACGCGTAGGTCGGCGTGTAGTGGAGGTGGACCCGGCGGTGGGCGCGCAGGAACTGTCGGACGCGTTCGGTTTTGTGCGCCGAGAGGTTGTCGGCAATGATGTGGATCTCCTGACGCTGGGGCTGCTGCGCGAGAAGCCCCGCCAGGAAGGCCACGAACGCCTCGCTCGTGTGGCGGGGGACCGTTTGGCCGTAGACCCGGCCCGTCTTGGTGTTGAGCGCGGCATACAGGGACAGGGTGCCGTGCCGGACATACTCGAAGCCGTGTCGTTCCGCCCGCCCCGGGGAGAGGGGCAACACGGGATCCGTGCGGTCCAGGGCTTGGATCGCCGTCTTCTCGTCGACGCAGAAGATCACCGCGTGCTGCGGGGGATGGACGTACAAGCCAATGACATCAGCGGCCTTCGTTTCAAAGTCCGGGTCGTCCGACGCCACGTAGCGCTCCACGCGGTGCGGCTGCAACCGGGCCCGCTGCCAGATGCGCGCCACCATCATGTGGCTGACGCCCAGTCGCTGCGCCAGCTTGCGGGTGCTCCAATGCGTCGCGCCATCTGGGGGCGTGCGCTGCGTCAGCGCCAAGATGCGCGCCTCGAGCTGCGGCGTCCGCCGCTGGACGGCGCGGCCGCGGTGCCGGGAGTACAGGCCGGCCAGGCCAGCGTCCAGAAACCGTTGGCGCCAGCGACTCACGTACCGGGCGTCGCAGCCCACGGCCGCCTGAATCGTCGTGTACGACCGGCCCTCAGCCAACAGCAAAATCACGCGGGCCCGCCGGACGTCCTCGACCCGCAACGTCCGCGCCCGGAGGCGCGCCGCGAGCGTCGCGCGCTCGCCCGCCGTCACCTGCAGGACGGGAGGTTTCATGTCCCAGAACATACACCACGGTACTAGCCATTTCAACGTTACAGTCCACTAGTGGACTGTCTCTCTTTTTCCGATAGCACGAATGCGGTGCGTCGGGTCGGTGTAGGCCCAGCGAAAGGGGCGACAGGTTTTGTTGTGGGCCCGGATGTATTGCATCAGCTTGCGTCGCAGATCGGCGGTCGAGGTGAAAATGCCGCGCGCGAGGCAGTCGCGCTCGATCTTCGCAAACCAGAGTTCGATTTGATTCAGCCACGAGCTGTAGGTCGGCGTGTAGTGCAGCGTGACGCGCGGGTGCGCGACGAGCCACGCGGCGACCGCCTTCGTTTTGTGCGCCGCGAAGTTGTCGGCGATGAGATGAATCGGGCGGCGCTGCGGCTGGGCGGCCACCAGCTGGTCCAGGAAGGCCAGGAACTCGACACTCGTATGGCGGGCGACGGTGCGGCCCTCGACATGGCCCGTGCCGACCTCGAGCGCGGCGTACAGCGAGAGCGCCCCGTGGCGGACGTATTCGAAGCCATGCCGCTCCGCGCGGCCGGGCGACAGCGGCAGCACGGGATCCCGCCGGTCGAGCGCCTGGATGGCCGTCTTCTCATCTACGCAAAACACCGCCGCGTGGGCCGGCGGCTGGAGGTAGAGGCCGATGATGTCGGCCGCCTTCTGCTCGAAGTCGGGGTCGGGGCTCGCGACGTAGCGCTCCAGCCGGTGCGGTTTCAACCCCGCCCGCTGCCACACGCGATGCACCGTGGCGGGGCTGACGCCCAGGCGCTGGGCGAGGCGGCGGACGGACCAGTGGGTGTAGGGTGGTGGGGGCGGCCGCTGGGTCGCCGCGATGATCTTGGCTTCGCGCGCGGGACTCAACCGATCGGGGCGGCCCGAGCGCGGCGCATCCCGCAGCCCCATGACCCGGGCGCGGTGGAACCGCCGCTTCCAGCGGCTGATGCTGCTGGGGGCGAACCCGAGCTGCGCGGTGATCGTCTCGTACGCGGTGCCGGCGGCCAGGGCGAGAATCAGCCGGGCGCGGCGGGCCAGCCCCACCGGGATGCGCGTGGCGCGGGTCATGGCCTCCAGCTCGGCGCGCTCCACCGCCGCGAGCTGGAGGGCGAAGGTCGGGGTGAACATGCTCGAAGATACGCCAGGACCGATACTATTGCAACTTCAGAGACACTCCACTAGATCCCGAGTCCGACCCGCGTTGCTGAGTCCCCGAGCACCCCCGCACTCCGATCCACCAACCCCTCCAACCCCTCGCGGGCTAGCCACCCCACCCTCCCGTGCTACTGCTGCAAATCGTCATCCACGATGTGCATGATCTGCAACAACCAAAAGACAATCCAGCAGCAATCCCGAATAGGGTCTTGCCGAACGTAACATATTACCTGCATATTCTGCACGAACTCCGGTGCATGGGTAGACGGCGATGCTCGCCCCCGCGGCCCTGTCCTCAGTGATCGATCCGAGGACGGTCCGGGACGGGCCACGGGTTGGTGCGCCGCTGCCCGGGGGAGCGGAGGAACCTCACCCCGGGAGGCCGGGCAGCAACGCGAACGTGGCGGCTCAGTCGGTTCACTCACTCACGATTAGCTACAGGAGAGTCTATGCGTCGTTTGACGATCCGCGGCACGCGAGCCCTGCTCCTCGGCATGGTGCTCGCACCGGCGTGGCTCGCCGCCCAGAGCGCACCTCCGGCGCGAGCAGACACGGCAGCGAAGAAGACGAAGCCCGACACGACGACGAAGAAGGCCGAGCCGCCACCGGCCCCCCCGACCCCGGTGAACCATCTGGAGACGTCGATCGCCGGGATCAAGCTCACGGGCTTCGCGGAAGGGTCGTACGCCTACTCGGGGCGCTCGAGCGGCGACACGGCCATCGTCGGTCGCCTGTACGACCGGTTCCAGAACCAGTTCATGCTCAACGCGCTCGCGGTCGTGCTCGACAAGCCGTACGACCCGACGAAGTTCAGCGCGGGGTTCCATACCGAGCTCCTGATCGGGCAGAACGCGAGGCTCATCAAATCCTCCGGGCTCGACTTGGGGCAACAGGCCGACTTGCCGCATCTCTACGTCACCTTGAACGTCCCGACCGCCAGCGGCAACGGGCTGCAGTTCAAGGTGGGGCGTATCCCGACCCTCATGGGCGTCGAGGTCATCGAGACTCCCGCCAACCCCAACTGGTCGGAAGGGAACCAGTTCATCTACGTCGAGAACTTCACGGCGACCGGCCTCAGCGTCGAGACCAAGTTCAGCAACTACGTGGACGCACAGTTTCGCGTGATCAACGGCTGGGACCTGGTCCAGGACAACAACGCCCACAAGTCGCTGATGGGGCGGATCGGACTCTATCCAGATACGCTCAGCTCGATCGGCATTACGGGGTTCGTGGGCCCCGAGGAGCCCAACGACAACCTGCACAAGCGCTCGGGTGTGGAAGCGGTCTTGTGGCGCAAGTTTGGCAACACGCAGGTGTGGGTGCAGGGCGACTGGGGCAAGGAGCAGGCGAATGCGGCGCTGCCGGTGCCGACCCAGGACGCCACGTGGTCGGCATACGGCGCCTGGGTGACCTACGATTTCAGCGCGACCGTGGGCTTGGCCCTGCGCGGCGACTACGTCAATGACAAGAATGGCGCGCGCTCGAGCGGCGCACTGGGTTATCCGGCGCTTCCAGCGAATAACACCGGGCACAAGTTCGGCAGCGCGACCGCCACCCTGAACGTGAAAGCGTGGCCGAACGCGATCGTCCGGCCGGAGCTGCGCTACGACAGCTCCTCGTTGCTCGCGTTCGCCGGCCATGCGAACCAGGTCACGATGGCCGTCGGCTTGGCGTACGTGTACTGAGTCCGAGCGGAGGAGACGGCCCAGCGGGTGGCATCGGTCAGGGGAGGGGGATCGAAGGCGCCCGGGCCGCTGCTCGCTGGGCTGGCTCAGGCGTCCCGCACTCTCAGCCCGACGCCATTGCTGCGATGGTTCGCTCCGGTTCGGTGCGACTTCAGTACGGTGAGCTTAAAGCCGCTGCTCGGCCGCACGGGCGTGCGCTTCCAACCCTTCCGCGCGGGCCAGCCACACGGCATCCTCGATGAGCGGCCGCGCGGCGCGCGCGTGGTCCAGGCGCAACCAGGTGCGCACGCGGAGGAACGTGTAGACCGAGAGGCCACCCCGTGCGCGGGCCGTGCCGCCCGTGGGCAACACGTGATTGGGCCCCGCGCCGTAGTCGCCCAGCACCTCTGCGCCGAGCGGGCCCAGGAACATGGCGCCGTAGTGGGCCAGCCGCGGCGCGACCGCCGCCGCGTCTCGGAGCTCGAGTTGCACATGCTCGGGCGCGATCGCGTCGCACACCGCGATCCCTTCGTCGATGTCCGCCACCACGATCACGCCGCCGTTCGCGAGCGCCGCGCGCGCGACGGCGGCGGTCGCGAGATCGTTGAGCTGGCGCGCGAGCGCAGCGTCGACTCGCTCAGCGAGGCCGGGATCCGTTGTCACGAGCAGCGGGACGGCCGCCGGGTCGTGCTCCGCCTGCGCCAAGAGGTCGGCGGCGACCCGCTCGGGGTCCGCCGCCCCGTCGGCGAGCACCGTGAGTTCGGACGGGCCGGCCAGCATGTCGATCGCGGTCGACCCGGCGACGAGCTGCTTTGCGGCCGTGACGTAGCGGTTCCCCGGGCCGACGATGACGTCACACGGCGCGATCGGGCCGGCGCCGTAGGCGAGCGCCGCGATCGCGTGCGCGCCACCGGCGGCGAGTAGCCCATCGGCGCCCGCCACGGCGGCGGCGGCGAGCGTCAGGGGCTCGGGCTTGGGACTCGCCACCCACACTTCGCGCACGCCGGCCACGCGCGCGGTGACGGCCGTCATCAGCACCGACGACGGCAGGGGATGGCGACCCCCGGGTGCGTAGCAGCCAGCCCGTTCCATGGGGACGATCCACTGCCCGGCAGCTCCGCCGGGCAGTGGCACTGTCACCGCAGCGAGCGCACACCGCTGTGCTTCGGCGAATACCCGGATCCGCTCCGCCACGCGCTCGAGACGCTCCCGATCGTGATCGGGAAGCGAGGCGAGGGCCTGGGCGAGCCCCGCGCGCTCGTGCCAGAGCGGCCCTCCCGGCGCCACGTCGCCGAACCGCTCGGCATACGTGCGCAGGGCCGCCTCGCCGTCCGTTCGCACGGCCGCGACGATCGGCGTCGCCGCGGCGAGGGCCTCGCCATCGACGGCCGCGCCCGGCCGGCGCTTGACGTCCGCCGCCGAGCGGCGGCGCAGCAGGGGGGCGCTCATCGCTCGGCACCGCGTTTCGCGGCCATCGGGCGGCGCGTCACGGCGCCGTGGCGCCGCGCCAGCTCGGCGCGCACATCCGCGAGCGATCCGCCGCCGCGGGCGAGGGCTACAAGCGCGAGATAGAGCAGGTCGGCGGTCTCGTGCACCACCGCCCACGGCGTCGCGGCCTCCGCGAGCTCGGCCGCTTCCTCGGCGAGCTTGGCGGCGAGCAGTGCGGGATCGGCGAGCAGCTTCGCGGTGCCGGAGGCGGGATCGGGCCGCTCGGCGCGCTCGGCGATCGTGCGCTCCAGATCTGCAGGAGCGAACTCGGCCGGCCAGCAGGCCCGCCGGTCCAGGTGACAGAAACCGGCGCCGTGCTGGCGCACGGTGAATCGCAGCGCGTCGCGATCGCAATCCACGTCCACGCGCAGCAGGTCCTGGCGGTTGCCCGATGTCTCGCCCTTTACCCACAGCGCCCGCCGCGAGCGCGACCAATAGATGCCCCGGCGCTCGGTCACGGCGCGCACCACCGACTCCCGGGTGCTCCACACGAGGCCGAGCGCGCGTTCCCACTCGTCGCACACCACCGTGGGCCAGGCGCCACCGTCGAGTGGCTTCGCGAGCGGCGCGGCCACTGCCTCGCCGAGCGACAACCGCCCGTTATAGAGGGCCATGCCCACTTGCGCATCCGCCCCGATTCCGTCGAGGGCGGCGATCTCGGCGGCGGTGGTGATGCCGCCCGCCGCCGTCAGGCGAGCGTCACCGGCGGCCCGCACGGCCGCCGCGACGGCCGGAAAGTCAAAGCCGTCCATGGCGCCTTCCCGTTCTACCTGCGTGAACAAGAACCCGCCCACGAACGGCGCGAGCTCACGGATCCGCTCGAGCACCGAGACGCCGGTGGCCGCGCGCCAACCGTCCACGACCACCTGGCCGCGCTCCGCGTCGACCGCCGCGATCAACCGCTCGCGCGGCAGCGCGCCGCAGAACGCGGGGCTCGCCGCGGTGCCGATGACGATCTTCGCCGCGCCGGCATCGAGCCACGCCCGCGCCGTGTCGAGATCGCGGATGCCGCCCCCGACCCGGCAGGGCGCGCGCCGCACCATGGTCCGGATCAGCCCGGCGTTCGAGCCCCGGCCGAGGGCGCTGTCGAGGTCGACCACGGCCACCTCGCCCGCTAGGGCGAACTCCTCGAGCCGTGCCAACGGATCGCCCCCGTCTAGCACGAAGTCCCGCCCGTGGCGCAGCTGGACGGAGCGGCCGTTGATGAGGTCGATGCTGGGGACGATCATCGCCGTGTCCGAATCCCGCGGAGCGCGAGATTGGCCTTGATCCCGGCAACGGTCTCGTCGCCGTCGTGGAAGACGGACGCGGCGAGCACCGCGTCGGCGCCGGCGCGAAACGCCTCGGCGACGTGGGTGGGGGTCCCGATGCCGCCCGAGGCGATCACCGGCACGGTGACCGCGCCGACCACTGCCCGGACGAGCTCCCGGTCCGGCCCGGCGCGCGTGCCGTCCCGGTCCCAGCTGGTCAGCAGTATCTCCCCCGCGCCGAGGCGCGTGCCCTCTTGCGCCCACGCGACGGCATCGGCCCGCCCGAGCACGCGGCCGCCATGGGTGAGCGCCTCCCAGCGGTCTCCTTGGCGTCGCGCATCGATGGCGAGCACGACGCACTGGCTGCCGAATTCCTGGGCCAGTTCGGCGAGGAGCGCCGGGCGCTCTACGGCCGCCGTGTTCACGCTCACTTTGTCCGCACCGGCCGCGAGCAGCCGGCGCGCGTCCGCGACGGTCCGCACCCCCCCGCCCACGGTCAGCGGAATCCGGATCGCCGCGCGCACTCGGGCCACCGTCTCGACCTCGGTGTTGCGGGCCTGGGGCGACGCTGCCACGTCGAGCACGACGAGTTCGTCCGCACCCTGCGCTTCGTAGCACGCGCCTTGGGCGGCCGGGTCGCCCACGTCCCGCAGCTCCTGGAATCGCACCCCTTTCACGACCCGGCCGTCCCGCACGTCGAGGCAGGGCACCAGGCGCGGCAGCAGGCCGGGCAGCGCGGTGGGATCTGGGACACTGGGTCCGGCCCGTTCCCCCCCGAGCCAGCGCTCGAGCAGCGCCGCGCCGTAGGCGCCCGACAACTCGGGGTGGAACTGACAGACGAGGAGCTGATCGTGCTCGAGCGCGGCCACGAAGGGCGTTCCGTGCGTCGTCCAGGCCGGGCTCCAGCCCGGCGGTGCCTCGCGCAGCGCGTAGGAGTTGGCGAACGCCGCCACGCCCGTGGTGACGAGCCGCGCCCCCAGCTGGGCCGTCACGGCGTTCCAACCGAGGTGGGGCACGCGCACCTTGCCCGAGAGCCGCCGGCACGTGCCCGTGATGAGCCCCAGGCCCGCGACGCCCGGCGCCTCCTCACTCGCGTCGCACAGCATCTGCATGCCCAAGCACACCCCGAGGAGCGGCGCGCCGCGTGCGACCACGTCCGTGATGGCGCGATCGAGGCCGCGCGCGCGCAGCGTGCCGACCCCCGCGCCGAACGCGCCCACCCCGGGCAACACGACCCGGGCGGCTCGGCCCACCGCGTCGGCGTCGCCCGCCACCACCACGCTCGCCCCGAGGCGGCGGAAGCCGCTCGCGATCGAGGCCAGGTTTGCAACCCCGGAATCGACGATCACGACGTCAGCCATCGCGCCGCTCCCCTCCCGCGAGCGTGCCCTTGGTCGACGGCACGTCCGGAAACCCGGAGGCGGCCACCGCCTGCTTCAGGGCAAGCGCGGTCGCCTTGACGGCGGCTTCGGCCTTGTGGTGGTCGTTCTCGCCCCTCAGCACGTCGACGTGTAGGGTGAGCTGCGCCGCCGTCGCGAGCGAGCGGATGAAGTGCGGAATGTTCTCGCAGGCGAGGCCCCCGATCGCCTCGCGGCGCAGGCCCAGCGACACCTCGGCGTACGGACGCCCCGACAAGTCCACGACGGCGCGCGCCAGCGCTTCGTCGAGCGGTGCGTAGGCCCAGCCGAACCGGGCCACGCCGCGTCGCTCGCCCAACGCCCGGTCCAGCGCCTGCCCGATTGCCAGCGCGCAGTCCTCGGCCGTGTGGTGGTCGTCGACCGCGAGGTCGCCCTCGCACGTGAGCGCGAGGTCGAACCGGGCGTGACGGGCGAACGCCGTGAGCAGATGGTCGAGGAAGCCGATGCCTGTCCGCGCGTCGCCCCGCCCGCTGCCGTCCAAGTCGAGGGTCACGGTGATCGACGTCTCGCGCGTGGCGCGGGTGACGGTCGCGGTCCGCGCGGTCATCGCCCGAGACCCTGGGCTGCGAGCGCCACGTCGAGCGCCTCACACAGCCGGTCGAAGTCCGGGGCGTTCCCGGGCAGGGTGATCCGGAGCGCCGACTCGAGGCCCGGGCGGTCCGGGAAGTCCCGGACGACCACGCCGCCCACGGTGAGATCGGCGCGCAGGACGGGCGCGCGGGGGCCGCATTCGACGAACAGGAAGTTCGCCTGCGACGGCCGCGGGGAGAGGCCGTACGCGGTAAGCTGCGCGGCGAGCAGCCGGCGCTCCTCGCGGATCCGCGCCACGTGGGCTCGCATCGGCTCGCCGCCGCGCTCGAGCTGGGCGAGGGCCAGCGCGACGGACGGGGCGGCCACGGAGTAGGGACCGCCGGCCGCCCGCAGCACGCCGATCACGTACGGACTGCCCACGGCGTACCCGACGCGACAGCCGGCCAGGCCCCACGCCTTGGAAAACGTGCGCAGCACGAGGACGTTCGGGAGATCGAGGACAGCCGCCGTGAGGTCGGCGTCGGCGTACTCGACGTACACGTGATCGAGGATCACGAGCGCGTTCGGGACGCGGGCGGCGAGGGAGCGGATGTCGGCGAGCGTCGCGACGCTGCCCGTGGGATTGTTGGGCGAGACTACGACGACCACGGCCACGCGGGCCTCGAGCCGCTCGAGAAACCCGTCGAGCGGAAAGGCGTCGCCCCACCATGGCACTCGCACGAGCGTGCCGCCGCCGAGCGCGGCGCAGCGATCGAACATGTCGAAGCTCGGCTCGGGAAGCAGCATGCTGCGGCCGGGCTCGAGAAAGGCGCGGCACGCGCGGTCGATGGCCTCGTCGGCGCCGGCGGTCACGATCACGCGCTCGAGCGGGACGCTCAGGCGCGCGGCGAGCGCGGCCTCGAGCGCCGCCACCTCGGGATAGCGCCGCAGCAGTTCGAGATCGGCGCTCGCGAGCGCGGCGAGGAGGGTGCGCGGTGGCAGGGGCCCCTCGTTCGTGTCGAGGCGCAGCAAGGTCGGTCCGGCAGTGGTGCCACGCCGATAGGCGCGTTCCGGGTCGATCCGGGACACCGGCCCCGTCCGCGGGGATGCGGGGGAGGAGGCGCCGGTCATGGGACGATCTGGGAGAGCACGGAAACAACCAGGTCGGTGCCACCCGCCGCCTTGACGGCGGGGATCACCAGCGGCAGCGCGTCGCGCGGCACAGCGGCCTTCACCGCATAGCCACCGTTCCCGAACAGGGGTGCGACGGTGGCCTGGCGCATCGATGGCAGCGCTCGCACCACGGCGTCCAGGCAGTCGGCCGAGGCGTTCACCTCGAGCATCACGCGGTGCCGGGCGACGAGCACGGAGTTCAAGAGGAGCACCAGGTCGTCGATCCGTCGGCGTCGCGCGGGATCATCGAGCGCGCGAGGGTTGGCGTAGAGCCGCGTGGACGAGGGCATCACCTCGTCCACGATCGTGAGCCCGTTCGCCTCGAGCGTCGCGCCGGTGGCGGTGTTGTCCACGATTACGTCGGCGTCTTCCGGCGGGAACACCTCGGTCGCGCCGTAGGAGCGCACGAACTCGGCCGATATGCCGCGCCCGGCGATCCAGCGTTGGGCCAACCGCTCGTATTCCGACGCCACCACCAGGGTTCGCGCCGGCAGGCGGCCGTCCGCGAGCAGCGCCGCGGGCGCCGCCGCGACGACCTGCACCGGGTCGAGCCCGGTGTCGAGCAGCTCGACGAGCTCCGCCTCCAGCTCGGCCACCCAGTCGGCACCCGCGAACCCCACGTCGCGGCTGCCGAGCATGAGCATCTCGACGATGTTCTGCGGCTTGAGGGTCTTGGCCTCGGTGTCCGGCAACGACACCTCGGGCCGGTAGCCGCGGGCGCTGGGCCGGATGCCGATGCCGGCGTCGCCGAGCAGGGTGAGGACACCCTGCTCCATGCGGCCTTTCGGGAGCGCCAGGCGCAGCGGCGCGGCAGAACGGGATACGCGGGACATCTGTGGTGCTCCGATGTTGGCCGAACCGGAGCCCCCGGGATCGCGCACGTCGCCACAAAAGCACGACGCCGGCCCGGGGGGCCGGCGTCGGCGTTGCACTTAAGGCTCTACGGGTTGCTCGCTACCTTGCGTACGCCGCCGGCTGCCGCCCCTGGAGGAGGTGGTGATGATGATGCCGATGGTGTACGAGCGTGCGCTCCATAGTGCGGTAGATAACCCATCGCCTGCAGGCTGTCAACGACCGACTGGCGCGCCGCGTCACGGGGTCACCGCCGCGGGCGCGGCTTCGGGCCGCGGCTCCACCGGCGCGGGTACGGCGGCGGGGACCACCTTCTTGAACTGCGGACCGTAGCGGGCCCAGTGATCGACGACAGCCTGCCCCCGCGGGCTACCCGTGTTCGCCACATGCTCGCGGACGAGGTCCAGGACGAGTCGCTCGTCCGCGGGCGCGAGCGTCACGACCGCCACCATGTCAGCGTTTACGCGGGCCCCGAACGTTTCCGCCTCGTCGAGCACGTAGGCGACGCCGTTCGACATGCCGGCGGCGAAATTGCGCCCCACTTCCCCGAGCACGACCACGACGCCGGCCGTCATGTATTCGCAGCCGTGGTCCCCGGTCCCCTCGACCACGGCCACGGCGCCGGAGTTGCGCACGGCGAACCGATCCCCGGCGCGGCCAGCCGCGAACAGCCGCCCCGCCGTGGCCCCATACAGCACCGTGTTGCCGAGGATGACCTGGGACTCCCCCGCCACTGTGGGCGCGGCATCCCGGAACGGCCGCACCACGAGCTCGCCACCCGAGAGCCCCTTGCCGACGTAGTCGTTCGCCTCACCCTCGAGTTCGAGCCGCATGCCGGGCAGGGCGAAGGCGCCGAAGCTCTGGCCGGCGCTGCCCCGGAAGCGCAGGCGGATCGCTCCCGGCGCGAGGCCGACGTTGCCACTCCGGTCCGCAATGCGCCCGGCGATGCGCGCGCCGACCGTCAGGTGGTGGTTACCGATGTCGTACACGCCCGCGAAGGGCCGCCCCGCCTCGAGCCGTGGCCCGAGCGTGCGCAGGATTTCGTCGTCCAGGGAGTGGAGCCCCGGGCGGTCGTTCCGCGCGACGGTGCGCCGCCGCGGCGTGTCCTGCCCGGCGGTCGGATCGGCGAGCAGGAGCGACAGGTCGAGCATTTGCGCCCGCGGCACCTCAGGCCGGTCGACGCGCTCCAATAGCTGGACGCGGCCGATGGCGTCGTCCAGGGTGCGACACCCGAGCTCGGCGAGGATGCGGCGCACGTCCTCCGCGATCCAGGTGAAGTAGGCGACGACCTGCTCCGGCGTGCCGCGGAACTTGGCACGCAGGTCGAGGCGCTGCGTCGCGATCCCGGTGGGGCAGGAATTGAGATGGCATTGGCGCGCCATCGCGCAGCCGATCGCCACCAGGGCCGCACTGCCGAAGCCGTAGGTCTCCGCGCCGAGGAGCGCCGCGATCACGACGTCGCGGCCGGTGCGTAGGCCGCCGTCCACGCGCACTTCGATCCGATGGCGCAGGCCGTTCTCGATCAGGATTGCTTGCGTCTCGGCGAGGCCGAGCTCCCAGGGCGAGCCGGCGTGCTTGATCGACGAGAGCGGCGACGCGCCGGTGCCGCCATTGTGGCCGGAGACGAGCACGTAGTCGGCGTACGCCTTCGCCACGCCTGCGGCGACGCGCCCCACACCCGCTTCCGCCACGAGCTTGACCCCCACCCGCGCGCGCGGATTCACCTGCTTCAGATCGTGGATCAGCTGCGCCAGGTCCTCGATCGAGTAGATGTCGTGGTGCGGCGGCGGCGAGATCAGCGGCACCCCGGGCACGGAGTGCCGCAGGCGCGCGATCAACGCGGTCACCTTGTGGCCTGGGAGCTGGCCTCCCTCACCCGGCTTCGAGCCTTGCGCGATCTTGATCTCGAGCTCGTCGGCGCGCATGAGGTAGTGCGTCGTGACACCGAAGCGCCCCGACGCCACCTGTTTGATGCGGTTATCGGCGCGATCGCCATTGTCGAGCGGTGCGTAGGTGTCGGGATCCTCCCCACCCTCGCCGGAGTTCGAGCGCGCGCCCATCCGGTTCATCCCGATCGCGAGCGTGCGATGCGCCTCGGGGGAGAGCGCCCCGAGCGACATGGCGGTCGAGATGAAGCGGCGCCGGATCGCTTCGGCAGGCTCTACTTGATCGAGCGGGAGCGGTGGGCCGCCACGCAGGCGCAGCAGGTCGCGCGGGCTCGCGGGCGCCCGGGCGGCGACGCGAGCGCGGAACCCGTCGTACGCCTCGGGGGTGTCCGCGGCCACCGCCTGCTGCATCGCGCGCACGAGCGGTGGCGACCAGCCGTGATCCTCGCCGTCACGGCGATAGCGCACCCGCCCGTGATCCGGCAGGCGCTCGCCTGCGCCCTCTCCGGCTCCCTCTTGCTCTCCCTCCCCCTCCCCCCCCTCCTCCTCCGCCCCCTCGCTCTCCGCTCGGGCGGTGGCCGGGCCTTGCGGGTACGCGGCGCGCTGGAGCGCCAGCACGTCCTCGGCGATCTCGGCGAAGCCGATGCCGCCGAGCGGCGAGACCGTGCCCGTGAAGCACCGGTCGATCACCTCGGCGCCGAGTCCCAGCGCCTCGAAGATCTGGCCCCCGCAGTACGAGGACAGCGTCGAGATGCCCATCTTCGAGAGGATCTTCAGGAGCCCCTTCTCGGCGGCCGTGCGGAACCGGGCAGCCGCCTCCTCCCCCTCTCCCTCGACCTGCGTCCGCACCGACTCGAGCGCGAGCCACGGGTACACGGCTTCGGCGCCGTAGCCGATGAGCGCGGCGAAGTGATGCACGTCGAAGGCGTCGCCCGTTTCGGCCACGAGGCCGAGTCGGGTGCGCAGTCCCTTGCGCAGCAGGTACTGATGCACGGCTCCGACCGCGAGCACCATCGGCAGCGGTGCGCGCTCGCCATCGGCCGCGCGGTCTGAAACCACGAGGATGCGCGCGCCCTGACGGGTCGCGCTGGCGGCGGACCGGCACAGGCCGTCGAGCGCGGTCGACAGCCCGCCCGGCCCGCCGGCGGCCGGCCAGGTCGCGTCCAGGGTGGCGGCCTGCGCCCCGGCGATGCCGATGAGTGCCGCCATCTCGTCCGCGAGCAGCACAGGGTGCTCGTTGCGCACGAGCCGCAGCCCGGCTGGCCGGTCCGCGAGCGGCGAGCCGCGCCGACCGAGGTGCATGCGCAGCGACATGACCAGGGTCTCGCGCAAGGGATCGATCGGCGGGTTCGTCACCTGCGCGAAGCGCTGGCGCAGATACGTATAGAGGCTGGGGGGCACACGGGCGAGCGGTGGGATCGGCGTGTCGTCGCCCATGCTCCACACGGCGTCCAGCCCGCCCCGTCCCATCGGCTCGAGCACGTAGCGCAGGTCCTCGAAGCTCCAGCCGAAGGCGAGCTGGCGCGCGCGCCGATCGGGCCCGCGCAGGGGCTCGCCCTGGGCGGCGGGTTTGGTCGGCCGCAGCGGGCGGATGCTCCGTGCCGCCCAGCGCGCGTACGGGCGGCGCCGCGCGATCTCGCGCTTGGCCTCGGCGTCGTGCAGCACGGCCTTGCGGCGCGTGTCCACCACCAGCAGTTCGCCCGGCCCGAGCCGCCCGCTCTCGATCACGGTCGCGGGATCCAGGTCCACGAGCCCGACCTCGGACCCGGCTACGACCAGCCCGTCGCGGGTGATCTTGTAGCGGCACGGGCGCAGCCCGTTGCGGTCGAGGGCGGATCCCACGAGCACGCCGTCCGAGAACGCCAGGGCCGCCGGGCCGTCCCACGGTTCCACGAGGCACTCGTGGAACTCGTAGAAACCCCGGAGCGCGGGCTCCATCTCTACCGCACCCTCGTGCGCCTGGGGGACGAGCATCATGAGCGCGTGCACCGGATCGCGGCCCGAGCGCACCAGCAGCTCGAGCGCGTTGTCGAGGCTGGCCGAGTCGCTGCCCGCGGCCCAGATCACCGGCTTCAGGCGATCGACGCTCTCCCCCCACAGCGCGGACGCGAGCGCCGGCTCGCGCGCCCGCATCGCGTTGCGGTTCCCCCACAAGGTGTTGATCTCGCCGTTGTGGGCGAGCAGGTGGAACGGTTGGACCAAGGGCCAGCTCGACGTGGTGTTCGTCGAGTAGCGCTGGTGAAACACGGCGAGCGCCGTCGCGAAGTCGGGAGCCTCGAGGTCGGGATAGAACGCCCCGAGCTGGGTTCCGGTGAGCAGCGCCTTGTAGACGATCGTCCGCGCCGAGAGCGAGCAGACGAAGAACGGTTGGAGCTCGGCGCCGCCGTCGGCTACGCGGTGCTCGATCGTCTTGCGGGCGAGATACAGGGCTCGCTCCCACGCGGCCTCGTCGCCGCGGCCCCGGTCGGCGGGCGGGGCGACGAACACCTGCTGGATCGCCGGGCAGGTGGCGCGCGCGCCCGCGCCGAGCACGTCCGGGCGTACCGGCACGTCGCGCCACCCGAGGATCGCCATGCCATCGCCGTGCAGCACGTCCGCGATGATGGCCGTGACGCGCGCGCGGGGGCCGGGCTCGGGCGGCAGGAACAGCGAGCCGACGGCGAACGGTACGCCCGGCTCCAGGGCGAGGCCGGAGCGCGCCGCCTCCCGAGTGAACAGCGCGGCAGGGATCTGCGTGAGGACGCCGGCCCCGTCGCCCGAGCTGTCGGTCGCCGCGGCCCCGCGGTGGGCGACGCGCCGCAGCGCCTCGAGCGCCAGGTGCATGACCTCGTGGGACGGCTCGCCAGACGTCCGGGCGACGAACCCCACGCCGCACGCGTCGTGTTCGCGCCACGGATCGAGGTCCGGGGCGCGCGCGTTGATCCAGTTTGATGGCTTAGCGTCTTCGGTCACGTCGCCGTCCGGTTGCGGTCACCAGCACGTTCCTCGATCACGGTCCTCCGCCGCTCCACAAAAAGAAGGCCCGCTCGATCGGGAGCGGGCCGCGGTGTCGCCTGGGTTCGTCTACACGCTTAGGCCGCCCGCCCGCTCCCGTCTGTAGGAGCCGCCGGATTGAGAATGGCCAGGTGCTTCAGCGCGTGCTGCGTCATGCCGCCACCTCTACGAGAGTACTAAATATTCATGCTCGAGCATAAATATACCCGCCCGTTCGAACCCGTCAAGGGGGCCCCGCCACTAATTGTTGCAGCTCGGCGAAGGGGATCATGAGGTCCGTCAGCGTTTCATAGGTGCCGCGCTCGCGCAACTCCGCTATGACGCGGCGCACCGTGCCCAGTGCCGCCTGCACCACCCGCGGCCCGAGGCTGGCGCGCCGCACGCCCAGGCGCTCGAGCTCTCCGAGCGGCGGCGCCGGCGGACCGGCGATCACGTTGAGCGGGCCGGGGAGGGCTTGGGCGAGGCGGCCGATCGCTTCGCCGTCGCTCACGTGGGGCACGAACAAGCAGTCGGCCCCGGCCGCGTGGTAGGCGGTGGCGCGCTGTACGGCCTCGGCGAACCGGCGCTCTGGGTCCCACGCCTTCACGTCGAAGGCATCGGTGCGGGCGTTGATCACGAGTGGCACGCGCGCGGCGGCGCCCGCCGCACGGGCCGCGCGGATCCGCTCGACCTGCAACTCGGCATCGAGCAGGTCGCCGGCACTGGTGCCGTCTTCCAGGTTCAGGCCCACGGCCCCGGCGGCGATCACCCCGCGCGCCGTCTCGGCGGCCGCCGCGGGGGTCGACCCGTAGCCCGCTTCCACGTCGGCCGTCACCGGCACCCGCACGGCGGCGCTGATCCGCCGGACGACCGTGAGCATCTCTCCGCGACTGATCCGTTCGCCGTCCGGATAGCCGAGCGCCCAGGCGATGCCTGCGCTGGTCGTCGCGATCGCGGGGAACCCGGCCGCCTCCACGAGACGGGCAGTCACGACGTCCCAGGCGTTGGGAAGAATCAACAGGCGGGGCCCCGCATGGAGCTCCCGCAACGCCTCCGCGCGCTGGCGCTGACTGGTCGCGTTCATCCCGCCTCCTGCGATGGGGCCGCCCGGCCGTTCTCTTCCACGCGGGCGAGCGGCGGCTAAGTTAGGGACACCCAAACTAACTGCTGGTGGCCCTCATGGTTTGCAGCGCCGTTCGCCGCGTCGCCTGCTCTGCCGTCCTCTTCGCCGTCGGGCCGCTCGCCGCCCAGGGCGTGCCCGCCCCGGCCGCTCCGCCCCTCACCGTTCACTCAATCTGGGGCTCGCACGACTTCGCGAGCGACCTGGTCGAGGTCGCCTGGACGCCGGACGGGTCGGCGTACACGACGGTGGAGCGGGACGCGGCGGGGCAGGGCGACCTGTATCGCGTCGAGGCCGTGAGCGGTGCAAAACAGGTGCTCGTGCGTGGCAGCGACCTCGTGCCCCGCGGCGCGGACCACCCGATCGCCATCGAGGAGTACCACTTCTCGGCGGACGGCTCCAGGCTGCTCATCTTCACGAACTCGGCGCGAGTGTGGCGGCAGAACACCAAGGGCACGTTCTTCGTGTGGGACTTCGCCGCCCGGCGGCTCGTTCCGGTGAGCACGCAGCCCGGCTACCAGCAGTTCGCCAAGTTCTCCCCCGACGCTCGGCGCGTCGCGTTCGTGCGGGACAACAACCTCTTTGTCACCGACCTCACCAGCGGAGCCGAGACGGCGCTCACCGCCGACGGGGGCCCGAACGTCATCAACGGCACCTCGGACTGGGTGTACGAGGAGGAGCTCAACCTGCGCGATGCCTTTCGCTGGAGCCCCGACGGCAGCCGCATCGCGTTCTGGCGGCTCGACCAAAGCCCAATCCGGCCGTTCTATCTCGAGAACCTGGACTCCCTGTACCCGCAGCTCGTCCCGGTGCGCTACCCCAAGAGCGGCACGCCCAACTCGGACGTGAAGATCGCGGTCGTGGAGCTCGCCACCGGGCGCACCACGTGGGTGGACCTCGGGGCGGACAAAGACATCTACGTCGCCGCCATGGACTTCGCGGGCTCACCCGCGGAGATCTGGCTCACCCGGCTCAATCGCCACCAGAGCCGCCTCGAGCTCCTGCTCGCCGACGCCCGCAGCGGGGCCTCGCGCGTGATCATGACGGATAGCGATTCGGCCTGGGTGGACGCGCACGAGCCCCGCTGGATCGCCGCGGGGCGTCAGTTCCTGTTCGAGTCGGAGCGAGACGGCTACGCCCAGCTGTACCTCTACAATCGCGACGGATCGCTGGTACGGCGGGTCACGCCGGGCGGCTGGGACGTGCTCCAAGTCCACGGCGTGGACGAGCGGGCGAAGCTCGTGTATTTCACGGGCGCGAACGACGGCCCGCTTGCCCGCCCCCTGCTCCGCATTGGGCTCGACGGCACCGGGCTGAAGCGGATCTCGACCGAGCCCGGTACGCACGCCGTCGAGTTCGCGCCGAACCTCGGGCTCTACGTCGACACCTACTCGCGGGCCGGCGTGCCGCCAGTCGAAACGCTGCGGCGTGGGGACGGCCAGCTGGTGCGCTCCTTGGCGACCAACGGCGCGCTGGCGCAGAAGGTGGACGCGTTGCGGCTGCGGCCGCCCGAGTTCGTGCAGGTCCCGACCGCGGACGGTGTGGCGCTCAACGCCTGGGTGATGAAGCCGCGGGATTTCGACCCCGCGCAGCGCTACCCGCTGCTCCTGTTCGTGTACGGTGGACCCGGGTCACAAACCGTCACCGACGCCTGGGGCGGGGCGTCCTACCTGTGGCACCAGTTGCTGGCCCAGGCCGGGTATCTCGTGGCGAGCGTGGACAACCGGGGCACCGGGGCCCGCGGGGCGAAGTTCAAGAAGGTCAGCTATCTGCACCTCGGACGCTACGAGACGGCCGACCAGATCGCCGCCGCGCGTTGGTTCGGCCACCAGGGCTTCGTGAATCCGGACCGGATCGGCATCTGGGGCTGGAGCTACGGCGGCTACATGGCGTCGCGCACCATGTTCATCGGCGCCGGCGTCTTCAAGGCTGCGCTCGTGGTGGCGCCGGTGACCGATTGGCGCTTCTACGACACGATCTACACCGAGCGCTACATGCGCACCCCGGAAGAGAATCCGGCCGGGTACGACGAGAGCGCGGCGTTGGCCTACGCCGACAGCCTGCGGGGCAGCGTCTTGCTCGTGCACGGGACCGGGGACGACAACGTGCACCTCCAGAACAGCGTGCGGCTGATCGAGCGGCTCGAGGCCGCCAACAAGCAGTTCGACATGCGGATCTATCCCAACAAGACGCACGCGATCGCGGGCGGCAACACGCGGGAGAACCTGTACGGGCTGTTCACAGCGTGGCTGACGAGCCACCTGTAGGCGGATCGCTCCGCGCGCGCGGTGGGGCGGCGCTCGCCGTCCTCACCGTGATCAATCTGGTCAACTACCTCGATCGCTATCTCGTCGCGGCGCTCACCGAGAGCATCAAGCACTCGGAGCTCCACCCCACCGACACCGAGCTCGGGCTGCTGATGACCGGGTTTCTGGTCGTCTATCTGCTCGTGGCCCCCGTGTTCGGCGCGCTCGGCGACACGCGCTCCCGCCCGCGCCTGCTCGGCGTGGGCGTCGCCATCTGGAGTGTGGCCACGGCGGCGAGTGGCCTGGTGCGCAGCTACGGCGCGCTATTCGCCGCTCGGGCCGTGGTAGGCATCGGGGAAGCGGCCTACGGTACGATCTCGCCCGCCCTGCTCGCGGACTCCTTCCCCCGGGCACGCCGCGGTCGGGTGTTCGCGATCTTCTTCGCCGCGATGCCGGTGGGCGCGGCGCTGGGGTACATCGTGGGCGGTCTGATGGATCGCTATTTCGGCTGGCGCTACGCCTTCTTCGTGGCGGGCGTTCCCGGCCTCGTGCTCGCCGCCCTGGCGCTGCGCCTGTACGACCCGCCACGCGGCGGGCAGGACGCCGCGGAGGGCCAGGCGATCGCAGGGGAGGGCGGAGCGCGGACCCCGCCGGGCCGAGCGGCGCGCGCCGCCTATGCGGCCCTGTTGCGGAACCGGCCCTACGTTCTCACGGTGCTCGGCTACGCGGCGTACACGTTCGCGATCGGCGCGCTCGCGTTCTGGACGCCTTCCTTCCTCGAGCGCGCCCGCGGCATCCCCAAGGCGCAGGCGACCGTCCAATTCGGCGCCATCGTCGTGGCGACCGGGTTTCTCGGCACCTACGCGGGCGGCTGGCTCGGTGACTACGCGCTGCGCGTTTCGAAGCAGGCCTACCTGTGGGTCTCGGGGCTCGTGACGCTCGCGGCGGCGCCGCTCACGCTCCTGGCCCTCGCCGCCACCACGCCGGCCGTGTACTGGACGGCGATCGTCGCGGCCGAGCTGTGTCTGTTTGCGTCGACCGGCCCGATCAACTCGGCCATCGTCAACCTCGTCGCGCCGCACATGCGCGCCACTGCGGTGGCCCTGAGCATCTTCGCCATTCACGTGCTGGGGGACGTGCCGTCGCCGTCGCTCGTCGGGGCCATCTCGGATGCCCGCTCCCTCGACCAGGCCGTGCTGATCATTCCCGTGGCGGTGCTCGTGGGTGGCGCCATCTGGACCTACGCCGCCTGGCGTGGCGGTCGCCGCCCGGCCGGTGAGGCGACGCCGTGAGAACCTTCTGCCGCGCGCTGTTCGGTCTGGTCCTCCGCATTTTCTTCCGCCGGATCGAAATCTCGGGCCTCGCCCACGTCCCGAGCGATGGACCGGTGATCTTCGTGCTCAACCATCCGAGCGGGCTCATCGACCCGGCGTTCCTCTTGTGTCTCGCCCCGCGGCGCGTGGCGTTTCTGGCCAAGGCGCCGCTCTTCCGCATGCCCGTGATCGCGATGTTGTGCCGGGCCTTCGAGGCGATTCCCGTGCATCGCCGCCAGGACGCGGGGGCGGATCCGGTCGCGAATCGCCAGACGTTTGAGACGGCGCGCGCCGTGCTCGCCTCGGGCGGGGCGATCGCCCTGTTTCCCGAGGGCGCGTCGCACTCGGAGCCGCGGCTCAGGCCGCTCAAGACGGGCGCGGCGCGCATCGCCCTCGGGGCGGCGGCGGGGCTCACTGGGCCGCCGATTCAGATCGTGCCCGCGGGGCTTTACTACCGGGCGAAACGCACCTTCCGGAGCGCTGCGCTGCTCCACTTCGGCGAGCCGTTCGTCGTGGACCCCATGCCGCTCGCGCCGGGGGAGGAGCCGCCCGCCGGGCCGGTGCGCGAGCTCACGGCGCGGATCGAGCGGGCGCTCGCCGCGGTCACGTTGCAGGCGGAGCACGCGGAAGTGCTCGCGCTGGCCGAGCGGGCGCAACGCATCGTCGCGGTGCGGGACGAACCCACCGCCACTCGGCCGTCGCTCGCCGAGGAGTTCGCGGTGCGGCGTCGCCTGCTCGAGGGCTATCGCGCGGCGCAGGTGCAGTGGCCGGAGCGCTGCGCCGCGCTCGCGGCGCGCATCGAGCGCTACGAAGCCGCCCTCGCCACGGCCGGGCTTGATCCGCGCCAGCTCACGCTCCGCGCCCTCGGTGCCGACCGCGTGGCACGCTACGTCGGTAAGGCGGTGTTCGTGCTCGGGCTGCTCCTTCCCGCCGCCCTCGTGGGTCTGGCCGTGCACTATCCGGCGTATCGCGCCGTCGGCTTCGTCGCCACCGGGATCGCCAAGGGAGCCGAGGACTCGCTCGCCAGCATCAAGGTGTTGGCGGCGATGTTGCTCTTTCCTCTCACCTGGGTGGGCGTGGCCGCGGTCGTGGGTCTCGTGCGGACGGTGGGGCAGGGTCTCGTGGCGCTCGCGCTGGCGCCGCTGGCGGGCTACGCCGCGCTCGTGTTCAGCGAGCGCCTCGACCGCATCGTGGGAGGTGGGCGGGCGCTCGGGCTGTTCGTGTTCCGCCGCTGGGCGTACCTGCGCCTCGTGGCCGAGCGTAAGGACATCCAAGCGGACATCCTCGCGCTCGGCCGAGAGATCGGCGCCGCCTAGCTCCGGCTCCTCCTCGGCGCTCGCTCAAGGCGCCCCGAGTCGCAAGGTCCCATCCCAGTCCACACTCAAGCGAGCGACGCCACGCCGTGCGACCGCGTGCCAGCGGACGTCGACGAGCGGCTCGATCGCGGCGCTCGGGATCCAGGGCGGCAGCTCGCGCGCCGCGCGGCACCCATCGAAGACGCGGCGGGGGAGCGCCAGGATGTAGGCCGCATCCCGCCCCGTCTCGAGCGCGGCCACGAATGCTCCGGGTGCTAGGCCGGTGGCGACGGCGTGGGATCCCACCGCCCCGAGCCCGACGAGTCGAGCCGCCAGGTCGGCCGCGCTGCGGTCCGTCTGATCGTACACGACGCGCTGACGCCGCGCCGCGGGCTCAGTGGCGTCGCGCGCCTGCGGGAGACCGCAGGACCGCAAGTCCGTGAACCAGAACCGCCCGTCGCCGGGGGGTTCGGCCGGCCGGGCGTCGAGGTGGACCGCTTCCCGCAGGCTCTCGCGGCGCATCGCGGCGACCCCGGAACTGGTCCGCCCGGGAGCGAGGAGCACGTAGGTGCGGTGCCACTCGAGCGGCACGTCGCGGTGACCGGGCCGCGTGCCGGCGTACTCGAGCACGGTAGGGTCGCCGGTGAGGAGCAGATCCGCCCCTTCGTCCAGCGCATCGCGCAGCCTGGTAGCGGCCGCCGTGGCCAGCTTCAGGACCGGGCGCGTGGCCGGAGGAACGGGGTACACCCACAGGAGGTCGGGTCCACCGGTCGGGGCCCCGGTCACCCAGTGGGCACCGGTGCCGATCGGCCACCCGCCGCCCGGTGCCGGCTTGCTCACGGCGAGCGCCGGGTCGGCGAACGGCTGGAACGGGGTTTCCGGCTCGCGCACGGTGAGCGTGTGCTCGTCGATGATCGTGACGCTCTGGGCGAGCGCCGAGTCGCGCGCGCGCCAGGCGGCGAGGACGTCGCGCGTGGTCACCGGAGCGCCGTCCCAGAAGCGGGCCTCGTCGCGCAGCGTGAAGGTCCACGCGTCGCGGCCGCTGCGCTCGGCCGAACGGGCCAGCCCCGGGAGCACGCGCCCCGTGCAGTCCACCCGGATCAACGTCTCGTACAGCTGCCGGAAGACCAATCGCTCCGTGTCGTTCTTGGGCGCAGGCGCGTGGGCCGGCTCGACGGGTTCGGGGAGAGCGACGCTCAGCGTGTCGCGCGCGGCCCCGCTCGCCGGACCGGGGCCGGAGATGAGGGCACACAGCGTGTCGGGCGCAGCCGGGCCCGGCGCGAGGGCCTCGACGTGCGGCGGCGCGGCGCGGCAGGCCGCCGCGAGCAGCCCGATAAGCAGGGCGGGGCGGTGCAGGGATGGCATGGGGGCTCGGGGCTCCGGGATTGGTCGAACGCTATATACCCCGGAGCCCGAGCCAGGGCGTTGCTAGGCGCGCTTGCGCGACATCAGGGCGAGGGTGTTGTCCTCGGAATCGTGAAAGAACGTCATCCACAGCTCGTGGTCCGGGGCGCGGTGCACCAGGTGCGGCTCGGTCGCGAACTTGACGCCCCGCGCGCGCAGCGTCGCATGCGCGGCTGCGATGTCGGGCACGAGGTAGTAGACGATGGAGCCCGGGTGGTCGAACTCGGGACGCTCGGGGGAGCCCAGCATGACGCTCGTGGGGCCGCATTGGAAGAACGCCATGTTGGGCACCTGGAAGAGGAACGGCATGCCCAGGGTATCGCGGTAGTAGCGCACCGCCCGCTCGAGATCGCGGGCCCGCACGAAGATCTGCCCGATGCTCGACAGTCCGAACTGGGCGGTGGGGCTGGTGAGGGTCACGGGCTGTCTCCTGGGTTGCCGGCCGGCCGGTCGATAGTTAGTTTAGCTAAGTAACTACTATGCCGCAACCCCCGCCTCCGCGCGAGCCCGATGCGGCTGCCGTAGCCAATCAGCTGCACTCGGCCGCGATCCACCTGCTGCGCCGCGTGCGCCTGGAGGACGACGGCATGGGGCTCACCGCACCGCTCGCCTCCGCCCTCTCGGTGATCGTGTTCGGCGGTCCGCTCTCGCTCGGCGCACTGGCACGGGCCGAACAGGTGCGGCCGCCCACAATCTCGCGCGTGGTGGCGCAACTCGAACGGCGGGGACTGGTGACGCGGGAGCCGGACGCCGAGGACCGCCGGGTGCAGCGCGTGCGGGCCACGGCGAAGGGCCGCCGCGTGCTCGAGGCGGGCCGCGCGCGGCGCGTGGCCTCGCTCGCGGCCCTCCTCGCCGCGCTCGCGCCCGCCGACCTCGTCGCCCTCGAGCGCTCGGCGCAACTGATCGAGCGGCTGATCCGCCGCTAGCGGCTCGGCTGCTGCTGCGTGAGACAATGCAGGGTGCCGAGCCCCCACACCAAGTCCACCGCGTGGATACCCACGACCGGCCGGTCGGGGAACAGCTCGGCCAGGGTGCCGAGCGCCACGCGGTCTTGGGGGTCGTTGAACGTCGGCACCAGGACGGCGGCGTTCCCGATATAGAAGTTCGCGTAGCTCGCCGGCAGCCGCTGGCCCGCGAAGGAGAGCGGCGCGGGCATCGGCAGCTCGACCACCTCGAGCTTCGACCCGTCCTCGAGCCGCATGCCCGCGAGTCGCTCGCGGTTCTCGGCGAGCGGTCGGTAGTTCGCATCGCCCGCGTCTGGCTCCCGGCAGAGCACCACGGTGCGCGGATTGACGAAGCGGCACACGTCGTCGACGTGGCCATGGGTGTCGTCCCCCGCGATCCCCTTGCCGAGCCACAACACGTTCATGGCGCCGAGCTGGTCCTTGAGCACCGTCTCGAGCTCCTCGCGCGACAGGCCGGGGTTCCGCACCTGCACGGCCGGGTCGAGCAGGCACTCCTCGGTCGTGAGGAAGGTGCCCCGGCCGTTGCCGTCGATGCTGCCGCCCTCGAGCACCACGTCGCGGCTGCCGACGCGGGCGCGAAACAGCGGCAGCTTGAGCCGAGCCGCCGCGCGCTCCGCGGTGCGATCGTCCTTGGCCCAATCGCGGTACTTGGCCCACCCGTTGAAGCGGAACCGCACGATCGCGAGCTCGGGCCGGGGCGCGGAGCGCCGCACGAACAGAGGCCCGAAATCGCGGGTCCAGCCGCGGTTCGTGGGGAAGCGCAGGAACTCGACCCGGCGCAGGTCCACGCCCGTGCGGCCGAGCACGCGCCGCGCGGCGCGCTCGTGGAGCGCCGAGTTGACGAGGATCCGCACGAGCTCGCCCGGCGCCAGCTGGCGGACGATCTCGGCGTACACCCATGGGATCACCTGCAGTTTTCCCGGCCAATCGTCGGCGTTGTGCGGCCAGCCGAGCCAGGTGGCGTCATGCCGCTCCCATTCCGCGGGCATGTGGAACCCGAGAGCGGCGGGCGTCTTCATCGGGTGGCTTGAGGGCGGGGGAATCGGCGAGCGACGAATGCGAGGGGCGGCTACGCCTGGTCCAAGTAGCGGCTCGCGAGGCCGCCGTAGGCGTCGATCCGTCGGTCTCGGAGGAAGGGCCAGCCACGGCGCACTGTTTCGATGCGGGCGACGTCGACCTCGCCGATCACCAGCGCCTCGCGGTCGGGCGGCGCTTCCACGACGATGGTCCCGAGCGGATCGGCGAGGAACGATGAGCCCCAGAACTCGAGCCCGTCGCCACCCGCGGGCCGTTCGTAACCGACCCGGTTGACGGCAGCGACGTAGCAGCCGTTTGCGATCGCGTGGCTTCGCTGGATCGTGCGCCAGGCGTCGAGCTGCGCGGCGCCATCGGTCGCCTTCTCGGCCGGATGCCACCCGATCGCCGTGGGATAAAACAGCACGCTCGCGCCTTGCAGCGCGGTGAGGCGGGCCGCCTCCGGATACCACTGATCCCAGCACACGAGGGTGCCGATCCGGCCCACCCGGGTGTCGAACGCCCGGAATCCCAAGTCTCCCGGCGTGAAGTAGAACTTCTCGTAGTAGGCCGGGTCGTCAGGGATGTGCATCTTGCGATAGATCCCCACCACGCGCCCGTCCGCGTCGATCACCACGGCGCTGTTGTGGTAGAGCCCGGGGGCGCGGCGTTCGAACAGCGGGGCGATGACGACCACGCCCGCCTGCTGCGCCGCCTTGCCCAGGGCGTCAGTGCTCGGCCCGGGCACGGGCTCGGCTAAGTCGAACAGCGCCGGGTCCTCGCGCTGCGCGAAGTACTGCGACCGGAAGAGCTCCGGGAGGCACACGAGCCGTGCCCCCGCCGCCGCGGCCTCGGCGAGCTTCGCGATCGCCCGCTGCAAGTTCGCCTCGGGATCGGCGGACATCGCCATCTGCACCAGCCCGATCTTGTAGCGCGTCGGAGGCGACGTGGCAGTCATGGGGGACAACACTACAGGCGGCGCTCGCCCGGCGACAGACCGCTGCCGGTGCGCTCCAAGCGCCCGACGGGCGGTGGGGCTACTTCTCCAGCCGGTAGCCCGCCTTGCGGACGGTGAGAATATGGTCCGGGGCCGCTGGATCGGCTTCCAGCTTCCGCCGCAGCTCGGCCACGTGCGTGTCCACGGTGCGGCTCAACACCGCGGCGCTGTACCCCCACACTTCGGTGAGCAGCTCCATGCGGCTCGCGACCGCCCCGCGGCGCCGGACGAGCGCCAGCAGCAGGTCGAACTCTTTCGGCGTGAGCGCGACTGCCCGGCCGTGGCGGAGTACGGTGCGTGAGGCCGGGATGACCTCGACGGTCCCGAACTGCTCGGGCGGCCCGGCACCGTCCCCGCCTAGTGGCGCCGTGCGGCGCAACAATGCCTCCACCCGCGCCAGGAGCTCGAGCACGCCGAACGGCTTCGTGACGTAATCGTCAGCGCCGAGCCGGAGCCCGCGCACCTTGTCCGCCTCCTCGCCGCGCGCCGTGAGGATCAGGATCGGCATCTGGCGCCCCTCGTCGCGCAGCGTCTTGAGCACGCGGTACCCGTCCATGCCGGGGAGCATGAGGTCGAGGATGATCAGATCGGG
>WNFD01000293.1_pt1 | contig 98353 bp, 91 predicted proteins | sample 5400491 | NCBI WGS metagenome assembly WNFD01 (sample SAMN13153343, study PRJNA577476) | soil metagenome | isolation source: 120 cm saprolite under Douglas fir tree site 2 hole 2 replicate 2 | place: USA:California | collected 2015-04-18 | reverse complement strand
TAAGGCGAGGCAAGAGATCCGCCAGTCGGGCGGCCATTGCTGCGAACTCCGTGGACCGGCTGTTAGGCATATAAAGATCATACAGGAATTGTGTTAATAATACAAGTTATTTAATTACGGTTTCAGGGTCTGCGCCATTCCCCGCAGCGCGTTTCCCTTGTCCGCAATGTCCGGGATCGAGGTTCCAGGCAGGAACGTCATGCCGATGGCAGGCTGCGCGGGCTCCGGATCGATCCACAGGGGAAATGGTGCGCCCTCGACTGCGTGCTCCGCCAGGAGGGTGAGGGCATGCCATTCCCGGTGTGCGCGTCGTCGCTCGTCGACCTTGTACAGCTTGATGCAGACCGGGCCGTCCGGCGATGACCAGGCATAGACACGGTTGTTCCGTCCGCCCGCCAGCGGCCGGAGATTGTGTTCCCCAAGCCACTGCGCATCGGTTGAGCCAGGCGTTACCGGCGGCAGCGCCCGTAGCCCGGCCAGGAGCCGCGCCGGTACGGTGCGGTGCCTGTGGTTCCCCCGGTCCACCGTTTCACCCTCTGTCGAACCGGATTGTCGCCCGATGTGTCAAAGGCCGGAGCTGATGCGCGTACGGAGCCAGGTGAGCTTGGACTGGTGGTCCTCGACTGCGGTTACAGCCTCGCGTGCCAGGAACGCCCGGGTCCAGGCGGTGAGCAGTTCCAGGTTGTCCATCACCTCGTTGCAGGTGGCTGTATCGCGGATGGTGCGGCTGCGGATGTATTCGACTTCGGCCTGGACGAGTGGCGGGATGGCGGGCCCCTTGGTGGTGCAGCGGTCGTACATGATGGAGAAGACGTGGCCGGTGGCGAGGGATTCGAGCATCACGTTGTAGCGGACGCGGCGGTAGGTGGCACCCCATGCGGGGCGGAGCCCGAACCGGTCGCGGATCACCTGCGGCAGGTCGGGATCAGGGCCAAGCACCACCCCATCGATGAGGTCCTGGCGGCGGATGACCTGGTCGCGCTGGTAGCGCTTGCGGCGGATGATCCAGCTCTGGCCGCCGATGGCGGGGATGAAGGCGATGTCGCCGCGTTCGGCGGCGGGCTGGGTGATCTCGTAGAGGTGGGTGATGAAGTCCCATTGCTCGAAACCGCCGTTGTTGCCGTGCTCGCAGATCCAGTCGGGCAGCGACCCAGCCCCTACCAGCTGGTGGGTGAGGATAGCGAGCGGCCAGATGTCGGTTGCGGGGCTGAGGGTGAACTTGTGCTCGGCTTCCAGTCCGGGCAGCAGGTTGCGGAACCAGCAGCGGTGATTGCTGAGCTGCCCGCCGTGCACGCGATGCCGTGCGGCCAGGTCAGCGGTCCATGTGGCGCGCTGCTGCGGGCTCGCGGGATCTCCGCAGACGGCCGGGCCGGGCAGCGCAACGTAGAGGAAGTCGTCGCCGGTGCAGGACATCAGCGTGTACGGCACCCAGGTCCCCGGGGCGGAAGGGAGCAGGAAGAACAGCGGTGCCAGCACGGTACCGCTGGCCTGGTCCGTCACCAGGCATGGGATGCCGCTCTCTGCCGTCGCGGATGCTGCGGGCACGATGACCGTGCTGGGCAGGCCGTCTGCGCTTCCGGACGGCTCGTCCAGGATGCGGCAGGAGGTTGCCAGGACCGGGACCGCATCGTGCCGCAGCGCACTGGGCGCGAACAACAGCAAGGCCGGACCGGGGCTCATGGCCATCGCCCCGGCGAGTGCCAGCTATCCCGCCGCGTACCCGGCGCGAAGAGCTGACATGGTTCTAGACTCGGCGCGGCATCCGGCGGCCGGGCGTGGTCGCCCGCGCGATCTGCGGGGGGTAGCTGGTGACGGCGCAGGCAGGCCGGATCGTGATGGCGGCACTGGTCGTCATCCCGGGACCGGGTGAGACGGTAACGTTCGTGCGGCAGGAGCGCGGGCCGTACGCGGGATTCTGGCTGCTCCCGGGCGGGAAGGTGGAGTTCGGCGAGCCGGTCATCGACGCGGCGCGCCGGGAGGCGGCCGAGGAATCCGGCTGCGAGGTGGGGGAGCTGGCGGTGACCGGGGCTTACGAGATCATCGGCCCGGGTCATCACTTCGTGATGTGGGCGTACCGCAGCCAGGTCATCGGCCGGGTCCCGGACCGTTTCGACGGGCATCATGTGACGGCGGTGCGCCAGGAGCGGTGGGACCGGCTGGAGCCGCACCCGACCGACATGCCGATCCTCAACGACGCCGGAGCCGCCGCGTACCCTCGTGCACTGATCGAAGACCGGCTGGCCCGGGAGCAGATCATGATGTCGAACCTGCTGACTGGCGAGACATCCGGCCTCGCGCCCGGCCGGGCCGTCACCAGCGCCTAGCGTCCGGGCGTTCAGCCGGGCCATCGCACGCCGCCGCCGAGGATGCCGTCTTCCAGCACTTCGCATTCGATCCACCGGGTGGTGCCGCACCGTTCTCGGATCGCCTCGGTGATCCGCTCGGCGAGGTGCTCGCAGCTCTGGGTGCCGAAGTCTGGCGGCCCCGCGCTGCCGGTGCCGGTGCCGGCGAGGGCAGGCACGATCTCGCTGTGGAGCCAGCGGGTGAAGGCGTTGATCTCGACTTCGCGATCGCCGTGCCCGACCTGCATCCGCACGCCGATGGTGAACAGGTGGCGGTGCGCGTCGCTCAGGTATCCCTCGTCGGCGGGGGCGTCAGGCCAGCAGTGCAGCCCTTCGGCCTGCGTCGTGACGCGGATGTAGCGCTGCGGCACTGGGCAGCTCCATTCTCCGGCGGCTGGCTCCGGGCCAAGGCCAGCGTGCTCGCGCAGGATGGCAACGTTCGCGTGGGCCGCGGCAAGCTGCGGTGGGGTGAGCGAGGAATGTCCGAGGTCAGGCTTGGAGGGTGCCTGCGTGGCGGCGCGGCCGGTGCGCGGGTCCAGGGGGATGCCGAGCGCCGCATACCAGTAGGCAGTGGAGGAGTCGTTGCTGCGCACGGCCAGGTGGCCGCGTTCGCGGTGGGCGCGCAGCTCGGCTGCCAGGCAGCGGTCACCGCCGAGCAGGTGCAGCGGCCGGGGCGGCAGGCCGCAACGGTGCAGGGCAGCCACGCACGCCAGCCGCGCGGCGGCCACCCCAGCGTTCCAGCAGCGCGGCACCGACAGCTTGCTCATACCGATGACGTCCACCCCGGCCATGGCGGTCAGCGCCTCATAGCAGGCCAACCACTCGCCACGCGTGCTGCCCTGCGGGACGGCCATGAGCCGCACCCCCTCGCCCAGGCTGCCGCGAGCCTGCGCGAGGAACCGGCGGGTCGCGGTGACGGTCGCCGCCCCGTCGTACAGCACGTCAGAGCAGACCACCTCGGTAGCGCCGGTCAGCCGCGCGGCCTTGATGACCGGCGCGGCGCTCATCCCCGCGCCGGTGGTTTCTTCCAGTTCATACGCGCTGTTGTCCAGGATCACCGCGCGCCCGGCGGCTGCCTGCGCGGCGTGCCAGGCGGCGTAACCGGGATGGGCAAGAGCGAGATGGGTCAGGGCCATGGTGATACTGCCGCGCGCCGCCAGGTCATCCAGGTGCGGCAGGGACGCGATGACGGCGATGTCGATCACCATGGGCGCCCCTGCGCGCCGGAGCTTGCAGGCGCAACGCCCACGGCGGGGCAGCCCGGCTCAAGGAAGCAGTCACCGCAGCGTGGGCTGCCCGCGGTGCAGGTGGTGCGGCCCAAGAGCAGGAACAGGAAATGCGCCGGGGCGAGATCGGGCCCGTAGCCGAGCAGCGCGGACACGATCGCGTCCCGGGTAGCGGCGGTAAGCGTGCCGTCATGCGAGGCGAGGCCGAGCCGACGGGCGACGCGGAACAGGTGCGTGTCGACCGGCAGCGTGTGATCGGACTGTGCGGCGAACACCAGCACGCAGGCGGCCGTCTTGTGAGCCACCCCAGGCAGGCTAGTGAGGTACGCCATCGCCTGCTCGCCGGGTGCCCCGGTCACAGTCCTGGCGAACCTTCCGGGACCATCTGCGGCGATCGTGCGGACGGCGGCCAGCCGCGGCGCCTTGTACGGCCCGGCCGGGCGGATGATCTCCCGAAGCTCGCGCTCGTCCAGCGCGGCGATCCGCCCTGGCGTGGTGCCGCCACAGCGGTTCTCCAGCACCGGGTAGACCCTGCGGACGATCTCGCCCGTGCGGTTCTGCGACAGTACCGTCAGGATGAGTGCCTCGAAAGGGTCGGCGTGCATGACGATCACCCCCTGGTACCGGTCGGCCAGGGCGGCAAGCACCGGCCGGGCGCCGAGGCCGAGGGAGGCGACCTGGCGAGGGAAGTGCGACCGCAGGCGTCGCGCGAGCTGGCGGTGAGCAGAGGCGCCGAGTGCCCGGCAGGGCACGAACCGCAGCGCATGATCATCCTCGGTAACCGTCACCTCGGTCGCGGAATCCTCAGTGAGGTACATGCGTCCCCACGTCTCGCCCTCCCTGCGCTGCCAGGCCAGCGCCGGAATCTGGATATCCATCGTCGCGGCCAGGTCAGGCTGGACGGCGAAGGGAAGCATCACGGGGGCTGCCATCAGCCATTTTCCGAACGGGAGCGGCGTGGCGCGGCCCCGGCAGCGCAGGCGAGCCGGGCGGCGACCGCGTTCGCGGCGATGATCCCGGTGAGCGCGGCGGCACTAAGGCTGGCGGTGCAGCCAGCAGCGTTGCCGATGACGTACAGCCCGGCGACGCTGGTACTCTCCCACGTCGCAGGGCTGACCGGGACCTGGTAGGCGTAGTACTTGATCTCCGGTGCGTACAGCAGGCTGTCGGCGGCCAGGACAGCGGGCACCGCCTCGCCGAGCGCCCCGATGTAGCCGCGGAACGCCTCAAGCAGGCCACCGGGAAGCACGTCCTGCAGCCGGCCGGGCCGGGTCTTCGGGTTCGTCGCCGTCACCCCGGCCGGCGGACCGGTGGCGTCCAGCAGCTCGCCGAGCTGCTGGCGGACCGGGTAGCCGCCTGCGGCGGCGTTGACCCGGGCGGCTAGCTGGCGGACATACGCCTTGGGATCCTCGCAGTGCTCTTCGGTGATGGTCGCGACGATCGCCAGGTTCGACTGGCCGCTGCCGCGGGTCAGGTACGAGTGGCCGTTGACCCCTCGGATGCCCAGGGCGCGGTGGTACTCGGCCGCGATATAGCCGTCAGTGTTCACGCAGAAGCTGCGCAGCCCGAACCCGGCCGCCTGGCGCGCGAGCTTGAAGTCATAGAACTCGCCCGTGAGCGGCTCCAGCGCGGCAGCCGTCGTTTCCAGCCGGATGCCGAAGTCAGCCGGCCCGGTCCGCAGCGCGACCCCAGCGAGGCGCAGTTCACTCTCCAGCCAGGCTGTTCCGGCGAGCCCGCAGGCCACGACCACGTGGTCAGTGAAGACGGTACGTTCCCTGCGGGTGCCCCTGTCCCGCACGACGGCGCCCGCCGCACGCCCGTCTTCCGTCAGCAGCCGGACCGCCTGGCATCCCGTGGCGATCGTCACCCCGTCACGCCGGAGCTGCGCCGCGTACGCCTGCCCGAACGCCCGGATCCCGTCCGAGCCCACATGGATCAGCGGGTAACTCTCGAACGCCAGGCCAGCATCCTCATGCCCGCGCAGCGCGGTCAGCCCGGCGACCGGGGCATAGTCCCTGACAGCGGGCGCGAACCGACGGATCGCCTGCTCCACCTCAGCGAGGAATGCCTCCTGACCAGGAGTGAACAGCGCCTGGCCGTGAGTACCGCGCGTGGCCGACAAGGTGATCTTGCCGTCCGAGAAGCTGCCCGCGCCGCCCTCCCCTTCAAGCACATCACAGGGTCGGCAGTCGCACAGGGCCGATTCGGGGCAGACCCGGCGCGGCATCGCCTTCCCCTGCTCGATCACCACGACGTCGCTCACCCCGGCCTGGCGCAACTGCCCGGCGCAGAACAGCCCGGCAGGCTCTGACCCGATGATCAGCACGTCGTGACCGCAGGCATTCTCACCCACGGGCTGCTTCCCCGGCTGCGGCGGCCAGCGGCGTCAGCGCCGCAAGCGCCTGACCGAGAACGGCAGGCGCGGGCGCGGCGGCGTCCAGGCGCGTCACGTGAGCGTTCTCGGTGGCCATTACCAGGCTCAGCGCAGCCTCGTACGCCTCAGGTACCCGGGCCGCGATGCTGCCGCGTTCCCACCGGTCGGCGCGACCGCCCCGGCACCGGAGCGCGGCTGTACGCGAGTCCACATCAAGGAACAGGTACAGGTCAGGACGGCGTGCACCATGGTTGAGCTGCTGGTAGAACACCGGGTCCACCCCATCGGCACCGTGGTAAGCCAGCCCGGACAGGTAATAACGGTCGCTGATCACTACCCCGGCCTCCAGCCGGGCAAGCCACGCCTGCTGATCGTGCCGGTCGGCGGCCGACAGCAGCGCCAGCGCCACCGGGTCGCGGTACCCTGCCGCGCTCAGATGACGGAACAGCAGCCCGACCGGCCCGGCACTCGGCTCGCGGTGAACCACGGTACTGATCCCCCGGCTCGACAGGGCAGCGGCGAGCCCTGCGGCCAGGGTGGTCTTGCCGCTGCCGTCAATCCCCTCGATGGCCACGAGTTTCATGCCCGGAGCGCTCAGCGCCAGTTCACCGGCCACGGACATCGCCCCACAGCAGGGTGTGCAGGCGGGAGGTGAGGTTCCAGCCGCGTGCCAGCACCGGGTCAGCAAGCTCACGAAGCCGGTCCAGGACCTGGCCGCTAGTGGTGCCCTCGGGCATCACCCAGACCGGATCCAGGCCATAACGCTGCTGAAGATCCCCGATCTCGGCGAGATCGGCAGGGCTGGTGACGACGAACTTCCACACCGCCTTACGGGAGGACACGAACGCCCGGATCGCATCGGGGCGCAGCCGCCGCGCGGCGGGCATCCCGCTGTTCGCCAGCTTGAGCGAGACATTGAACTGCCGGACGGCACCGGTGATCCCCTGGCTCGGGCAGACGACGCCGCTGGTCTCGATCTCCACCCGCCGCCCCGCCGCACGGCACATGTCCGCCAGCCACACCAGCCGGTCCTGCTGGAGCAGCGGCTCCCCGCCGGTGATCACCGTAAGCCCGGCCGGGATCGCCCGCACGGCGTCCCAGACGTCGGCCTGGCTCATCCGCCGTGATTCAGCACGCAGATCGAAACGTGCCCGGTCCCACGTGTACGGGGTATCGCACCAGGTACAGGCGAGTCCGCAGCGGGACAACCGCACGAACGCGGCCAGCCGCCCGGCCGACGGCCCCTCGCCCTGGAACGTCGGCCCGAAGATCTCCGCCACCAGCAGGCGCCCGTCACCGCCAGCCCGCCTCACCGGGGCCGCACGCGAATCCGGGTACAGCAGCAGGAAAGACACGGCGTCACCCCCGGTCCGCAGGCATAGTCCTGGCACTGCCGCCGGACCGGTACTCCGCCCAGCTGGCGGAAGATTCCGACACCCGGACCGCGCTCACCAGGTGACCGGCGGGAAGGTTGTCCCGGCACCAGCCGAACAGGTAACACGCGATGTTCTCGCACGACGGCTGGACCGCCAGCACCTCGTTGAGATCACGGTGGTCCAGCTCAGCGCCGATGTAGCGCCCGAGCGGATTCAGGGCGCCGAAGTCAGCGACGAACCCGGTCGCGTCCAGCTCGCCGCTGGCCAGCTCCACCTCGACGGTGTACGAGTGCCCGTGCACACGCCCGCATTTATGATCTGGCGCAAGCCCATCCAGGTGGTGCGCGGCAGCAAACGAGAATCGCCTGCCGATGGCGAAACTCACGCCCCGCCCCCTCCCCCGGCCACCGGAACCGCCGTCACGAGCCGGGCCAGATACCGCTCGGCGATGCCCGCGACAGCCGCACCGGTCTCCTCCCGGCCAAGCGACGAGGCATCCAGGCTGACCCAGCCGGACCGGCACGCGAACGACTCCAGCACTCCCGCCAGCCGCTGCTGGTACACGGTGAACGCACAGACCGACAGATCCGGATCACCCTCCCGGTTACCCGTCTCGCTCCCGGAGAACACCGGCTTCCGGGCCGCCGCGACCACCGGGTCAGCCCGCAGGTGCACGACCACATCCGGCTGCGTGATCGCGCTGAACACGCCCTGCGCCCGCTCGAAGCTCACCGCACCCGCAGGCCGCAGCCGCAGCTTGGCCAGGAACTTGTACCCCCACGTATCAGCCAGCACCACGTATCCCGCCGCCACCGCCGGCGCCACCACGCACCGCGCGGCCGCGCTATACCAGGCCGCCTGCAACAGCACCCAGTGCTCATCCCCCAGCTCCAGGTACGGTGCCCCCGGCGGCTCACCCCAGATCAGCTCCCGCAGCCCGGCCATATGCCCCGCAACATACGGCGACACCCGGCCGCCAGCGCCCCGGCCGAGCGCGACCGCAGGCCGCCCCTGTCGGCACAGCAGCGCGGCGGCAGCCTGCGCAGCCGTCGTCTTGCCCGCCCCGTCAATCCCCTCCAGGGCAAGGAACAGGCCACTCATGGGCAAGCAGCCTCCCCTCGCAAGTACCAATGTGGTCACCGTCAGTCAACTGGACGCGACGCCTACGAGTAAACGAGCTTGCACGGATTTGCATTGAGAATTATCCCAGGGCGTCAATCGACGCCGTGATCAGCGACCGGGCCTGCGCCCCGCGCACCGCCAGCCCGGACAGCTCACCGAACGTCTTCGCGTACATGTCGATCTCCCTGGGCTGCGTGATCGTCAGCCACCCCGACACCAGCTCCACGTTCACCTGCGTGCCGTCGAAGATCCAGAAATCCTCGACCGGCCACATCACGTCCCGCTCAATTCCCGTCGGGATGATGCCGAGCGACACCGACGGCAGCGACGCGACGGTGATCAGGTGACCGAGCTGCCCGGCCATCACCTCGGTGCCGCCGATCACGGTCCGCAGCACGGACTCCTCGATCAGCACGATGAACCGGTGATCGCCCTCGCGCAGCAGGCGCAGCCGGTCCGCGCGCACGGCCACCGCTTCCTCGACATCGTCGGGCAGCTCCCGCCGCACGGCGATGGCACGCAGCACCGCCCTGGTATACGCCCTGGTCTGCACTGCCCCGGGAATCAGCCACGAAGAGTAGGTGCGGAACAGGCGGGTGCGCTCCCACAACGGCAGCACCGCCTCCTGCGCGCGCCGCAGGCCGGTGCGCTCCATCCGCCGCCACTCGATGAACATCCCCTCGACCGCCCGCAGGGACGCGACCAGGTCCGCGGCCCCGGCGCTGGCCCCGCAGTGCTCGCACCAGGCGCGGATGTCCCCGGCCGACGGGGCAGTCCTGCCGTGCTCGATCCGCGACACCTTCGACTCGTGCCAGCCGCACAGGCGCGCCAGCGCCCGCCCGGTCAGGCCCGCGTCCTTGCGGATCTCACCCAGCCGGGCACCCAGGGTCTGCCTGGCCTGCCAGGCACTGGACGACGGCGGCGGAAGCGGCATGAGGACTACAGGACTACGCGGAACGCGTGACGGCGGTCACGCGGGCCGGTACTCCCCGTGCGGGACCGCGCGTTCCCAGACCGCCTCGAAGGACGAGGCGCACAGCCTCGCCACCACCGGGTCCTCGCACGTCTCCTCGGTCACCCAGGAACCGTCACCGGCGAAGTGATTCCACACCACCACGCGCTCATCGAACACCCAGAAGTCAGTCGGCGGGACCGCCAGGCCCGACGTGCACCGCCGGGGCAGCCAGCGGACCTGCTCGCCGACTGCGAGGTTGTGCCCGGCCGTCACGTCGTATTCGTACCTGATGTAGTCAGTGACCGGCTCGGACACGATACGGGCACGCCGGACCGTCACGCCGCGGGCGACGGTAGCGGCGATCAGGCCCGACCAGTGACCCCAGCGGTCCGCGGGGTCGAACCGGTTACCGGCCCGCCAGTCGAGCCAGTCCGGGTCATCGGGCGTGTAGGAGTCCCGCATCTCCAGGTGCATCGCCCTGTGCGCGGCCGAGCGGAACAGGTCATACGTCACCGGTTCCGGCGCCACCGCCCACCTCCCGCAGGAAGGGTGCCATCCGGGCCGGGAGCCTCAGCACCGTCTCATGATCCGGGATCGGGCCTCTCGCCCTGATCTGGGACATGGTGTCCTCGTCAGTGATCTTCCAGCCCTGAAGCACGATGCTGCCGTCGGCCTCATCGACCCATACCGTCGGGGATCCCGTGTTCGGGGTATCCGGGTCCACGCCGATGAACCGTAGCGCCATGTTGTCCTCCGCAGTCGAGGTGTGCACGGACTTGCATCCTAATCCCTCCGCCAGGTCGGCCAGGCTAGCCGATGGGAGCCGCATGGATCTACGTCAGTGGTTCTGGCTGCGCATGACGCTTCGGCTTCGGGACGAGGAGGGCTCCAGTGGTGGTGGCGGAACCCTGTTCCATCTGTCTATTGGTCGTACTTGCCGCGCTTGATGTCGGTTACGAGCGCATGGAAGGCGCTCGTGCCGAACGTCAGGTGACCGGCACCGGGGTTCTTGGAGTCGCGGACGGCGTAGACGGCTCCGGCCTGGGCGACTTCGACGCACGCGTTCCCGGAGCCGCTGTAGCTGGACTTGCGCCACCGGCTGCTGGCGGACTCCTGGGATTCAGGGATGGTCAACGAGTCTCCTCTACGAGTTCGGCGAGCAGGGCTGCGGACTCGGCCGGGCCGAGGGCCTTGACCAGGAGGTGCGTCCAGGCCAGGTTGTACCGGGCGAGTTCCTCTTCGGATTCTAGGTACAGGTCTCCGAACAACCCCTCGGCGTAGGCCACCGGAAAGTCTTCCGGGTCGGGGAAGGCCAGGATGAAGAAGTCGCCTTCGATACCGACCCTGATGCCGAGGGCGGGCGCGGATTCCGGCTGGTGAACGAGCTCGCCCAGCGGTGGGGTTTCCTGCGCGAGAAGGCGAAGGCCACGAGCAGTCTCTGGTTCGAGCTGGGCAGCGAGGAACCCGCGTCATGACTCCCGGCACGGCGGGTGTCCCCCCGGCGCCTGGCGTGCCGGGTCTGGCGTCTCAGGTGAGGCGCTTGCCGGCGGACAGGAGGTCCTCGCAGGCGCGGGTGACGCGGGCGGACATCGACGCCTCGCCCGCCTTGCCGTACGAGCGCGGGTCGTATGCCTTCTTGCTGCCGACGTCGCCGTCCACCTTCAGCACGCCGTCGTAGTTCGTGAACATGTGACCCGCGATCGGCCGGGTGAACGCGTACTGCGTGTCGGTGTCCACGTTCATCTTGATCGCGCCGTACGAGATCGCCTCGCGGATTTCCTCGAGCGCGGAGCCGGAACCACCGTGGAATACCAGCTCGAACGGCTTGTCCTTGCCGTATTTCGCGCCGACCGCGTCCTGGATGTCTTTCAGGATCGAAGGCCGGAGCTTCACGTGCCCCGGCTTGTAGACCCCGTGCACGTTGCCGAACGTCGCCGCCAGGATGTACCGGCCGCGCTCGCCGAGGCCGAGGGCCTCCGTGGTCGCTAGCGCGTCCTCCGGAGTGCTGTACAGCTTCTCGTTGATCTCGCCAACGACGCCGTCCTCTTCGCCGCCGACGACTCCGATCTCGACCTCGAGGACGGTGCGGGCCTTCGCGCACTCGTCGAGGAGCTCGGAGGCCATCCTCAGGTTCTCGTCAAGCGGGATCGCCGAGCCGTCCCACATGTGTGACTGGAACAGCGGCTCCTCGCCGCGCGCGACACGCTCCTGCGAGATCCGGACCAGCGGGAGCATGAACCCGTCGAGCTTGTCCTTCGGACAGTGATCGGTGTGCATCGCGACGTTGACCGGGTACTTCGCGGCCACGACACGGGCAAAGGCGGCGAGCGCCGCGGCGCCGGTGACCATGTCCTTGACCGCGGCCCCGGACAGGTACTCGGCCCCGCCCGTGGAAACCTGGACGATCCCGTCACTCTCGGCGTCGGCGAATCCGCGCAGGGCGGCGTTCAGCGTCTGGCTTGAGGTCACGTTGATGGCCGGGTACGCGAAGCCCTGCTGCTTCGCGTTGTCCAGCATCTGCGAGTAAACATCGGGGCTCGCGATAGGCATGGTGGTGGCTCCCTGCTTACGTGCGCTTTACGTGCGCACCTCCGCCGCGACTGTGTCCATGGTCGCGCTCTTAGTATCCCGAACCCGCGGACTGGGGATAACGGTGGGCCGGTAATGCGGGACCAGCAGCCAGCGCGAGGCCTTCTGGGCGGGGGAATCCCGGGGTCCCCCCGGGGCTGGCGCTGCGCCGGGCCTTCTGGGGTTGGCACGGCTAGGCGATGGGGCTCCGCGGTTCCGTGCTGCCTGCCTCCTCGGCGGCCGCGTCCTTCGCGACCGCGTGGCCTGCGTCTTTCCTGACCTCGCGCAGCCGGTGGACGATGAAAGCCGCAACGACGACCACGACGAGGGCCACGACCGCGTAGCCCGCGATGGAGACGCCGCGTGCCACGCTGTGCCAGGCGCTGCCGACGCTGTACCCGATAGCGGAGAGCGCCGAGACGTAGACGACGGTGCCGAGCAGGTTGAGGAATCCGAAGAGGACGGGCGGCACCTCGACGAAGCCTGCGACGAGCGAGGTAAAGGCGCGAAGCACCGGCAGCGCTCGTCCGATGGAGACCGCGAAGGAGCCCCGGCCTGCGAAGAAGCGCTCGGCCCTGTCGAGGTCGGCTCGCGTGATGAGCACGTAGCGGCCGAGCTTCTCGACCAGCGGCCGGCCGCCTAGCCGCCCTACCCCGTAAGCCACGTACGAGCCACCGAGCTCGGCTAGCGACCCGATGATGATGACGAGCGCGAGGTTGAGGTGACCCTGGTAGGCGAGCACGCCCGCGAAGCCGAAGGTGATCTCCGAAGGGATCGGGATGCAGCATGCCTCGAGGAAGCCGAACAGGATGATCGCGGCGTAGCCGGCCTGATGAAGAAAGCTCTCCATGGGTCACTGTTGTACAGCATCTCCGCGGTATGCGGCACGGATGAGAGCGGGATGAGACTGGACCGTCCCGAGCCTGGCGGCCCCATCCGACGGACCTCCCCCTGACTTGGGGCTAGTCTCCCCTCTGTGGGCCGTCACAGATCTGATCCTCTCGGGCTCGCCCGCTACGGGCTGGTGGTGGGAGGCGTTCTGGCGCTCATCGTGCTCCTGGTAGTGGGGGGTTTCTCGTTGCGCAATGCCCTGGTCACGAAGAAATCTCCGAATACCAGGTCGACCCAGTCCGGAGGTGCTGGCGAGTCGTCGCCCGCTCTGCTCATCTCGGTCACAGGTGCACAATGCACTGTCTCCGTAAAGAACCCGAATACAGGTGCCGTCTTGCAGTCCGCGGGCTCGCCGGTCCCGCCGGGCAGGGAGCTGACGTTCCGCCAGGATGAGCTTCCGCTGCAGGTCGAGATCAGCAGCGCCGCCTGCGCCAATGTCTTCGAGCACGGCGCGGAGCTTGCGAAGGCGCCGGCCGGAACGACGTGGAGTTTTAGCGTGGCGAGCTGACCGCTCAGGGCGAACTCGGCGCCCCGCGCCCGATGTACCGGGTGCTCTCAGGCCAGCCCGAGGTCGGCAAGCTCGTAGACGGCACGGTACGGCAGTCCCCGCTCGGTGACCCGGTCCCTCGCACCCCGCTCCACGATCACCGCGACAGCGACCACCTCGGCACCCGCGTCACGCAGAGCGTCCACCGCGGTGAGCACGGAGTTACCTGTGGTCGACGTGTCTTCGACCGCGAGCACGCGCCGCCCGGCGACGTCGGGTCCCTCGATCCTGCGCTGCAGGCCATGCGTCTTCTCTGACTTGCGCACGACGAAGGCGTCGAGCCGCCTGCCCCGCTGGGCGGCGGCGTGCATCATCGCGGCCGCCACCGGATCGGCACCCAGGGTGAGACCCCCTACCGCCTGGTAGGACAAGTCCGCCGTGGCGTCGAGCAGCACGCGCCCGGCGAGCGGCGCGACGTGGCCGTCAAGCAGCACGCGGCGCAGGTCGATGTACCAGCTCGCCCGCTGCCCGGACGAGAGCACCACGTCCCCGTGCACCACGGCCTTCGCCTTTATCTCGCGGAGCAGCTCTTCGCGATCACGCACACCTCGCGAGCCTATTCCAGGGGGCCGCCGGCGCCGGGCCCCGCCCCCTCCGCGGGGCCGCAGCGCCGGCGGCGTCAACGGGCCAGCCCGTCGAGAAGGCGCAGCGCCTCCTCGTGCCGGGCCGGCAGCTTGGCCAGCCGGATCCGTGCGCCGTGCATGGTGCCCATCGCGCGGCGCAGCCCAGCGGTGAGGAAGGAGAACTCGGGACACGCTCCGACGAGGACGATCACAAGGCCGGGGCCGGCCAGCGATAGTGTCTCCCCGCCGGGGAAGACGGCCCGCAGCTCATGGGCGATGACGATGGCCAGGGCCATGCGCTTCCACGGGTCCGGACGACGCGGCAACTCGACGACGACGAGCCGGTGGCTCTCGGCCGGGCGGGTCCCCGCGTGCTGCGCCGCCCTGTACACCTCGCCGAGACGTGTGCGCAGGTACGGGAGGGTAGCGAGCCCGGTGAGCGGGTCTTCGCAGCTAGCTTCGGACAGCCTTGCCAGCCCGGCCTCCGCCCATCCCTCAGCGAGCGAGCTGACCAGGTAAAGCGGCGGGTCCCCTGAGCCGAGGGCGGCGAAGAGCGCGGCCAGGTCCAGGAGCGCCTCGCCGATGCCAATCCCGGCCCGTGCCCGCGCTCGGCCGAGCATGCCGCAGGCGAGGGGCAGGCCGTCGCCGCGGCAGGCGGCGGCCGTAACCGCGTCCACGGCAGCTGTCCACCAGTCGTCTTCGGCGGACCAGCCGTCCGCGAGACTCAGCCGCCGCCATGTCTCCCGGAGTCCAGACGGCTCGAGGAGACATGCGGCCGCGCGTTCTCCGTACTGCGTGCCGTGTGAGGGCATGTGGGTTCGCTCCTCCCCGCGGGGTCGCGGTATCTGAAAGACCACGCGGCCAGAGGCGCCCCCTGGGTCGCGCAACGGCCAGCGGCTTCCCGGCGCCGAGGCCGTCCGCCGCGGTCGTTCCCGCGCAATCTCATGGGAGATGACAGCGAAGCTGTTCCGCCATGACGCGGATTACGCGATGATTCTCGATGTTGTTACCCTAAGCAATTATACGAGGACGGTTAGTAATGAGTGAGACCGCGTCCGAACCGGGGGCCCCCAGCGACGCGGACATCCTGGCGGCCATCCGGTCCGGCGACACATCGGCCTACGACCTCCTCTACAAGCGGCACATGGCCGCGGCGAAGGGCCTGGCCCGCCAGCTTGTCCACGACCCCGCCAAGGTTGATGACGTGGTGTCCGAGACGTTCGTACGCGTTCTCGATCTGCTCAAGCGCGGCGGCGGACCGGGCGACGCGTTCAGGCCGTACCTGCTGACCGCGGTCCGGCGGAAGGCATACGACCTCCGCAGCGGGGAGCGCAGGCAGGTCGTCACCGCGGACATGGAGGCACTCGATCCGGGGGTTCCGTTCATCGACCCAGCGGTGGAAGGCCTGGAGCGAAGGCTGATCACCCGTGCCTTCCTGTCCCTCCCTGAGCGCTGGCAGGCAGTGCTCTGGCACATGGAGATCGAGGGGGAAAAGCCGGCGGACATCGCCCCCATGCTCGGGCTCACCGCGAACAGCGTCGCTGCCCTCGCCTACCGTGCGAGGGAGGGCCTGAGCCAGGCATACCTCCAGATGCACCTTTCCGGCGGCGCCCGCCAGGAATGTCGGCCGGTAGCCGAGAAACTGGGCGCCTATGTGCGTGGTCGCCTATCCAGGCGCGAGTCCGCGGTGGTTGCCGACCACCTGGACGGCTGCGCCGACTGCCGGTCGGTCTACGGCGAGCTTGACGATGTCAACGCCGCGCTGAGGGGCGACCTGGCTCCGTTCGTCCTCGGGCCAGCGGCGGCCACGTACCTGGCCGCCGGGGGCGCGAAGGGCGGCCTGCTCGGCTGGTTCCTCGGCCCGGTCCGGTGGCTGAGGCATGCGCCGAAGCATCAGCAGGCCGTGGCGGCAGGCGTCGCGGCTGCCGTGGTGGCCGCCGCGCTCGCCGCGCTCGCCGCCGGTACCCCGCCGCATCACCACAAGAAGCCGCGCTACCCGGCGGCGGCGCCGACCAGGTCGGCGCCGCCTTCCCAGCATCCTGGGAGCGCGCCGGCGCCCGCGCCGTCGGCCTCCGCGCCGCCGTTAGCGGTGCCCGCTCACACTCCGCCGCCGTCGGCTGCGGCCTCGGCACACCGGACCGTGGCGAAGCCGGCGCCGCCTGCCCCGGCACCGTCGCCGGCACATCTCGTCGCGCGGATCAACCCGGTGGGAGCACTGCTCCCGGGTTCGGTCGGCTCTGTGGCCTTCGATGTCGTCAACCAGGGAAGGCAGGCTGTAAAAAACCTGACCGCCAGCATCACGCTGCCGCCCGGGGTGTCGTATGTTTCAGGAGGGGCACTGGGCCTGGACGCCCCCCAGACGATCACCAACCCCGGCGACTGGATCTGCGCCCCCGTCGCGGCGGGCGCGTCCTGTACGCACGGGCCCCTGCAGCCTGGCGCCGATGCTCCCTACCTCCTGAATGTGGACGTCGCGACAACTGCCCCGGTCGGTGGCTCTGTGCCGTCAATCGCGGTCAGTTCTGGCAGCTCCCATGCGGGCGGGCGCGGCAGCATCGGGGTGCTGAAGTCGGGACTGCGCGCGAGGTACTACCAGACGGGTGTCGCGGCCGACGTGACCATGGCGGGCAGCTCGCTGGCCCGCAGCGAGCGGCAGGAGCCCCGGTCGGGCGAAGCCAGCCTTGCCCTGCCGCGATCCGTCCTGTGGGCAGGGCTGTACTGGTCGTGGACAGGAGATCAGGCGAGCCTGCCGATCGAGCTTCAGGGACCGGGCCAGGATGTGCCGCAGCTGATCGGCACCGGTAGCGGAACGCCTCCGGGCCGCTCCGATTGCCCCGGCTACCAGGCGGCTGCCGCGATGACCAACTGCCCCGACTACCAGGCTTTTGCCCTCGTAACCGGGGTGGTGCGGAAGTATGGCAGCGGTGTGTGGCGCGCGATCATCCCGCCGAACGGGAACGGGATGGCAGGCCCCGCGGGATGGGAGCTTGTCGTGGTGTCAGGGCATCCCGGCGCGCTGGCCGACCAGGTCATGGTCCTCGATGGGGCGCACGGGGTGACCGCAGCTGATCCGTCCTACGGTGTCCCTCTCGATGGCCTGCTGCCCCGCGGAAGTCAGGCAGGCGTTCACGCCATGACCTGGGACAGTGATCGCGGTCGCCCAGATGTCACGACCTCCCGCGTCGCCAGTCCGAGTCCGCAGGTCAGCTTCGCCTATGCGGGTGATCCGTACCTCGTGGGGGTCGTCGCGGCCACGGTACCGCCAGGGATCATGGCATCGTCTGAGACTACGGTGGCATCCGGGAACACAGTGCTGACCGGAAATAGAGTGCTGTCTGGGAACACTGATGCACAGGCTGTGTCACAGGGAAGCGAGAATCTCGCGTTCCCTGGCCGGGTCGAGCCCGGTCCCGGGTCGCCGCTCAAACGATGTGACGAGGCTTTCCGTCCCACCGTTAGCAAGGCTCCCCGCGGTGCCAGCCTGGGGGGACGGCCCCCCAGGACCCCCCGCGGTGCCAGCCTGGGGGGACGGCCCCCCAAGACCCCCCGCGGACTGAAGCAGCCATCGCCAGGTGTCGCGCACCGTGTCGGCGAGCGGCCGGTACCTGATGCCGGTAAGCAGTGCCCGCTCGCCGGAAACCTGCCAGGTCCCGGCCAGGTCCGGTACGTCCGGCGTCCAGAACGGCAGCTCGTCGCAGGGCTGGACGCCCGCCGCGAGCAGCACCGCGTCGTCCGCCCAGACGAGACTGGCGGCTGCGCCGGTCCCGGTACCCGTGACGTCCATGCAGATCCCTAGGAACTCGCCGAGCGTGTGGCCATCAGGTCCCGGCACGTTCACGATGCCGGGAATGCGCCTGCGCGTGTTGTCGAGAATCCAGGCCGCCAGGTCCCTGGCATCGGTGAGCCGCACCGGCTGGCCAGGCTTTCCCGGCGCTAGCACCCTGCCGCCCCGGGCGATCCTGGCCAGCCACCAGGGCAGGCACCCCACATCGTCATGCGGTCCGGCGATCGGCCCCGGGCGGACAATCAGGTAGCGGCCGGGAAATTCGGCTGCGATAGCCCGTTCGGTACCTGCTTTGAGTTCTCCGTAGCCCAGCGTCTCCACGGTGCCCGCCGCGTCGGGCGGGCAGGCGCGGGTGGGGGAGTCCTCGGTGACCGGAGCGCGCGGGTGGTCGCGGTATACGCCGACCGTGGACACGTACGTGTAGTGGCCCGCGCGGTCAGCGAGCAGCCGGGCGCCCTCCGCCACGTGCGCCGGCGCGAGCACCGACGTGTCGATGACGGCGTCCCAGTCGCGTCCGGCTAGCTGGAGCAGGTCCCCGGGCCGGGTACGGTCTCCGTGCAGGGCCTCGGCGCCTGGCCTTGGCCTGCCGCCGCGCCCGCGGGTGAAGGTCGTCACGTCGTGGCCGCGCCCGAGCGCCTCGTCCACGATGGCCCGTCCGACGAACTGCGTGCCGCCGAGCACGAGAAGCCGCATGTCGCACATTCTGCCTAGCGGCGGGGAATGCGCGGAAAGGCTTACGCCGAGAGCGGACTTCACTACGCTGAGGAAAGCCTGGGTCAGTGCCTGCCTGGGGGGCGACGTTTCGCGCCCCCTACACCCTCCGCGAAGGCAACCTCTCACGGCGGTGGCTGGGCACTGGTAAGTTCTCGCGCCGACGGAAGGACGGTGTTTGCGTGGATCGCTGCGCGCTGTTCGTGGACGCGGGCTACGTGCTGGCGGACGGCGCGATGGCCGTTCACGGAACCCGCTACAGGGAGTCCGTCTCCTGGGACTATGCCGGGCTCCTGCAGTTCCTCGGCAGCCTGGCGCAGGATCGTGCGGGCTTGCCGCTGCTGCGCTGTTACTGGTACGAGGCGACGGTCGAAGGCCGGCGCACGCCGGAACACGATGCCCTTGCCGACCTGCCCGGGCTCAAGCTGAGGCTCGGCAAGATGCGGCCGGGACGGCGAGAAGGCGTCGAGTCGGAGATTCACCGCGATGTGACGACGCTGGCACGCAACGGGGCGATCAGCGATGCCCTCGTGGTGAGCGCCGAGGAAGATCTCGCGCACGTCATCGCTGACGTGCAGGATCTCGGCGTGCGGGTCACCATCGTGCACGTCACGGTAGATGGCAACTGGACCATTTCCCGCTCACTCCGCCAGGAATGCGACGACATCATCGAGATCGGCGGAGCTCACCTGCGGCCTTATGTGGACCTGATCGCGGGGGCAGAGCCGGCCCGTTTCGACGAGCAGTACGCGGGCAGCCAGTACCCCGGCCGCGCGCTGTCCAACGGTCACTCGGCCGTCGGCGGCGCGAGCCTCCACCAGGCGCTTCCCGCCGGCTCCCACGCGGGGCCGCCCGCGATCTACACCGCTCCTGTCGTAGCTGAGTATCAGCGCCCCGCCCAGCATGTCACCCTGCAGCGCCCGGATACCGGGGATGCGCCGCCGCCGCGGGAGACCGGCACGGGGCGTAACGACCTGAACCGCAATGACCTGGCTCGTAGTGACCTCGGCGTCAATGACCTCGGCGTCAGCGACCTGAACCGCGCCGAGCCGGACAGGCCGGAGCTGGGCAGGCCCGACGCTAGCCGTGGCGTGCCGGCAGCGCAGGCGCCCGTCGATGGGCAGGATATGCAGGCGGTCAGGCAGGATCTTTACGCCGCGCCTGTGTCCGGGCCGTTCCGCAACGCGTCACTGCCGCCCGCGCAGCCATCGGCGCCTGGGCCTGCGGGGGGCTTTGGGGGGTCGTCCCCCCAGGGCGGTGCCGCGGGGGGCTTTGGGGGGCCGTCCCCCCAGGCTGGTGCCGCGGCGGGCTTTGGGCCATCGGGGTCCGGGGTGTCCCTGGGAGGGACTGTGTCCCCCCAGGCAGGTACCGCGGGAGGTTCCGGCCAGTTCGCGGGGGGAGGGCATGTGTCGTCTCCCAACCAGTTCGCGGGAGGCTCCCAGGGACCCGCCGGGCCTGGCCTGGCGGGAGGATCCGGGGGTGTCGGTCCCACTAGCCAGCAGGTCGCACAGGGTCTCGGGCAGCCGGGCCCCGGGCAGGGAGCCGCGATGCCGCAGGGAGGCGGCGTCATCGGCGGGGGCGTGGTCCCTGGAGGCACCGCCTCTTCCCAGGGTGTGCCCCTCGGAGGATCGCCTCCGCAGGCTGGCGCAACGCAGCAGGCACAGCCCGTCCAGTTCCGCGGGCCGCCCGCCGGGCCACCTGGCGGGCACTCCGGGCCCTCCCATGGACCGGCGCCAGGCACCCAGGGCCTCAACCAGGGCATGGCGGGAACCAGGCAAGGTCACGGCGGCCCGGAACCAGGACCGCCCACGTACGCTCCGCCGCCGCAGCACGGGCCTTTCAGCGGACCGCAGCCTGCCGCGCCGGCAGCTCACCAGCAGCAGCCCGTCGCCGCATCGCTGGGCGACGCGGTGCAGGCAGCGCACGCAGAGGGCCAGGATTTCGGCGACGCGGTGGCGCGTGACGCGCCCGCGCTCTGGCTGGAGGCCGTGCTCGCACGCAAGCCGCGCATGCCGTCGGATCTCGAGGCGCGGCTACTGCAGGGCTCGGCGCTGCCGATCGACTTCCTCCTGCACGACGAAGTGCGGCACGCGCTTCGCCGTGGGTTCTGGGACGCGCTTGAACGCTCCAGGAGGTAGTTGCGGCCCGGCTGCGTCGGGACCGGGCCGGCTGGGTACCTATCCTCCCGTGGTTGTCCTCACCGATGGCCTGTTCGATGGTCTTGAATTCGACGCCGCGCGTACTGGCAACCACCGGAACGCCGCACAGCGGATGAGCCACCTGGCCGCGACGGCCAGGGAAGAAGGCGGGATGTCCCGCGCGGAGGCCTACCTGCGGGCAGGTGAGCAGTGGCTGCTCGCGGACGAGCCAGCGGCCGCCGCGGACGGGTTCCGGCGGGCACTCGCGGATGGCGGGCGGACGTTCGTCGATCCCCGCGTTCCCCTTGCGCGTGCCATATTCCTGCTCGACCGGCCACGCGAGGCGAGGGCGCTGATCCGGCAGCTCGAGGCGGAGGGCAGGCACGACCCCCGCGCCTGCGACCTCGTGGCGGAGCTACTCGTCGAGCAGTCAGACCTGGCGGCCGCGCTCGACTGGGCCACCGCGGGGGTGGAGCTCTGCATGCTCCGCGACGACCGGACCGAGCTGCGGCTGCTGCTGAGCCTGCGCTACCGGATCCGCAATGACCTCGGCCTGCGGGAGGACAACTACGACCGCCTGCTCGACGAGGCCGAGACCCCTCTCCAGTAGCACGCGTCGGCGCGGCGGCGGCAGGATTCGCCCACCCTATGGGTTGGCTCAGGTGACGCGGGCGGGGGAGATGGGGCGGACGGTTAGGGTGTCGGCGGTCTCGTCGAGGTCGACGACGACCTGGTCGCCGTCGCTGATCTCACCCGCGAGGAGTGCCCGTGCGAGCTGGTCGCCTATGGCCGACTGCACGAGGCGCCGCAGCGGCCGGGCGCCGTAGACCGGATCGAAGCCAGTGAGCGCGAGCCACTCGCGGGCGGCGGGCGTGACCGTCAGGGTGAGCCTGCGGTCGGCGAGCCGCCGCGCCAGCCGTTCCACCTGCAGCTCCACGATCTCGGTGAGTTCCTCGGTGCTGAGCGCATCGAAGACGATCACATCGTCCAGGCGGTTGAGGAACTCCGGCTTGAACGTGCCACGGACGATGGCCATCACCGCGTCCCGCTTGGCCGCCTCGTCGAGGGACGTATCAGCGATGAACTGGGATCCCAGGTTCGATGTGAGGATCAGGATCGTATTGCGGAAATCCACCGTCCTGCCCTGCCCGTCGGTCAGCCGGCCGTCGTCAAGCACCTGCAGCAGGATGTCGAAGACCTCCGGGTGCGCCTTCTCCACCTCGTCGAGCAGTACCACGCAGTACGGCCGCCGGCGGACCGCCTCGGTAAGCTGGCCGCCCTCTTCGTAGCCGACGTACCCGGGCGGCGCTCCGACCAGCCTGGCCACGGAGTGCTTCTCGCCGTACTCGCTCATGTCGATGCGGATCATGGCGCGCTCGTCGTCGAAGAGAAATTCGGCCAGCGCCTTGGCCAGCTCGGTCTTACCGACGCCGGTGGGCCCGAGAAACAGGAACGAGCCGGCCGGGCGGTCCGGGTCGGCTACCCCCGCACGCGCCCTCCGGACCGCGTCTGACACGGCCTGGACGGCCCTGGCCTGCCCGATGATCCGACGGCCAAGCTCCGCCTCCATCCGCAGCAGCTTGCCGGTCTCACCTTCGAGCAGGCGCCCGGCCGGGATGCCCGTCCACGAGGAGACGACGTCCGCGACGTCGTCCGGACCCACCTCCTCCTTGACCATGGGCGTCTCGTCAAGGGCCGTTTCGCCGGCCGGCATCGTCGCGGCGCTCGCCTCAGCGAGTTCCCTCTCCAGGGCGGGAATCTCCCCGTACATAAGCCTGGACGCGCCCTCGAAGTCCGCGTCGCGCTGTGCGCGCTCGGCCTGCCCCCTCAGGTCATCCAGCCGTTTCTTCAGCTCACCGACCTTGTTGAGGCCCGCCTTCTCCCGTTCCCAGCGGGCAACGAGCGCGGTCAGCTGCTCCTGCCGGTCGGCGAGGTCCGCGCGGAGCCGTTGCAGCCGGTCCTTGCTCGCCGCGTCGGCTTCCTTGGCTAGGGCGAGCTCCTCCATCTTCATGCGATCAACGGTCCGCTGCAGCTCGTCGATCTCGACGGGCCGTGAGTCGATCTCCATGCGGAGCCGTGACGCGGCTTCATCGATCAGGTCAATGGCCTTGTCAGGCAGGAACCGTGCCGGGATGTAACGGTCGGACAGGGCCGCCGCCGCTACCAGCGCGGCGTCCGATATCTGCACTTGATGATGGGCCTCGTAGCGTCCCTTCAGCCCGCGCAGGATCGCGATCGTGTCCTCCACCGACGGCTCGCCGACGAGCACGGGCTGGAATCTGCGCTCGAGCGCGGGGTCCTTCTCGATCCGCTCGCGGTACTCGTCGAGGGTGGTGGCCCCGACCATGCGGAGCTCACCGCGGGCCAGCATCGGCTTGAGCATGTTGCCCGCGTCCATGGCGCCCTCCGCGGCGCCGGCCCCGACCACTGTGTGCAGCTCATCGATGAACGTGATGACCTGGCCCGCACTCTGCTTGATCTCGTTGAGCACGGCCTTGAGCCGTTCCTCGAACTCGCCCCGGTACTTGGCGCCGGCCACCATGGCACCGAGGTCGAGGGCGACCAGGCGCTTGCCGCGCAGTGATTCGGGGACGTCACCCGCTACGATCCGCTGGGCGAGGCCCTCGACCACCGCGGTCTTGCCCACCCCGGGCTCGCCGATCAGGACAGGGTTGTTCTTGGTCCGGCGGGAGAGCACCTGGATGACTCGCCTGATCTCCGCGTCACGGCCGATGACCGGGTCAAGGCCGCCCTCGCGAGCCTGCTGGGTCAGGTCGATCCCGTACTTTTCAAGCGCCTGGTACGTGCCCTCCGGATCCTCGGTGGTAACCCGGGCACTACCCCGCACCTTCTCGAAGGCATCGAGCAGGGCGTCCGGTCCTGCCCCCGCTTCGCGGAGCAGGACCGCGGCCTGGCCGCCGTCGGCCGCGAGACCAACGAGCAGGTGCTCTGTGGACACATATTCATCGCCGAGCCGCTTGGCGCGCTCGGCCGCCGTGTTGAGCGCGGCGAGCAGGGGGCGCGACGATTGCGGCGCGCTTACCGTCGCCCCGCTCGCCCTCGGCAGCCGGGAAAGCAACTCCCCGGTGCGCTTGACCAGGGCGGCCGGGTCAGCGCCGACCGCGCGCAGCAGCGGTGCCGCGGTGCCGTCCCTCTGCTCGATCAAGGCGCTGAGCAGATGCAAGGCGTCGACCTGCGGGTTACCGTCCCCCGCTGCGCGCCTGACCGCTGTGGACAGCGCGTCCTGGCTCTTCCTTGTGAATTTCTCGTTCATCGATTGCTTTCCCGGTCCCCGGGCGTGCCTTCCTGGCGCACTCGGCTGTTTCCTGTACCCCTGGCTTTGATCGGTCAGCTTCCGGCTGGAAGCCCCGTACCGGGCGCCGGAGGTCCCGGCTCCGCGGTTGGCGCCCAGATGGCGACCGTGGCATTGCGGACCGGCACCAGGTCGGCACCGTCGTGCCGCCTCCTGCGCAGCTCGGCAAGGCGGGCCGCAACCGCCCGGGTGGACTCGAGCTCGACCCGGAGCTGGGTGAGCTCAGCGTGCAACTCGGCGACAATCCCGGTGAGCCGTTCCAGCTCATTGCCCAGCTCCAGGATCCGCTTGATCCCGGACAGGTTGACGCCTTCTTCCTGCGAGAGCCGCTGCACTTCCCTGAGCGCCAGGATGTCGCGCATGGAGTAGCGGCGCCCGCGGCCCGGGCTGCGGCCCGGTGATACGAGGCCGAGCCGGTCGTAAGCCCTGAGCGTCTGGGGGTGCAGCCCGGACAGTTCGGCGGCCACGGAGATGACGTAGACAGGCGTGTCGTCTGACAGCTCGAACGAACTCGTCATGTCAGCGTCCTCTCACGGTGCTCTCTCTGGCCGATGACCCGGCCATTTCACGCCTCCTTAGCGCGCTGCAGCAGGTCCTCCCGGGGGTCCTCTCCCGCCATGGCCTCACGGAGCTGCTCCAGGGCCTTGCGCGCCTTGACATTGACCTCTGGTGGCACCGTGATGTCGATGGTGACGAGCAGATCGCCGTAGGTCCCGTCGGACCGGCGCACGCCCTTGCCGCGGACACGGAACGTCCGGCCGTTCGGGGTTCCCGGGGGGATCCGCACGGTCACGGGGGGGCCGCGGTGGGCAGGCACCTTGATCTCCGCGCCTAGCCCGGCCTCGGGGTAGGTCACGGGAACGGTGACCGTGAGGTTGTCGCCTGACCGCCCGAACACAGGGTGCGGTGCCACGTGCACGCGTACGTACAGGTCGCCGGCCGGCCCGCCGCGCTCGCCCGGCGCTCCCTTGCCCTTGAGCTTGATCCGCTGGCCGTCTGCGACGCCGGCCGGGATGCGCGCCTGGATCGTCCGCGTGCTCATGGCCCGCCCGCTGCCTGAGCACACCGGGCACGGGTCATCGACCACGAGACCCCTGCCGTGGCACGTCTTGCATGGCTCGGAGAGAGCGAATCCGCCCAGGTTCCTGCTGGCCTGGCCGGTGCCCTCGCAGGTAGGGCAGACGCGCGGCACGGTGCCCGCCTTGGCGCCTGTTCCCTTGCACGTCGTGCACGGGCCCTCGCCTGTCAGCCGCAGCGAGACCGTGGAGCCGTCGATCGCGTCGCTGAAACTCAGCGTCGTCTCCGTCTCCACGTCCGCGCCGCGCCGGGGCCTGGCCTGGGTGCCACCACGCCCGCCGAACATGCCGCCGAGCAGGTCGCCGAGCCGGCCGCCGCTTCCCGCGGTGCCCGTTCCCGTCCCGCCGAACAGGTCGCCCAGGTCGAAGCCGAACCCGCCGCCCTGACCGCCTGCGCCTGGCACGCGGAAACCGCCGCCATACATGCGCGCCTCGTCGTACTCCTTGCGCCGTTTCTCGTCGGAAAGGACGTTGTACGCCTCGGAGATTTCCTTGAAGCGCTCCTCGGAGGCGGCATTGCCCTTGTTCGCGTCCGGATGGTACTTGCGGGCGAGCTTGCGGTACGCCTGCTTGATCTCGTCGGCGTTCGCGGTCTTCGTGACGCCGAGGGTCTTGTAGTAGTCCTTCTCGAGGAAGTCCTTGGTGCTCATGGCCTCCCCTGGCCGACCATTAGTTGGGACCGACGGGCGCGCGCGGGCCGCCTTCTGGCGCGTCCTGATCGGCCCCGGGGGATGTGGCGGGCTCGGCGACGGCGACCCTCGCCGGGCGCAGGATCCTGTCGCCTACCTTGTAGCCGGGCTGCAGGATCTGCACGCAGGTGGCCTCGGTGACCTCGTCTGAGTAGGAGTGGATCAAGGCCTCGTGCACCTTCGGGTCAAACGGCTCGCCCTTCTCTCCGTAGCTCACCAGGCCCAGCTTGACCGCGGCCGCCTCCAGGGAATCCGCGACCGACTTGAATCCGCCGGACAGCTCCCCGTGCTCTCGTGCCCGGCCGATGTCGTCGAGGATCGGCAGCAGTTCCACCAGGGTGTTGGCAAGCGCCTGCTCGCGGACCGCGATCCTGTCACGCTCGACGCGCTTGCGGTAGTTCGCGTACTCCGCCTGCACGCGCTGCAGGTCCGCGGTGCGCTCGGCCAGCTGCGCCAGGGCGGCCGCGATCTGCTCCTGTGCCGCCTTGTCCTGCGGCTGGCCAGGCAGCGGAGATCCCGCGGCGCCCTGGGACGGCGACGTCTCGGGACCCCCGGCGAGGGGCTGGCCAGGCGCTGCCGGGTCGGCCGGAGTCTCGGGAGCGGCCCTGGCGTCCGCGGGCCCGGAAGTCCGGGCGGCACCGCTGGTGCCGCCCGGCTTCGATGCCGCGTGCTTGCCCGGCCTTGGCGGTCCAGGCTCCCTTACCTGTCCTGTCGCGGGGTCGATGCGCCTGCGGTCACGGATGACAGGCCCCGCGCTCGGCTCCTCGGGTGGTGTCATCAGGCGGCGCCGCCTTCGCTTGCTCGGCGGGGGGTGTCCTCATCGACGATCTCCGCGTCGACGACCTCCTCGTCCGCCGCCGAATCCGCCGCCTGGCCGCCTTCCGCGTCACCGCCCCGCGCGCCCGCGGCTTGCTGCGACTGCGCGTAGATGGCAGTGCCCATCTTCTGGCTGACCTGTGCGGCCTTCTCGGACGCCTCGCGGATGGCCTCGGTGTCGGTGCCCTCGAGCGCCTTCTTCAGGTCGGCGATCGCGGCCTCGACCTCGGCCCTGATGTCGCCGGGAACCTTCTCGGTGTTCTCGGCGAGGAACTTCTCCGTCGTGTAGACGAGCGTGTCCGCCTGGTTGCGGACCTCCGCCTCCTCACGGCGCTGGCGGTCCTCCTCGGCGTACTTCTCCGCCTCGGACACCATCCGCTGGATGTCCTCCTTCGCCAGCGCGGAGCCGCCGGAGATGGTCACGGACTGCTGCTTGCCCGTGCCGAGGTCCTTGGCGGAGACGTTGACGATGCCGTTGGCGTCGATGTCGAAGGTCACCTCGATCTGCGGGATGCCGCGCGGCGCGGGGGCTAGGCCGGCCAGCTCGAACATGCCGAGCTTCTTGTTGTACGCCGCGATCTCACGCTCGCCCTGGTAGACCTGGATCTGCACGGAGGGCTGGTTGTCGTCCGCGGTGGTGAAGATCTCCGAGCGCTTGGTCGGGATCGTCGTGTTGCGCTCGATCAGCTTGGTGAAGATGCCGCCCTTGGTCTCGATGCCGAGCGAGAGCGGGGTCACGTCGAGCAGCAGGACATCCTTGACCTCGCCCTTGAGCACGCCGGCCTGCAGGCAGGCGCCGACCGCGACGACCTCGTCGGGGTTCACGCCCTTGTTCGGGTCCTTGCCGCCGGTCAGGTCCTTGACCAGGTCGACCACGGCGGGCATCCGGGTGGAGCCGCCGACGAGCACGACATGGTGGATGTCGCTCATCTTGACCCCGGCGTCCTTGATCACCTGCTGGAACGGGCCCTTGCAGCGGTCGAGCAGGTCGGAGGTCATCCGCTGGAACTCGGCGCGGGTGAGCTTGGTGTCCAGGTGCAGCGGACCGTTGTCGGAGTGCGTGATGTACGGCAGGTTGATCTGCGACTCAGAGGAGCCGGACAGCTCGATCTTGGCCTTCTCCGCGGCCTCGCGCAGCCGCTGCAGCGCCATCTTGTCCTTGGACAGGTCGATGCCGTAGCCGTTCTTGAAGTCCATGACCAGCCAGTCCACGATCCGCTGGTCCCAGTCGTCACCGCCGAGGTGGTTGTCGCCGCTGGTGGCCTTCACCTCGACCACGCCGTCACCCACCTCGAGCAGCGAGACGTCGAACGTGCCGCCGCCCAGGTCGAAGACCAGGATGGTGGCCTCGCCCTCCTTCTCCAGGTGGTAGGCGAGAGCGGCCGACGTAGGCTCGTTGATGATCCGCAGGACGTTGAGCCCGGCGATCTGGCCGGCCTCCTTGGTGGCCTGCCGCTGCGCGTCGCTGAAGTACGCGGGTACCGTGATGACGGCGTCGGTGATCTTCTCACCGAGGTACGCCTCCGCGTCCCTCTTCAGCTTCTGCAGGATGAACGCGCTGATCTGCTGGGCAGTGAACTTCTTCCCGTCGATGCTGACGGTCCAGTTGGTGCCCATCTGGCGCTTGACCGAGCGGATCGTCCTGTCCACATTGGTGACGGCCTGGCGCTTGGCGACCTCGCCGACGAGCACTTCGGAGTTCTTGGCGAAGGCGACCACGGACGGCGTGGTCCGCGAGCCCTCCGCATTGGCGATGACCGTGGGCTCGCCGCCCTCGAGGACGGCGACGACGGAGTTGGTCGTCCCAAGGTCAATCCCTACCGCACGTGGCATGAGCAGTCCTTGTGTGTTTGAGCGTTGGATGAAGTTGAGCCTTGCCGACGCAAGGTTGCCATACCTTGGTCGTGCAGGCCAATGAGTTGAGTCTACCTGGCTCAACTTTGGCTGGCGCCCGGCTATTCCCGCCATGGCCCGGATGTCCGGCCGTGGTGGCTGGCTTCCGGCGGGGGGCGGATCGCTTGCGGGTGATAGCAGCGTGATCACCGTCAATCGTCCGGCGTACGCTGACACCCATTGCCGCAGGAGGAGGAGGTCACGTGGCCCTTCGAATCATCGTTGGCCTGGCCGTCACCGCGCTCGCGTTCGGTATAGCTGGTCGTCGTCTTTGGTGGCTGCGACGGCTCGCGGCCAGCGGGCAGCCGGCGCCGGAGCGGGTCGAGGCGGTGCGCGCCAGCCTGGCCGGGGACATCCGTGCCCAGGTCACCGAGGTGTTCGGGCAGCGCAAGCTGCTCAAGTGGTCGGTGCCAGGGCTCGCGCACTTCCTCACGTTCTGGGGCTTCGTCGTGCTGCTGCTGACGATCATCGAGGCGTACGGCGACCTGTTCAGCCGCGGCTTCGCGATCCCTGGCATCGGGCACTGGGCCGTCATCGGCTTCCTCGAGGACCTCTTCGCCGTGGCGGTGCTCACGGGGATCGTCACGTTCGCGATCATCCGGCTGCGGTCTGACCCGAAGCGCAAGGGCCGCGACTCGCGGTTCGCGGGCTCGCACACGGGCGCGGCCTGGCTCGTGCTTTTCATGATCTTCCTGGTGATCGCGACACTGCTGCTCTACCGGGGCGCGCAGATCGACACCGGGGTGTTCCCGTACCCGCATGGGGCCTTCGCCTCGCAGCTCGCCGGGCACTGGCTCGCGCCGCTCGGCCGGTCGGTGAATGACGGGCTGGAGACCGGCGGCGTCCTCGCCCAGCTGGCTGTCGTCCTCGGCTTCCTGGTGCTCGTCGTGCATTCCAAGCACCTGCACATTTTCCTTGCCCCGGCGAATGTGCTCTTCGCCCGCAAGCCGGACGGGCTCGGCGCGCTCGAGCCGATGCGCTCTGGCGGCAAGGTGCTTGACTTCGAGGAGGCCGATCCTGACACGGATGTGTTCGGGCGAGGCAAGATCGAGGACTTTACCTGGAAGGGCTTGCTTGACATGGCCACCTGCACGGAGTGCGGGCGGTGCCAGTCGCAGTGCCCGGCCTGGGCAACCGGCAAGCCGCTGTCGCCCAAGATGGTCATCCTCGACCTGCGCGACCACGCGTTCGCGAAGGCGCCCTCGCTGCTGGCCGGCTCGGACGAGGCGAGGGAGAAGCTGCCGGATTCCGTGAAGCAGGAAGCCGGGCGGCCGCTGGTCGGTGACGCCGCCGCTGGCGGGGTGATCGACCCTGACGTGCTCTGGTCGTGCACCACGTGCGGGGCATGTGTCGAGGAATGCCCGGTGGACATCGAGCACATTGATCACATCGTGGACATGCGCCGGCATCAGGTGCTGATCGAGTCGAGCTTCCCGCCCGAGGCCGCGTCGATGCTCAAGAACCTGGAGAGCAAGGGCAACCCGTGGGGCATGGGGGAAGCCCGGCGGGCTGACTGGATCTCCGAGCTGGACTTCGATGTGCCGGTCATCGAGGACAGGATCGGCGACGACGTCGAGTACCTGTTCTGGGTCGGCTGCGCCGGGGCCCTGGAGGACCGGGCCAAGCGGACAACCAAGGCGGTCGCCGAGCTTTTGCATACGGCCGGGGTGAAGTTCGCCGTGCTCGGCCCGGCGGAGGCGTGCACGGGCGATCCCGCGCGGCGGATGGGCAATGAGTTCGTGTTCTCCATGCTCGCCCAGCAGAACATCGAGACGCTCAGCGGGGCAGGGGTCCGCAAGATCGTCGCGAGCTGCCCGCATTGCTTTAACACGCTGGCGAACGAATACCCGCAACTCGGCGGCCGGTACGACGTTATCCACCACACAGAGCTGCTTTCCCGGCTGGTGACCGAGGGGAGGCTGACTCCTGTCACGCCGGTGGAGGAGAAGATCACCTATCACGACCCGTGCTACCTGGGCCGGCACAACAAGGTCTTCACGCCGCCGCGCGAGATCATGTCGCATGTTCCTGGCGTGCAGGCGCAGGAGATGCACCGCTGCAAGGAGCGCGGATTCTGCTGCGGGGCGGGCGGCGCGCGGATGTGGATGGAGGAGCGGATCGGCAAGCGGATCAATACAGAACGGATCGATGAGGCGCTGAGCACCGATCCGGACACGGTGTCAACGGCGTGCCCGTTCTGCCTGGTCATGCTCGGTGATGCGGTCAGCGCGAAGAAGAGCACCGGGGAGGCACGAGAATCGCTTGAGGTGGTGGACGTGGCACAGTTGCTGGTCCGTTCGGTGCGCTCGCCAGGGTCTGCTGCGTCCGGGCCGGCGTCCGGGCTCACGCAGGAGGATGCCGAGCGCGGAGACGGGGATTCCTGACAGGGCTGTTACCTCAGCGGGGAGCTGGCGGGACGTTCCCTGACGAGGCGGCCGGTACCGGCACAGATAGCGCATGGTAGGACGACGGCCGGGTCGATGCCGTCGCCGTCGCACCCCGGGCACCAGACGAGAAAGTCGAAACGCGCGTCGCGGTACCGGCGGCCGAGGCCCACCCGGCAGGAGATGGTCTGCCAGTCCCGCCAGCCCGCCTCGGCGTCGTTCATCACGAAAAGCCGCCCTCCGAGCCCGCGCAGGCAGATGGCGAGCCAGTTGACGAGGATTCCGCCTGTGTTGCGGGCCAGGCCTCCGCCGGGGCCGCGGGCCAGGCCCCCCGGGTCATTTTCGCTGGTGAGATTGGTACTCTTGAACACAGCGCTAGCCCCTTTCGCTCATCCACGAGCGGGGAGGGTGTGTGGCTGGGCCGATGTGGCAGTGTCGGCCCACCTGTGTGTAGATGGGTGCTGGCCGACGCCCGCGTGCCGCGGGTAGCGGTGCGATTACGGTGTTGCCAGCTGTGGCTGGAGTCCTGCCGTGTGCCTCCGTGCGAGCGCTGTCGGGGTGAGCCTCCGCTGGCTTCGGAGAATGAGGGATCGGCAGAGCCTCCTTTCCGTACCGTGGGGCCCCGAATGGCCCGCGACGATCTATAGTGACTTCTCGGCCACTGTCGACCCCGTCGTCGTCGGGTCGTTTGAGGATGCCCCCCTGCTTCTGCTCTAATGGTGCCTTTGGCATGTACGGATGGCAAGTGCCATTTTCCCTGCCATCGGTATGTGACGTGGGGCAATAGTAGTCATGGCGCTACAGGTGAGGCTGTTAGAGAGGTGTGAGATCAGAGTGCCGGGCATCCGTAGTCCTACCGTTCGGCGCCGCGAGCTTGGTGCTCTGCTGCGTGCGCTCCGGACGGAGGCGGGGATGACCGTCGAGCAGGTGGCAGAACGGCTGCTCTGCTCGGCCACGAAGATCAGCCGGATGGAGACCGGTCACCGTGGCGCAAGCCTGCGGGATGTCCGGGATCTCTGCGAGCTCTACGGGGTGCTTGATCCGGCTCAGCGTGAGCACATGATGACCTTGGCCAGGGAGGGCAAGCAGCAGGCGTGGTGGCAGTCCTACGACCTGCCCTATTCCACCTACGTCGGGCTGGAAGCCGAGGCAGCCTCGATCAGCGACTACGACTCTGCCGTCGTGCCCGGCCTGCTGCAGACGGAAGCCTACGTACGGGCGCTGCACGAAGCAGGGATACCAAGGCTCGACGCCGGTGTTGTCGAGCAGCGGGTCACCGAGCGCCTCACCCGGCAGGAGCTTCTCACCAAGGATGACCCGCCACGCTTCTGGACTGTGCTTGATGAGGCGGTCTTGCGGCGCGTGGTTGGCGGCCGGGCGGTCATGCGTGCCCAGCTGGAACGGGTCATCGACGTTTCCGGTTTGCCCAACGTTACCGTCCAGATCATCCCGTACGCGGCAGGTGCGCACCCCGCCCTGGATAGCATCTTCACTATTCTGGAATTTGCTGGTCCGGTGCCCGCCATCGTGTATGTTGAAGGGTTGGTAGGGCAGATCTACCTGGAGCGCCCGCAGGATGCGGATAGATATCGCCAAATATTTGAGCGTTTGTGTACGATGGCATTGAATCCACAAGAATCAATCGATTTGGTCGCAAGTGTCCGAGGCGAGCACAGGGATGGCTTAAGCGTTGCAGGATGAGTTCGATCGACTTCGACGCAGCTAGAGGGTTCCACGAGAACTAGACTCGCCGGGCGTTACCTGGGACAATGTTTATTTACAACGAGAGGATAATAGTGTGTTTCTAACCGCGTTGGAGCTTCGCGATCTAGTCTGGCGAAAGTCGCGCCACAGCGTCTCAAATGGAGCCTGTGTCGAGGTAGCGCCTGCCAGGGGAAAGATCGCCGTCCGGGACTCGAAGAACCCGGACGGTCCGGTACTCCTGTATACGTCCGCCGAGTGGCGCAGGTTTCTCGATGGCGCAAAGCGGGATGAGTTTGACGTCTTGCATTAAGTTTGGCCAGGCTTGTTTAGCGATTTGTGAGTTAGCTTGTGATCCCGTGACCGCGGCGGGCTGGCGGGCCCACCGAGCCCAAGGCCCACCACGGTCATGGAAAAGGTCGCCCGGATCACACCTTGGCGCGGTAGAAGTTGAGGTACGAGCGGGATGGGGTAGGGCCACGCTGGTCCTGGTAGCGCGACCCGTAGACCCGCGAGCCATACGGGTGCTCGGCGGGGGAACTGCACCGGAACAAGCAGAGCTGGCCGATCTTCATCCCTGGCCACAGCTTGATCGGGAGCGTTGCGACGTTGGACAGCTCCAGCGTTACATGTCCCGAGAAGCCGGGATCGATCCAGCCGGCCGTTGAGTGCGTGAGCAGCCCGAGCCGTCCCAGGCTGCTCTTGCCCTCCAGGCGCCCTGCCAGATCGTCGGGGAGTGTGAAGATCTCGAAGGTGGAGGCGAGTACGAACTCGTTCGGGTGCAGCACGAACGGTTCATCACCGGCGGCCTCCACCAGCCTGGTCAGGTCCGGTTGCTCTACCGCCGGGTCGATGTGCGGGTACCGGTGGTTCTCGAACACCCGGAAGTACCGGTCGAGCCGGACGTCGATGCTGGACGGCTGGATGAGCTCGGGAGAGTACGGGGCGACCTTGGCCCGCCCGGACTCGATCTCGGCCCTGATGTCACGATCGGAGAGCAGCACGCTGGCAACCTACCGGTTCCGGTACTATGTCGGGGCGAACACAGTGCGAGCCCGGCGCATCGCCGGGTGAACACCAGCACGGTCCGCGGGTGTAGTTCAATGGCAGAACATCAGCTTCCCAAGCTGATAGTGCGAGTTCGATTCTCGTCACCCGCTCCCACGCCGAAGGCCCAGGCCAGGACGCGATCCTGAACCTGGGCCTTGATCTTGTAAGGGTAGTCGTTGATCTTCCGGGCCATTAACGGGCCATTAGCCCGCAGGGACGAGCACGCCAGCTGAGCCGTCGTCGTCATCGTCCTTGCGGTGCTCGGCCTCGACGTGGGCGTCGATCGCGCTTGTGATCGTCTTGTCAGCCCCGCGCGCCTCATGCTGGTAGATCATGGCTGCTCGCTCGCTGTCGTGACCCATCCGCGCCATGAGATCCTTTAGTCCCGCGCCGCTGGTTGCCGCGAACGTGTTTCCCGTGTGACGGAGATCATGGAAGTGCAAGCCAACCGCGCCGATCGACTTAACGGCATACGGCCAGGCCGACATCCTGTTGAAGTTGCCCCGCCGCAGCGGGCCGCCCATGGCCCCCGGGAAGGCCAGCGCCCCAGGCTCGTCCTTGACGAAGATCGATAGGTGCTCGCGAAGGGCCGGAATGATGGCGTCGGGAATGCCGACGACGCGTCGCCCGGCCTTGGACTTGGGCGGCCCGAGCAGGATCTCTCCGGTTGATCGCTCCACGAAGGCAACGCGCACCCGGACCGAGCCCGCCACCAGATCGAGATCAGAGCGCCGCAGCGCGGTCACCTCGCCCCACCGCAGGCTTGCGAAGGTGGCCAGCAACACGAGCGCGAGATAACGGCGGTCGTGGGTGCAGTCGGCCCGGCCGTCGTCGGCCATCTTCCACAATGCCCGCTCGGCATCGGCCTTTGTCCCGTAGATCTCGGGTGAGGTGCGCATCTCCCCATGTCGGCGGAAGCGGAGCCGGTAGCCGCCAGCCGGAAGCTTGCGGATGTTGCCGACAGGACGGCGGCCTACCCGCTCCGCCAGCGCGAAAACCTGGGCCACGGTCAGCACAGGGCGTTCGTCGGCGTCTTCGTCTCCCGCACCACGAATACGGCACGGGTTACGCGGAAGGATCTTGTCATCCTCGGCAGCCGTCATGAGGACCGCCCGAAGCAGCCGGTATGCCTTGGCCGCTACCGAGACCGACACGCCGTTGCCGAGCAGGGTCGCCCGCCACTCCCGGATCATCGCCGTAGACAGCTTGCCGAGAGGCATTCCGCCCAGGTGCGGCGCGACGTGCTTCTTGAGCAACCACCGGTAGTGATCTACCGTCCGCGGGCGCAGTTTCGGACGCTGGGTGATCCAGGTTGTGGCATAGTCAGCGAGCTTGACCCTGCCGCGCTCTGGGTCGGTCCACTCGCCCATAGTCATCTGGGCCTCGATCAGCACAAGCGCTTTTTCCGCGTCGGAGATGCGTTCGTATGTGTCTGGCCCCGTCCGCATCCGGCCGTCCGGTCCGGGGTAGCGAATCTGGTACCGGCCAGACTCCCGCCTGCGGATGCTGCCGAAACGTCGGTGCCCATCTTTGTTAGCCATCAGGCAATCCCTCTCATTCTGGGCCATACATCGGCGGCTGTCATTGGTTGCACACGACCCGCATCGATGAATGCAGCTAGGGTTGATTCGCTAATACGGACGTGGCGGCCGACCTTGACGAATTCGATCCGCCGTTCAGCGATCAGGCGACGGATGAAGCGAACCGAGGTACTCAGTCGATCGGCCGCAGCCTCCACGGTAAGCAGCCGATCCGCGCTCTTGTGGTGGCCTGTCATCACGCGGCCCTCCCGGTTGCCGAAAGGTCCGAGGCAGGTTGGTCGGCTCGTCTCCGCGCTTCGTTGAGTGCCTGTCTCCAGGTGATCCGGTCGGAGACGACGTGCAGTAGTCGCCGCGCGTTGGACATGTGGTCGGGATCACCTGGCGCGACAGGCTCCCACGAGTACCGGCCGGGGTCGGTTGCCGAAATCCCGAGGGTGGCTGTCAGCCAGTTCTTGCGGTCGGCCCGGTGGTCGGCCAGGGTCTTGCCGGACCATTTGCGAGAGACCAGGACCCGCCGCCCCGCGTAGCCTAGGTACTCGCGGCGGTGTGCCTTGCCCTTGCAGCAGCCCGGCCGCAGGCCCGCACGCGGGTTCTTGGGCTGTACGCCGTAGCGCAGCCAGTTCGCGCAGGTCGGCGAGCACGGCTCGAACCGGAGCGCATCCGCCAGGCGATCGACATGGACGCGCTGAGTGTCGGTCTGCGCCTGGTGACAGTCGGCTATCTGTTTGGTCAGGTACTTGGTTAGGTACTTAACGCAGCGGCCCGCATCTTTCGACCCCATCAGCACGCCTTGAGCGTCGAATCGCTCCCCAAACCGGGCCACATGCACCGGCTCATCATCGGGACCGATCGCATCAAGCGCGTCATCCCAGGTCGAGAGGACTTCCCCGGTGGCGGGGTCAACGTAGGTCCCGCTCTGCTTGTCCCAGACCGGTAGGTGGTCGCCGTCGAACCGGACGGCCGAGGTATCCGGCCACCACACCTGGTGGTAGGTCGCGGCAAGCACCTGGCGCAGTTCGGCCCGCGAGACCGTGCCGCGCATCGCGATGTGGATATGCGGCGCGAGACGGCGCTGTGGCTCGACCGCGGCGAAGTACTGCACGTCATAGCCCAGGAAGCGCCGAAGGTTCTGCACGAACCGGTCGAACAGCGCCGCGAAGTGCAGCGCATCCCGGGCGGCCCGACCGTAGTCGTAGTCATTTGGGTCAACTGGCGTCCCGTCGTGGTTCACCTTGCCGTAGCCGGGGCAGGTCAGGGTGACGAACAGGGACGGGCGGAACGTCTTCCCGTCCGGTGCGATGTATGTCTTGCCGACTGTGCGCCGGTCGATCTTCCGCCGGGGCAGGCCCGGGGCATCCTGGCGCCGCCTGGTGGACCGGTGACGGCGGGCAGGACGGGCCGGGAGGACGTTCCCGCGCATCCCCGCGCGGGTGATCTCCTCGTCTAGCTCTCCGATCAGCGCGTCCAGGTCGGCGGTGTCCTGCCCGGCCGCTTCGGCGTGGTCGCGTTCGGTCTGTTTCTCGGCGCGTGTCTCGATCCACCATTGCTGTTCGTCGTCGGGGTCGTCGGGTTCGGTGACCGGCTCGTCCTCGAGGTGCCAGCCTTCCCGGCACTGTGCAGCCCGCAACTGTCGTTTCCGCTCCGCGCACGACGGACACACCGACGCCAGCGTGTGCCCGCACGGCACGAGCACCTGCTCTATCTGGCCGCTGTCATGGTCGGTGCGCCGGAGCTGCACCGGACGCAGGCATCCGCCATGTTCGACGGCCAGGTCCCGGACGACATCGCGGGCAAGTGGCATCCGCAGCCGTTCCGCCCGGCTTCCCCGTGCCCCGGTCACGCCCACTCCTCACCGTCCATACCGGCTTGCCAGTTCGCGGACCAGCCGCAGGAGCGGCACTCGGTCACCAGCACCGCCGAGCCGTCATCGAGCAGGGTCAGATCGTTGCCGCACCCCGGGCATGGCTCATCGGTTCGATAGGCGCTCACTCGCATCCGGCCTCACCTCCTGCCGGACCGGGCACCGCGCAGGCGTACGCAGCGACCATCGCGTGGATATCTGCGTCGGAGACGAAGGCCGCACGGACCCGCACCGGGTCAGGGTCGGATTCGAGCCGGACGAACCCGACCCCGGCGCCGGTCAGCGGGTTCGCCGAGATCTCGTCGCACCGGGCGCCCCTGTCCCTGGCACCGTCACCGAGGACCATGTCGACCTGCGCGGGCTCATCCAGCCGGAGCGCGATCTTGTCGGGGAACAGGTTGCGGATGTTCAGGACTTCCTTGCGCGGGTCCTGCAACGCAGCCACCACGCAGTAGCCGACCGCCCGGCCCTGGGTGGTCAGCGTGGCCAGTGCCGCGAGGATGCGCTCCTTGAGCTTGCGGTCGGCCTGGTAGGCGGTCAGGAATGCGACCTCATCGACCAGGACCACTATGAACGGGAACTCCGCGGTCGGGGTGTGGTCGCGCTGCCTACCGGCGAACCGGCACGCACGGGCTTGCATGTCCGCAACGGCGTCTTCGAGCAGGTCCGCGATACTGGCAGGGTCGGCGGCGTACCGGCCGTGCCGCTCGAACAAGGCCCGGCCGAACGCCAGTTCCATCAGCTTCGGGTCGCAGGCGTACACGCGCACCAGCCCGGCCGCCATCAGTGGCAGCAGCGCCCGCACCAGGCACCACAAGTACGAGCCTTTTCCCGCGCCGGTCGCGCCAGCAACGAGCACATGGGTTCCGTGCAGCTTGAGCAGGAACGCGGAGCCGTCCTCGCATCGCCCGACCGGCAGCGCCTTCAAGTTCACTCCGCCTGGCACCGGAAGCGCGGGAATCGGCTCGGCCAGCGCATCACGGCGGACCAGCTCCAGCACCACCGAACCCGGCACGCCGGTACGGACCCGGCACAGGTACGCCTTGAACCCGTGCGCGATTCCTTCGGCCCGTTCCGCGAAATCCGCGGGGCACTGCCCCGATACGAGCGCCACGTGTACCCGGTCCGTGCACCCGGTCACATCAACCCTGCCCAGCAACGGAACCACGATGCGGCCCCGGTACAGCGGGGCAAGCCGGGCGATGGTCATGACGGCGTGCCAGTGCCGCCGGTAGAACCACCACCGCCACCGGCACCGCACTGGCAACGTCACGAACCGCGTGAACTCTACCGGGCGCCAGACGCGCAGCCCCGCCAGGCTGACCATGACGGCGGACGCCAGGCCGACGATGCCCGGCCATCCTGTATTCAGCCACACCAGGACCACGACCCCGGTGGTCAGGTCGAGATAGGGATGCTGGAACAAGAACCACAGCAGACGGGCGAGCGCCCGCACGAGCTGCACGATCCAGATCATGAACTCGGGAGTCCGGTAGACAGGCGAACGCCAGACCGGAGATGCGAACGGGTCGGGGTTATCGACCTGGGCGAGCTGCTCGCCCGCCATCTTGCCGCGCATATGCTTAACGCCTCTTCCTTGCCTGATCACGTGGGAGAGAGGTCAGGGGACGGCCGGAAGCTGCGAACTCCCGGCCGTCCCGCCCGAAGCTCAGGCCGCCGTACCCGCAGCGGTCCCGGGGGTGGTCGCGGTGTGCAGCCGCTCACATTCGGCCGCGAACTTCCGCGTGGCACTGGCAAGTTCCTGGGCGAACCGGACGTGATCGGCGTCGGTCACCTCGCCGGACAGGTACACGGTCAGGCTGATGCCGCCGCCGTGCACCGACAGGTTCGGCAGGTGCCCGTCGTCGTAGGCCGAGAAGTGCACCCAGCCGTCCGGGCCGACATGCATCGTCGCGCTGCCGAAGGTGGGCCGCCGCTCGCCGCTCACGCCGCTGCCTCTTTCACATCCGCAGCCGCACGGCTGGCCCGGCCCGGGGCACGCACACCGGCCGCCTTCAGCGAGTACGCCAGCCGCCCCGCGTTGTTCACCCACGGCGTCACCGTCAGACCGGCGAACTCCACCGGCACGAACGGCATCCCCGCAGGCGCCGCAGGCAGCACCGGCCGAACCGGCCCAGCTACCTTCACCTTGACCGTCTTCTCCCGGGCCAGCGGATCGGCGTCGATCACCTCCACGATCCACAGCAGCTCCCCGCTGGCCTTGTCCTTGCCCTGCACGAACCGCTCCGCCGTCGACGCGTCGAAATCCCGTAGCGGCTCGAACTGGCCAGCGGCGAACGCCCCGTGCGAGAACACGTGAGCGAACTCCACCGGGATCGGACCCTGTAGCGCCACCTGACTACTCCTGTCTGTCGCTTGATCTCTACCTGAATTATCAGGTTGAGACCAAAGATAGATATAGCTACCTGACTTGTCAAGTGAGAAAGGGCGTAACAGCTCAGGCAGGCAGGAACCGATCAGGTGAAGGGGTAGGCGTCGTGCAGCTCGTGCCGCTCACCGGGCAGAACCAGGTCCGTGACCTGAAGGGGCCGCCCGGTAGCGTCATACACGGTCACGATCACGCTCAGCACCGGCGCGTCGGCGCCGACCTGAAGGAGCCCGGCCTCTTCGCCCGTGGGATGCCGAGCGCTAATCCGCTCAACCGCGTGATCGAAGCGGACCCGCTTTTTTGCCTGAAGGTGATGGCGCATGCTCTCGTCCAGCAGGTCAGGAGAGGCAAGATCCGTCCCGGCCGCCAACTCCAGCGGGAGCCACGCCGACGCCAGCTCGACCCGCTCCCCTTCGTGGCTCAGCAGCCGCTGGCGCACGAACGCCTTCACCCCCGGCTCCAGGCCCAGCAGCGCCGTCACATGCGGGGGAGCGACCTTGACCCCGGCCTGCACCAGCTCGCCGGACAGCTCCGTCTCGGGAAGCTCCAGCACATCCTCAGCCGGGCGGCTCCGCTCAGCATCAGCAAGAGCAGGACGCCCGCGCACGAACGATCCCCGGCCCTGCTGAGTATCAATCCAGCCGTCTTGCCGCAAGGCAGACAGCGACTTGACGATCGTGGGACGCGACACGCCGAAGTCCTCCACAAGCTGATGCTCTGAAGGCAACAGTGACCCCGGCGGGTAGTCACCCCGCTCGATGCGCCGCTTGATCTCGGCAACCACCTGCGCCCACTTCGGCGGCGCATAGTCGTATCCCATAGCGTCCGTTCCGCAACTGGACTGCTGACCTGTCAGGTAAGGCTACCGAGATGAACAGGCAATGTCACGTGTCACCGTCCCATAGCGCCACGGCACAGACCTCGGTCATGCGTGCCGTCGCGCTAGGTCTTCAGCTTCAAGGGTCTGTCTTCTGCCCTACCCCGGCCAGGATCCTTATCCTGGTTGGCCGTGTCCGCTGCTCTGGTCGCCACTGCGACACATCTACGAGCCCCGGCTCGACGAGTTCGAGCCCCGTGAACAGTCCTCGGATCTCATCCTCGCGGCGGAGGATCGCGGGGGCGGTCGCGTCCTCGTAGACGTCCGCGATCCTCGCCACGACATCCGGGTCGGCACCGTCTGCTGCCGCGTGCGAGATCGCAAGGTAGCTGCCGGATGCCATCCGCCAGCGGAACGCGGCCATGATCGCATCCGGGTCCTCGTCCGGGCGGATGAAGTGCAGGACAGCTATGAACAAGACAGCGACCGGCCGGGCAAAGTCGATCACTTTAAGAAGATCTGGGTCAGCAAGAATCCCCTGAGGCTGGCGGATGTCACCCCGGATCGCGGCCACGCCATCGTGCGTGGCCCGCAGCGCCTGGCTGTGCCGGGTCACTACTGGGTCGTTGTCGACGTAGACAACGCGGGCATCCGGGATGACCTGGCGAGCCACCTCGTGAACGTTCGGGGTGGTCGGGATGCCCGCCCCGAGATCGATAAACTGACGGATTCCGTGCTCAGCCAAGAACCATACCGCCCGTACCAGGAAACCACGGTTAGCCCGCGCGAGCCTTCGGATTCCCGGAAAGGCCGCTATGACATTCTCGGCAGCCTCCCGGTCGGCGGGGAAATTGTTTTTCCCACCCAAGTAGTAATCATACATACGCGCCGGGCTCGGCACAGAAAAGTCAACTTCCGGCAATACGCGATCGCTCAACTCTCACTCCAGGTCAGATTCAAAAGGCGCCAACGGCGATGGCTGCTTATTCCTAAGCCCGTGTGCCGTAGCTGGCTGGGGTGCTCTTGCCCGTACCGGTACGCGGCCTGTTGTCCGCAGAGGCAGCTGTTTCCTGTGCCGTCCCGCGCGTGAGGCTGCCCTGTGACAGCTCGCCCTGGCCTGCCGCCGCCCCGCCCGGTTCGGGTTCCCCTGGCGGGTCGCCTTCCTCCTCGGTAGCCTTGGCCGCGTCGTAAACGGGGCGGAGTGCTTCGAGAACGAGGCGCGAGGAGATGCCGTTCTCAAGCGCAGTCAGCACAGCGCCGCCCACCTCGAACGCCTCATCCAGGCGGCCCTGAGCGAGGAGGGAGGCGGCAAGCCGCGCGGTATATAGTGCCCGGTTGCGCGGGAAAAGGGCACCAGACAGGGCAATGCGGAAAAGCACCTCGGCACTGGCGGGCTCACCTAGGTGAAGATATCCCGTTGCCTCGACAGCGGTGATCTCAGCCTCGTTGATGTGGGTAAGCCATGCCGGGTCAGCGCTGGCTTTCGCGTCCGCACCGCGTTTCCGTTCCTGCCCGCCACGGCCGTTTTCCTTACGCGGAGGCATCACGCCTTGCCTTCCCCCTGCAAAGCCGCCCGGTGAGAACGGCAGTAACCGCGCTCATATCGGCTGGGACCTGCCAGTACCAGAACAGGCAAGACAGCCAACGCGCGCACGCCGCAGCAGTGCACGCTCACCAGCGTCACCGGCATTCGCCGGAGACCGCCGCAAGCCGAGGAACTTCCAGCCCTTGCCGCCGCACAGGCGGCACAGGCCACGATCGATAACCATCATCCGCACTCCCGCGCGTCTGCCTCATTGCTGCACGGTTACGTTACGGATGGTGAGACGTGGTGACCCGAACTCTCAGTTCGGGTGAACCGCCGGTTCGGCTTCTCAGGTCAGAAGATCTATCCGCGCGGCCAGCGCCCGGACCTGAGGTGCGTAGGTAGGACGGGCACGCTTGAGAAGACCGTGCACGAGATCACGGGCCAGCGTGTTATAGCGCATGTCCTCGGGACCGCTGGACTCCGCGTTGACCAGATGGAGGAACACGCCCGGATCGTCGCGCCGCTGTTCGTAACACCTGGCAACTTCAAGCGCGAACGTGGTCTGCCGCTCCAGCGACGGCGAAGCGGAAACGTCGATGTCATCAGCCAGCCGCAGCGCCTGCGCCGCCTCGCCTGTCTCCATTTCCACGCTTACGGCATGAAGTGCGACATTCGTCGGCCCGAAGACCGTCCACAAGACGTTTCCCTCGCCCGCCTGGCGCGCCGTGGGCAAGGCTTTCTCACGCAGCCGGTCACGGGCAGTCCACCCGTCGCCGTTACGCACAGCAGCGACAGCCGACACCAGCCACAGGGCGCCCCTCATGGAGACCGCGTCGGCGTTGTCGCCGGGCAGTTCCCGTTCAAGATCTTCGATCGCCCTGAGCGCCACGTCCTCGGCGCCGTCGAGTTCATCCTGAGCAAGCAGGATGTGCCCGAGATTCCACTTGGCGGCTCCGATCCTGATCGGATCGTCTGCGGCCTCTGCCGCCTGAACCGCCCGGTCAGCCACGAGCAAGGACAGATCTGTCCGCCCGATGCGCTTGCTGAAGGTTCGGAGCAGGAAGTACAAGTCAGCCGCGATCCGTTGCGCCTGCCTACGTTCCTCTTGCGGAGCCGATCCGGAGACCCGTTGCGCTGCCTGAACGTCAACGATCAGGTCAGGCAGCAACCCGGACGCTTCGGTGTAGCGTCGTTGACGCTGCTGCCAGATCTCCCATGCCTCGTCGACGCGCTCCCGGAGATTCGCAAGATCCGGAACATCCGAGGCGCCGGATCCACCGCCGTAAGACATGAGTGCGCGCTGTACGGCATACCCGACCGGAGAAACCGCCTCATCGTGCTCTGTAGCCGACTCCCCGAGCAACTCAGAGAGCCGCACTCCGAGGATCTTGGAGAAACGATGAAGCAGCGCGATCGTCGGTGTCTTCAACCCGCGTTCGATCTGCGAAAGGTAGTCCTCGGTGACACCGGCCAGGCCCGAGACTACAACCTGCGTTTTGCCCTTCGCCTGACGGTAGAACCGCAGCCGCTCGCCGATTCGCACCTCAGGCGATGGGCTCATCAACTCTCCCTGGTGACAACGGCACAGTCAGTCTCAGGGTAGGACAGGAGACGCGGTACGGCATCCTGCCGCCAGAGATCACGACGAACGGAGCCGGACAGTGCAGAGGGTCACCCTCATTCTGTGGGATATCGATCACACGCTGATGGAGACCGCCGGGGTTGGCGGGGAGGTGTACGCCTCTGCCTTCCAGAAGGCCACCGGCCGCCCACTTGAGCGCATGGCCGACGTAGCCGGGCGTACCGAACCCGTGATCTTCAGGGAAACCCTGAAGCTGCACAGGATCGACGACCCAGGGGACCTGTTCGAGAGGTTCGCTGAGGAGCAAGCACGAGGCTATGCCGAACGCGCCGACGACATGCGCAAGCGTGGCCGCGCACTTCCAGGGGCGGCCGACGCTCTCCGCATCCTCTCGGACAGGGACGACGTGATCCAGTCCGTCCTGACAGGCAATACCCGCCCGTCCGCCGAGATCAAGCTACATGTGTTCGGACTTGACAGTTATCTTGACCTTGAGATCGGCGCCTACGGCACCGACGATGACACGCGCGCCAACCTCGTTAACATCGCCCGTCAGCGTGCCGCGAGCGCCCAGGGCATCCAGTTCGGGCACGAGACGACTGTGCTGATCGGCGACACCCCGAATGACGTAGTAGCTGCCCGCGATGGTGCTGCGCGGGTAATCGCGGTGGCAACCGGCAAGGACAGCATCGATGGCCTCGCCGCCGCAGGCGCCGATACGGTATTTGCAGACCTCACCGACACTCCCGCCCTACTCGCAGCCATCTACGGGGACCAGACACCACGATGATCATCCGCAGCCGGGCCAGCAGTGCGCCGGACGAAGGTTCCGCCGCATGAACCAGGGAGCCCCTCCGTTCGCTGCCCTTGACGACATCCTGAGCCAGACCCGCCACCTGCTCCTTGATTTCGACGGGCCAGTCTGCTCGCTCTTCGCGGGCACCCCCACCGCGCCTATCGCCGACCGGCTCCGCAAGGTCCTCACACAACAGGGCGCCGAGCTGCCGCAGGCGATCCAGGAGACTGCCGACTGGTTCGAGATCTTGTCATTTGCAGTATCCATCAGCCCGGCTCTGGCCGCACAGGTCGAGTCCGAACTGACCGAAGCCGAACTGAGCGCCGTTTCCACCGCCGCCCCGACCGCGTACGTGCACGAGGTAGTGAGCAGCTGCCGCGAGTCCGGACGGTCGATAGCAGTGGTCAGCAATAACTCAGCCCGAGCCGTGGACTCTTACCTCACCCGGCACGGGCTCGACCAGCAGTTCGGGCTCGTCGTCGCGCGCACTGGCCCCGACCCCTCCATCCTGAAGCCCAGCCCGCACTTGATCGAGCAGGCCGCCAGCGCACTCGACGCCGTACCGTCCGCGTGTTCCCTGATAGGAGACAGCCCGGCCGACATCGAAAGCGCCCGTCTGGCCGGAGCGCACAGCATCGGCTACGCCAGGACACCCGACAAGCGCGAGCGTCTGGACGCAGTCGGGGCAGGCGCAATCGTGGCCACCATGGCCGACCTCGCGCTGAGACTCCGAGCGCGACCACTGCCGAGTTGAGCCGTACTTAGATCAAGGCGGCTCCGCTTCGCTCCGCCGCGCCCGGCCCCGCCCGCGCCGGGCTGCGGCCCTAGGGGGCCGACCCGCCGCGACGGTCCGGGCATCACGCGGACGACCGTCGTTACCCGGTTGGCTCACGACGCACTCTCGCGCGCATCCATGACTGCCCCTCAGCCAGCCCTCTGTCCGACGCACGCCAATGGTCCACCGCGGCCGCCAAAGCTCCCCCGGCAGCCGCATAACCACATGCTCGGCGTACCAGTCGCCGTGGCCGAGCACTGCTCCGGCAGCAGCCATGTAGTCCCAGACGCTAACGCCATGAATCGCCAGCTCAAGCCACCACCATGACGCCGACGATCGCGCGCTGTGCTCAGGAAGAACTTGCACCGCATCCGGGGTAGGGTGGCCGCCCACCTCACAGTGGTAGCCGTAGTCCTTGCCACGGAACCGTCCCTGAGAGCGCTCGCGCAGGTGCCTGGGCTGCCACTTGCCGAGGCGTTCATCTTTCGTAGAACGCAGCCAGGACTCCGCCTCTGCGTGATCCTCCGCGAAGGCCCACGCGAGGTATTCAACCTCCACGAGCTGACGGATCAACGCCAGCGCGGCATAGAGATTGTCAGCGTCAAGAAGCCTCACCGAGGCCGATATGAGCTGCCCGGCAATCTGAGCCAGAATCGCGACGCCAACCGTCGCATCACTTCCGTGGCCGAATGGCGACCGACCCTCAACACGGTCAGCACCCACGATGCTCCCGAGCATCCAAAGCAATTTCCCGGCCGAATCAAACGCTGGCCCCAGCAACCGGCAAACCTCGGCCCGAGCGGCCTGGCTGGCGCGGTCTTCAAGCGCGGCCAAAGCTCTGGTGCGTTCTTCGTCCATGTGAGCAACGATGCCACGCCTGTCTATCGTCCACACCCAAGAGGCTACGCGCTCGGCCGCCGTTCACCATCGTTCTGCTGCCGCGCCGCTTCCGGTCCTCGGTCGCTGGCGCTCCCTGCGGTCCGGGTCGGCTTGCCATCGGATGACTCGTTACGCTCCCGTCCTCCTCGCTGCGAGATGGTCTCAGCCGGGTCCTCCGCGTCAAGGCCGGGCCGCTGCGCGGTCGCTTCGCGAGCCTTGACACGTCGTCCTCGGCCAAGGGCTGGCAGCTACGAGGAGGACGGGGGAGGAGCAGGGCACGAAGTGATCAGGATCAGCCCAGGTCAGGGCAAGATCGCCGGGCCATTAGCGGGCCATTAACCAGGGGGACGAGGGGTCAATCACGGCTACTAGGGATCATCGGTGTTGCCAGGTCAGCGCCACCATCGGCCGTGATCGCTCCACTTCCCAAGCTGATAGTGCGAGTTCGATTCTCGTCACCCGCTCCAGCGCGAACCCTAGGTGAATACGGTGTGGTGAGCGGGCGATGCTGCCGAGTTTGCGCTGTGGTTGTCGCCGCACATCACTGCCAACGTCGAAAGGGTCCTGGCCGAGCTGTTCAAGTGGGCTCAGCCTGCGATCGACGCATACCTAGGGGCGGTGGTAGCGGCGGCCGAGCACAGCGGCGGAGGCATCGTGGCCGAGGTGGCCCGGACGGTTCACGATTGCCCCGATCACGAGGACAACCTGATCCTCGACCTGGCCGCCGAGGTAGGGGCGCTGATCATGGTGTCTAATGACACTGACCTGCTGTCAATGTCTCCGTGGCGCGGCACGCCGATCATCGGGCCAGCCGCGTTCGCGGCCAAGGTAGACGCGATGCGCCGGCACGCACGACGAGGGCGCCGGCGCCTTTCTCGCGGTTGCACTGGGCGCACAGGAGCTGAAGATTCTCTGCCGTCCCGCTCACTGTAACCGCCTGATTCCCAGTAGAACGCGTCCTCGAACCACCACCACGCGCGACCGCCCGATCGAGCAACGCGCACCGGTTGCTGCCGCCGCGCAGCTGCGAACTGGCTGCCGCAACTGGGACACTGGCAGACGTGGGTCCCAGCTCACCCGATCCGGGCATCCAGCAGCCCCGCCATTCGCGAGTCTAAAAGATCTATGCCGAACGGGAGCGCGGTGGCACTTGACACCGATCGGATCTCTCGCCTGTGCTCGCACAGGTACGTGTCGCGTCTCGGGGACTCGCTCACCAACCGGGAGCACTCCTCCCTCCCGCGCCGTAACGGCGTGATCGCCGGGATACCCGCCCTGAAGCGCGGCTGACACGCCTGCGTGCCGCCCGTCGGCTACACCACCCGTGCCCCTTGTGCCGCGAGGGCATCCCGCTGTCAGATGTCAGTAGTCACAGTGAAGGAAGTATGAGGATGAACGACCGCCCGGCTATCGTCATCATCGGCTCGGGGTTCGCCGGTATCGGCATGGCGATCCAGCTCAAGAAGGCTGGTTTCCATGATTTCGTGATCCTCGAGAAAGACAGCGACCTTGGCGGGACGTGGCGGGACAACCAGTACCCGGGCTGCGCATGCGATGTGCCGTCGCACATGTATTCCTTCTCGTACGAGCTCAACCCGGGCTGGTCGAGGATGTTCGCGCCGCAGCGGGAAATCTGGGACTACCTGCGGCACTGCGCCAGTAAGTACGGCGTCCTCCCGCATATCCGCTACGACCGCCCGGTAGAGCGCATGGAATGGGACGACGTCACGTGCCGCTGGAATGTCACGACCGGTCATCCAGACGCCTACGTAACGCGGGCGATCGTGTCCGGCGTCGGCGCGCTGCACGTGCCTTCCTTCCCCGGCATCCCGGGTGCTGACCGGTTCGCGGGCGCGGCGTTCCACTCGGCGCGGTGGGATCACTCCTGCGACCTGACGGGCAAGCGGGTGGCCGTCATCGGGACCGGCGCGTCGGCGGTCCAGTTCATCCCGCGGATCGCCGAACACGCCAGGCGGCTTTACATATTCCAGCGCACGCCGCCGTGGATCCATCCCAGGCCGGACTTCGAGATCCCCGGGGCGATGCGCGGGGCGTTCAAGGCCGTCCCGCCGGCGACTCGGGCATTCCGCGATTCCCTCTACTGGATGCTGGAATCACGGGCGGTCGGATTCGCGGTGAATCCCAGGCTGATGGCTCCGCAGCAGCTGCTCGCCAGGCGCCACATCGAGCGCCAGGTCAGGGATCCGGAACTGCGCGCGAAGGTCACGCCCGATTACACCATCGGCTGCAAGCGGATCCTGCTGTCCTCCGACTATTACCCGACGCTGGCCAGGCCGCACGTAGACCTCGTTACCGATCGCGTCGCCGCGATCACCGAGTCCGGTGTCCTCGCGGGCAATGGTGTTGCGTATGACGTCGATGCGATTATCTACGGCACCGGATTCAAGGTCACCGAGGCTGCCGCCGGGCTGAACGTCATAGGACGTGACGGCCTCAGGCTCCAGGATGCCTGGCACACCGGCATCGAGGCATATCACGGCATTACGGTCGCTGGCTTCCCGAACTTTTTCCTCCTGCTTGGCCCGAACACCGGTCTTGGCCACCATTCGGTTGTCTTCATGATCGAATGCCAGGTCCGGCACGTCCTGAGCTGCCTGCGACTGCTCTCGAGGGACAAGGCCGACGCCATCGACGTCAGGCAGGCGGCGCTGCGGCGATTCAACGACGCGATCCACCGGCGCCTGCGCCGCGCCGTCTGGAGCGAGGGCGGCTGCGACAGCTGGTACCTCGACGCTGATGGAGTCAACCGCGCCCTGTGGCCGGGATTCACCTTCGAGTACTGGGCACGGACCCGCCGGGCGCGCCGCACCGCCTATGACGTGATCCGCTGACGCGCCCGGCTGCCAGCGTCGGTGCGAATGCGCGCCGTCGCGGAGCTTGACGCCGTGGCGTTCCGCAGCTCAGCTCAAGATATGGGACTACTGCCCGAGATCGATTTTCCCGCGCTGTACCTCGCGGCCGACCGGGGCTCGCGGATGGAGGCTGGACCTCGCCGGGGTCGTCAGCGCCGCGGCACTCGGGTCGGCCCTGGTGGCCGAGGTATACCTGCTGACCGTGCGGCCGGACCGGCAGTGGTATGACTCCCGCGCGGCGGCCGAGTCCGCGAAGACCCTCGCCTGGCGCTATCTCGTGGGCGGCCAGCCGTTCGCCAAGGATCAGGCCACCGACCGGGAGGCGGACCGGCTGCTGCTCGGCCGCTTCGCGGAGATCACTGATGGCCTCCGCGGCTTCGCGCCGGTCCCTGTCTCCGACGGCGGCCACCAGATCACCCCTGCCATGCGGACCATCCGCGGGCTCCCGCTCGACGACCGGCGGTCGCGCTATTTCGCCGGCCGGATAAGGGACCAGCAGGCATGGTACGCCGGACGAGCGGTGTGGAACGAGCGCCGTAGCTCTCAATGGTCGGTCACGCTCGCCTCCCTGGAAGCGGTCGGGCTTGTGGCGGCCGCGCTGAAAGCCGCGGGCGCTGTCGGGTTCGACCTGCCGGGCATCATCGGGGCGCTGGCCGCGGGCGGTGTGGCATGGTTCCAGACCAAGCAGCATCAGACGCTGGCGAACGCGTACGCGATCGCGGCGCAGGAGCTAGCCGACATCGCGTCCAGGGAGGACTGGCCGGTCACGGAGGCGGACTGGGCGCGCTTCGTGGACGAGGCGGAGGAAGCGATCTCGCGCGAGCACACTCTCTGGTGCGCGTCACGCGCGTGACGCGCACCAGAACGACTGGGTATGCCCGGACCGGCCGCCTCCCGGCTGGTCAGCCTGGCACGGTGCGGAAAGTACATTCGTTAACACATGATGAGCGCGGACGGGCGCCCTAGGAGGTGCGCGTTGACCGACGTGGTGCGCTCGGCTGACGGCAGGAAGCTCGCGGTCGAGCTACGGGGGGACCCGGCGGGCAGTCCGGTGTTCCTGCTGCATGGCACGCCGGGCAGCAGGCTGGGGCCGTGTCCCCGCGGGATGGTCCTTTACCGGCTTGGCGTGCGCTTGATCACCTTTGACCGGCCTGGCTACGGTGGCTCTGACCGGCTGGTGCACCGCCGGGTGGCTGACGCCGCGGCCGACGTCGTGGCGATCGCGGACGCTTACGGGTTCGACCGGTTCGCGGTGCTCGGCCGCTCTGGCGGCGGGCCGCACGCCCTGGCCTGCGCGGCGCTGCTGCCGGACCGCATCACCCGGGCCGCGGTCCTGGTCGGGCTGGCGCCATGGGCCGCCGAGGAACTCGACTGGTTCGAGGGGATGGCGGACTCGAACATCGTCGAGTACACGGCGGCGGCGGCCGGGCACGAATTCCTGGCCGTCCGGCTGGCCGCGGCCGCCAACGCGATACGGGCCGATCCAGCGGGGCTGGTCGCGGGGCTCCACGCTGAGCTGCCCGAGTCTGACCGCCGGGTAGTCGCGGACGCGGGAATCCGGGCGATGCTGATGCGGAATTATGCCGAGGCGCTCAGGATCTCCGCCGACGGCTGGATCGACGACGCCCTCGCGTTCTGCGCACCGTGGGGCTTCGATCCCGGGACCATCGACGTCCCTGTCTTGCTGTGGCATGGCGAGGATGACGTGTTTTCCCCGGTTGGCCACGCGCGGTGGCTGGCCAGCAAGATTCCCGGCGCCACCGTCGTGGTCCAGCCCGGCGCCGCCCATTTTGGCGCGCTTGACGCGCTGCCAGACCTGCTGCCCTGGCTGGTCAGCGAGAGGCTGCCATGATGATCAGATCGGCTGCGGTTCCAGGTCGCGGTTGATCCTCTTCCACTCCCGCAACGCGACGACGTTGGGGTGATCCTCTCCGAGCAGGCGGCCCAGGGTCGTCAGGATTCGCTCCCGGATATGCCTGGCCTCCTCAGTCCGGCCGATGGCGCGCGCCGTGATGGCCAGGTTGGCCTCGCACACGAGGGTGTCCGGATGGGCGGGGCCGAGCTTTTCCCGTAGCCGGGCGAGTGTTTCCCGCTCCAGGGCCTCAGCCCGGCCGAGTTCTCCCAGGTCACCGAGGCAGTTCGCCAGGTTGATGGCGCAGGACATGGTGAACGGATGATCCGCGCCGAGCTTGTTCAGCAGGCCCTGCAACGTGGTGTCGGCCATCGCCCGCGCGTCGTGTAGTGCTTCAGTGCCGCGCAGGTAGGTCGCCAGGTTGTTGGCCGCCGCGAGCGTGTACGGATGATGCTGGCCCAGGGTGCGCTCGTAGATAGCCATGACTTCGGCGGCCAGCTCGCGTGCGCGGGGCTTCTCGTCATGCGCGGACAGATCGCTGGCGAGGTTCAGGGTGCAGGCCAGCGCATCGGGCATCTCCGGGCCAAAGTGCTGCAGGTACTTGTCGTGGGTTTCCTCGGTCAGCTGCCTGGCTTCTGCCTGCGCGCCGGTCTTGCGAAGCGACACCGCGAGGCTCTTGGCCGTGCGCAACGTCTCCACGAAGTCGTCGCCAAGTACCTGCCTGTACAGCTCGTAGGTATTGCGCAGCAACGCCGTGGATCCCGCGAAGTCGCCAGCCTCGCGCATGTCCCTGGCGAGGTCTGCCGCTGAGAAGAGCGCGTACGGGTGGTCGGGCCGCAGCACCGCGCGGCGCCGGTCCAGCGTCTCCTGGTCGAGGTCACGCGCGCTGAAGCAGTCGCCGACCAGCCGCAGGCAGACAGCCAGGTTGTGGGCGGCGGCCAGCGTGCGCGGATGATCCTCGCCGAGCAGCTCCTTGAAACGTTCGTACGTCTGCCGGTCCAGGTCGAGTGCCTCTTGGAACTCACCAAGCCCACGCAGGTCGCCAGCCAGGCCGCCCGCCGTCATCAGGGTGTGCGGATGGTTCGCCGGCAGCACCTTCTGCTGCCTGGCCAGCACTTCTATATCAAGCTCTCGTGCATCCCGGTACAGGCCCTGCGACCGCAGCACGTTGGCGAGGTGGAAACGCAGGTGGAGCGTCAGCCGGTCATCTGGCCCGAACCGCTCGGTCCACACCGCCTCAAGCCGGTGCCCGGAGTCGAGGCTGGCCTCATACTCGCCGCGCTTCCACAGGTACCGCACCCGGTCGATGAGAAGCTGGCGGACCTCCTCCTCGTCGCACTCACCTGCCCTGGTCGGGCCTAGATGCGGCCAGATCCAGTCATAACGGGGCCAGTTCTCCGGATCATCAGTGTCGCCCTGCCGCGGCCTGGCCCCTATGAGGATTCTGTGTAGTTCGTGGCGGGCGTCGATCTGCTCCTCTTCGGGCATCTGATCGCGGATCACCGCCTGGACGAGACGGTGGATCTGGATGGAGTTGTTGCCCTGATCGACCTTCGCCAGCGCGAACCGGCCGATTTCCCTGATGACCCGGCCGAGAACGAGCCTTTCCCACAGGGTCTCGTCGAAGGGCAGCAGGGATCGGACCATCTCGTCGCTGTAGAGCAGCGACATGGAGATCGGCTCGGGGGCGAGGAACGCGCACAGCTGCAGCAGCCGCACCGCCGCGGGGGACCGGTCATGCAGCCGCTCGAAGGACAGGTTCCAGGTCGCGACCACCGGCCTCGGATAGTCCGGTGGCTGGTTCAGCGACAGGACCCGGGCAAGCTGGGTCTGCAGCTGTTCGACGTACGTCGCGGCGGGCATGCCGGTCTCCTCCAGCCAGGCGCCTGCCTGCTCGATCGCCAGCGGGAGGTCGCCGAGGGCGATCGCCACCTTCGCCGCGTCGCCAAGGTCGAGCCTGGGCACCCGGCGGAGCAGGTGCTCGATGCTTTCCTCCCGGGTAAACACGTCTACTTCCAGCGGGTCTGCCACTCGCGACCAGGCGGGGTTACGCGAGGTGATCAGGACGTGTCCCGCCCCGGCCGGCAGGAAGGACTCGAGTTCCTGCGGGTCGTCGGCGTTATCAAAGATCAGTAGCCAGCGAGAGTAGGGATCGCCGCGCCGCAACGCCTCGCGCGCCGCCTGGGCAGCCTCGCCGAGGCTGTCGCCGACCCGGATCCCGATACGCCCGGCCAGCTCGGCGAGGGCTGGGTTGACAAGTTCACGCTGCTCTGACGACACCCACCACACCAGGTCGTAGTCGGCCATGAACCGGTGCGCGTACTCCAGCGCGACCTGTGTCTTGCCGACCCCGCCGAGCCCGTACAGCGCCTGCGGCAGGACGACAGCCTTGCTGCTCCCGACGAGCTGATCGCGTAGCTTCTCCAGGACGGCGCTGCGACCGGTGAAGGCGGCGTTGCGGGTTGGCACATTCCACACCGGGGGCACAGTGCCGGGGAAACGCGGTCCTGTCGGGGACGGGTCGGCCGGGTGCTCGGGAAGCTGAACAGGCCTGTCGACGGCCCGCAGCAGCGCCTCGGTGGCCTGCGCCGCGTCGAGGCGCACCAGGTCGACGGGGGTTCGATCGGCGAACGGCGGGGTAAGCCGGATGTCGCCCACCCGCACGGGGACCAGCTGCCTGCGGGCTCCGGACGGGTCCGCCGCTGACAGCGCCTCCCACGCGCCCCTGGCCTGCGGCGAGCGCAGATAGGCGGCGGAGAGCACGGCGATGGTGCGGCTCGCCGCCTCGACGCTTCGCTGAGCCTCGGTCTGAACGTCGCTGCCGGCAGCCGTTCCCGCGCTGTGTGGCAGCACGCGGAATCCAGATCGGGTGAGCACTGACTCGATCCAGTCGGCCCACATCCGGTCTTCAGGGACGTAGCTCAGGAAGAGGTCGGCCGGCGGCGCCAGCGCGCGGCGGGCGAACACGTCGCGGTACCGGAGCCGGACATCCTCGTCGAACGGGGGGAGCGCCTGGACGCGGCCTTCCGTGATCACGGCGGTCAGCCGCTCGAACGCGGCGAGCAGCGAGGTCGGAGATCCTGGTGCGTCGCCGAAGGTCGCCAGGGTCTCCTCGAAGGCATAGAACGGCTTATACGGGATCTCCACGGATCCCCAGTAATGGACTAACTGCCGCTGGTCCAGGCCGTTCGGGAAGCGGTCGAACCTGGCCCGGGCCAGGGCGCGGCCGGCGTCCAGTTTCTCCTTCTCGCCGTCGTCGATCCGCATTGGCACCGGCAGGATCCTGATGTTCCTGTCGCGGTATCTGTCATCGATGTGCCGGGCGACCGCCGCGGCCCCGTCGATGCTCTGGTCACTGAGGGTGAAGCAGTCCACGAGAATATCCGGGAAATGAACCGTGCAGATATCCGCGATATCACTTAACCCCGTGCGGCTGTCGATCAGGGCATAGTCGTAGTGGTGCTTCATGTCGGCGCGGAGCGCGTCGAAGAACTGTCCCCCGCCTAGCCTGTCGTAGAAGGTGTCCCAGTCGAAAGAGGAGACCGCGGAAGAGTAGTCGCGGTTCTGCCGGCCAGCGGAGATGAAGTCCAGGGTGCCTTCACCTGGGAACAAGCCCCAGCTGAGCGAGACCGCGTGGGGCAGCACCCTGGCGTACTCCAGGTGCCAGTCCCCGGGGCGCTGCTCCGCGCGGGTGGCGGCCCAGGCGTAGTCGGTAATGAGCTCGATGACGCCTGGTGTGGCACCGATCGCCGAGGCGTCGAGGAACGGGTGGAAGAACTTGTGCAGGCCCGGAGACTCCAGGTCCCAGTCGACGACAAGGACTTTCAGGCCGTTACTAGCGAGGATCCATGCGGTATTGGCCAGCGCCATGGTGCGCCCGGTGCCGCCCTTGTACGAGTAGAAGGTGACGATCCGGCCGTCATGGACTTCGCTCATCGTGCTCTCCGTGTCTGCCGGGGTCCATGATTGCCTCCGGCCCGCTGAGCCTGGGCCGCTCGATCACGGGGCCGTCGGGCGGGTAGGCATGGGCTCGCTTGAGGTATTGCCGGGTCGCGGCGCTTACCATCGCTGGCAGGGCCATGCCGAATTCCTCGAGGCTCGGAAGCCCGCCGACGGACGTCCTCGACGTAATCCGGCCATCGGCTAGCTTGCGGCGCAGGGACGCGTCGAGGCTGTGCTTGAGCTTGTTATCCGCCTCCGCTGTCTCGCGGTCCTGGCGGTTCCACGGCACCATCACGCTGACCCATGGCTTGCCGAGTTCGTCGAGCTGCCGGAGTGACTCCTGTCGGCCGGGGTCCGTGGTCGCCCACGCGTCGACGAGCAGCAGGCCCGGGCAGGTCGGCGGCTCGTCGGCCAGCAGGTCGCTGACGCTCTCGTCAAAGGAGTCGACCTCCGGCCGGTAGCCGAGGTCCTTGGCGAGGGCGGCGGCGTGCTCCGCGATCGGCCGTACGGAATCCGGGCGGTAGGGATTCCACTCGCGCGGGGTCGGACCGTAGTAGAAGTCGGTGCGGCCCTCGGGGAGATCGGTGGCGTGCGGGGCGACGACCGTCACCCGAAGCCGACGGTCGCGCTGATAGCGATCTTGGAGGCCAAACGCGCTCTCCAGCGACTCGTAGTCGACAGGCGTGGCTGGGGCGATGCGGGTGCGGTGCGCGACCTCCACGATCCGGCGGGCGAGCTGGTACACCGCCTCCTCGTACTCGCTCCGGTACCGGGACAGCCGGATGACGCCGTAGAAGCCATCTACGGAATACCGGTCACCGAACGCCGAGTGGTCGAACTGGATGGACCGGGCGGCCTCGGGGAGTTCCGCCGGGCGGACCGGAACCCACAGCGCCGGGACGATCGCCTCGACGTGCTGCGCGCTCCGCGCGATGTGGTTCTGGGCACGCCTGGAGAAGGCGAACCACTCCCTGCCGCACTGATCGCTGGCGAAGTAACGCCTGGAGTAGAGGGGTACGAAGACGCGGCAGGTTGCCAGGGCTTCGGCGAGCCGCCGCGGCCAGTGGCTGCCCGCCCGTAACTGCTGGTCCATGAAGCCGACAGGGACCCCCTGGGGCAGGCTGGTCAACTGCAAGATGTGCTCACATAGGTCATCAAATAGGTCGACAACCCATTTATCGGGATTGCCCGGAGCGCTTGGATCATGCCTTGGAGTGTGCGCATAGCTCAGGAAGAAGTAGGGTGTGTCGCCGCCAGCCTGGGGAGACTGCCCTGAAAGCATCCGCGCCCCCTTCCGGCTCCGTCGCCGGATCACCCGATCAGCCGAAGACTCCACTATATGGAGGCCGGTTATGTATGAGGAGTCTCCTGCTGGACGTTTCCATGATTTTTGCGCGGCTAAGGCCCCGGGCCGGCGTACGGCGAAAGTTAGGCGGACTGCTACGTCTCCAGGCGGGCGCGTCCTGCCCAAGCGCGATGGTGGTCCTCGGCCAGCCCCCGTGCGGTGGCGACCGCGGCGTCAGGTACTGGCTCATCGAGCCACGCGGTGATCGTCGCACGCATCCCCGCGACGAACCGCTCGCCGAGAGCGGTCAGCGAGCCCGAGGCGGCCAGGGTCGCGATGGCCTCAGCTGTCTGCATGCGCCAGCGGGCGAAATGCGCTGCCGCGATGGCGGCCGTCGGTGCTGGTGCGATGTGCTGGCGCTTGCGCCAGAAGTCGGTAACTGCAGTATGCGCATAGGTACCTTGCAGCAGACCCTCGAGCGGGCGCGGATCGTCCCGCCAGGGCGCGTAGAACAATCGCGCGTCGGCCTCGTCGTAGAGATCGAACATGTCCATGACCGCGCCGAGCTTCACGTGCTGGAACTCGTGCATCAGCAGCAGTGCGAGGATGGTCTCGCTCGCGGGGAGCGCTACGCCGACAGCCCCGAAAGCATGCCGTGCGGTGGCGCTCACGTCGCGGCCCGGGGCAGCGCCGGTCAGCGGCGTGATCGTGGTCAGCCCAGCGGCGAGGCCGGGGGCATAGGCACTGTGGTCCCGCGTGATCAGTTCCCACGCACACTCGAACAGCCGCTGCCAGTCGGCCGCCTGCTCGTCGGTCAGGCGGGCCGCGGCCGGCCACTGATGGCAATCCCGGTAGGGATCGGTATCCTCCAGCGCCACAGTGAGGCCGTCTGCCGCCAGCAGGCGGACCGGCTGCCACGAGACAGTACCGGCCTGGGGGGACGACCCCCCAAGACCCCCCGCAGTCGCGGGGCCGCCAGCGGCCAGCTGATCGGCCGGCGCGTCACTGAGCGTAACGGCCCACTGGCCACTGCCCGCCCGCACCGTGAACCCGCCTGGCTCCGTCTCGATCATCGCCATGCTGACTTCTCCGGTACTGAGTCGCCCCACCGTCGGCAGGTGCACCGCACCATCCCGGACCGGAACCGCCAGCCGGGCAGCCATGCCGGACCGGATGGCGGCCGATGCGGCGATAGCGGCGAGGTGGCCGAGGTCCGCGGCCAGCGAGATGGCATCGGTGCCGGCATCGCTCAGCCCGCGGAGGCAGCGTACGGCCCATACCCGGACGTAAGGATGGCCGAGCACCCTGTCGAGGGCGTGCGGATCGCCCTGATCGATCTGCGTGAGCAGGTCCCACCCTGCCAGGAACACCGACGGGCTGAAGCGGGCGCCGACGCCGGAGCGGGTCCTTACGGCATCGCGCACTGCGGCAAGCAACGCGCGCCGGAGGCTGCGCTGCGATTCGGCCAGCTGCCCGACGGCCGCGGTACCACCGAAACCAGCTGCCAGGGCATCGATGTCCCCGCCGGGCATGGTGTGAGCCGGACGGCTCTCGTAAGGGCCTGGTGGTGGCTTGATCCGGCGCTGGACGTGTGTGATCAGCTTCATCAGGTCCGCGCAGTAGACGGAAGGATTGGCGAATCCGGTACCGGTCCGGTACCGGTGGGCATAGAGCCCGCCGCCGCAGCTGGCGACCACCGGACAGGCTTTGCAGGTACCGCACAGGCCGGCGAGCCCCTGCTGGCGGGCGACGATGCCGGGATGGCCCGCCACCTCGTCCAGCGTGTGGGCGAAGACATCGAACCCGGTGCCCGGGGCACCGGCGAACGCGGTCTTCAGCGAGTCCGCCTGTTCCAGGGAGCCGTCGGTCTCGACGACGATCAGATCACTCGGGCCCAGGCCGATGGCCTCGGTCAGGCTGATGCCACCGCGGGTAGTCTGGATGATCGACTCGAACAGGCGGACAGGGACAGGCTGCCTGTCGGCGGTCCACCGGTCGAAGATCGCGATCAGCCAGTCAGCGTAGGCCGTGTCAGCGTGGCCCGCGTCAGCGCCATCGGGCCTGGGCGGCGGGTGGTCCCACGTCCCATGCGGAAGCAGGAAGTCGATTATCGGCGGGTCAAGGGCGAGAAGAGATTCATAGACAGCCAAGGGGTCGTTGGCTACGTCGATCGTGCAGAGCAGTCCGGCATACAGTGCACGGAACCGCTCATCGCGCAGTCGGCCGATCCCGCGGATGACTTTGTCATAGCTGCTGCGACCGTCGGCGTACCTGCGGTGTCTGTCATTGGCGGCCCGGTCACCGTCAAGAGAGACCCCAACCTTGATCCCCTTGGCCGCGAACAGCTCACAGAACGTGTCGTCCAGCAGTACCCCGTTGGTATGGATCCGCACGTCAAGATCGCAGATCCCGTCCAGCGCACTGCGCAGCGCATCAGCGATCCGTCCCAGCCGGGCAGGACCGGCCAGCAGCGGCTCGCCGCCGTGCAGCACGACGTGAACCTCGGCCAGCCGGTGCGTCTTCGCATGCTCGGCGATGCGCGCGGCCACCTGCGTAATCGTCTCGCCGGACATTACCGTCGGGCGGCTGCGCCAGCTCTGGTCGGCATGTTCGTAGACGTAGCAGTGGTCACACGCGAGATCGCACCGGCTGTGCACCTTCAGGACGAACTGCCGGAAGGGTACGAGGTGCCCACTCATCCCCGGGGCGTTTCAGATCAAATGCACGAGTTGAACGCTGAGACAGGAGTCCGCCGGGTATCCAGTCCCCCTGGAAAGATCCTCTGCACGGTCTTGTCTAGATCGATGCCAGCCAACGTGCTGACATCCGTGAGCGGGATATTGCGAAAATCAGCTAGGCCTGACATGAATTCTGCGTCCGGTGTGGTAAAAGCTTCCATTGTTCAACCTCACATAAAGACAGAAAAGAACAACTGAAGTCATATCAAACGGCAACTTGTAGTCTCGCAGACATGACTGGCTATGCGCGATGCGCCAAACCTATCGCATGCGGGGGGTGATCGGGGACTACGTAACGTAATCGTCATGTGCCGGAACATCACCGTCATCCGATGGACCCCGTGCGCATTAGACGAGCTGGGGTTAGACCCTCGCGGCGCCGAATTTGCCGTGAAAGGCCGTAATTTCATGACTGACCTCGTGTGCAAGCCGGTGATCATTCTGGCCGTTGGCCTCCGCCGAGCCCAAGAGGCTCACAAGCCTCGCTGCCCCGCCTGGGTCGGCTGACGTGCTGTCACTGGCAAGTGTACTGCGTGGCTGTCCTGGCCCCTGACGACCCGGGCCCTGACGGCGAGCCCCCGGAGGGAGACGAGCCCCCCGCGGGGGTGGCAGCGTTAGCGGTGGCAGCGTTAGCGGCAGAACTCCGGGCGTGCTTCGTTGCCTTTGGCGTCGGCTTGATGAGCGGCTGATCGCTGCGCAGGTCCGCGAACAGCTGGCCGGCCGGCCGGGTATCCCAGAGCACCGCCGACTCGCCGTCGGGAGTCTGATAATCCACGTTGGCGAGCGGTACGGTGGTGAACGCGACGTCGCTGGTGGATATCCCGCGCATCTCGTCAGCGAGGGCGGATACGTTCAGCCCCCTGTCGACCTTGACGGCCGAGAGCGCCGCGCTGAGGAAGCTGGCAAGCTTTACCGGGTTGGCCAGCGTGCCAGCGCTGATCGCCTCGCTGAGCGCAGAGGAGACAAGGCGCTGCTGGTCCTGGATCCGCGCCAGGTCCGACGTTGCGAAAGAGTGCCTGTCGCGGGCGTACTCCAGGGCGGTGATGCCGTTCACGTGATGCCTGCCCGCGGCGAGGCTCAGGCCGCTGTATGAGTCGTCGACCGCCTCGGGCAGGCAGACGTTCACTCCGCCAAGCGCGTCGATGACCTTGACGAAGCCGAGGAAGTTCACCTCGACGTAGTCGTTGATCGTTAGGCCGGTGGCCTGCTCGATCGTCTGCACCATCAGCGCGGGGCCGCCGAGCCCGTACGCGGCATTGATCTTGCTCATGCCGTGGCCCGGGATGCTGAGCCAGGAATCGCGAGGCAGGCTGACGACGGTCACCCTAGTGTGATCGGCGGACACGTGGACGACCATCATCGTGTCGGAGTTGGCGCTGACGTCGTGCCCTACGTGCAGCAGGTTCTGCTGATGCGGGCTCAGGCCGTCGCGCCGGTCCACGCCGGCCACCAGGAGGGTGAGCGGGCCGCTGGCGGGCGCGCCTGCCGTGCCCGCGCTCACCCGGCCTACCTTGCCGTTCACGTAGCCGGTGAACGCCCAGGCGCTCACGGCGACGAGCAGCACAAGCGCCGACATGGCACCGCTTGCGACCAGCATGGCCCGCTGCTGCCTGGCCTTCTTGCTCCCGGTGACGCGGGCCGACAGCCGGTGCTGGGCCACGGACGGGCCGGGCCCGCGCCGCCGCGGGGACGGCTGACCGGGCGCACCAGCCGGGGGGAACGGAGCGTCGTTGCCACGGTCAGTCATCGGTCGGGCCCCCAATACCGCTGCTCACCGTAGGCTAGCGCGTTTCCCCCACCGCATCGTGATCCCGGGCCCGGCGCGGCGGCCTTTCATGATCGCAGCCAGTGTCATCGACCACCTCGCTCAGCCGGATTCCGCGCACTGTAGAACGAGGTTCGGTTGTGGGGAAGCCCACGTTTCCCTTCTGGGTTACTAGTAGGTACTATGTCCTATGTTACTAGCGGGTAAGGATCAGGGCGCCCGGTCTGGCGAGCCCCGGTCTGACGAGCAGCGGAGCTTTCCATGGGGCATTACAAGAGCAACCTTCGTGACATCGAGTTCAACCTCTTCGAGATGCTGCGCCGCGAGGATGTCCTCGGCGCGGAGCCATACCCCGACCTCGACGGGGAGACGGCACGGGGGATCCTCGAAGAGGTGAACAGGCTGGCCAGCGGGCCGCTCGCCGACTCCTTCGCTGACGCGGACCGTAATCCGCCGGTCTTCGACGCCGCGACGGGCTCGGTGCGGCTGCCCGGCTCGCTGAAGAAGTCGGTCGGTGCCCTCATGGACGCGGAGTGGTACCGCCTCGACCTGCCGCCAGGGCTTGGCGGCACGGGGGCGCCCCGGTCGCTGAGCTGGGCGGTGGCCGAGCTGATCCTCGGCGCGAACCCGGCGGTCTGGATGTACGCGGGCGGCCCCTCGTTCGCGTACGTGCTGTGGCTTGTCGGCACGCCCGAGCAGAAGCGCTTCGCCGAGCTCGCCATCGAGCGCAAATGGGGCGCGACCATGGTGCTCACGGAGCCGGACGCCGGCTCCGACGTGGGCGCCGGCCGGACAAGGGCGATCCCGCAGCCGGACGGCAGCTGGCACATCGAGGGCGTGAAGCGCTTCATCACGAGCGCGGAGCATGACGCGGCAGAGAACATCTTCCACCTGGTGCTCGCGCGACCTGACGGCCACGGGCCAGGTACGAAGGGCCTGTCAATGTTCCTCGTGCCCAAGTACCTCGCCGGTCCCGACGGCGCGCTAGGCGAGCGCAACGGGGTCTACGCCACCAACCTCGAGCACAAGATGGGCCTGAAGGGGTCTACCACCTGCGAGCTGACGTTCGGCGCCTCCCGCCCGGCGGTCGGCACGCTGGTGGGCGGCGTGCACGACGGCATCAGGCAGATGTTCATGATCATCGAGACGGCCCGGATGATGGTCGGGACCAAGGCGATCGCCACGCTGTCCACCGGCTACCTGAACGCGCTCGACTTCGCGAAGAGCCGGGTGCAGGGCGCCGACCTGACCCAGATGACCGACAAGACCGCGCCGCGGGTCACGATCATCCATCACCCTGACGTCCGCCGCATGCTCATGTCGCAGAAGGCGTACGCGGAAGGAATGCGGGCCCTGGTGCTCTACACGGCCACGTTCCAGGACGCGATCCAGGTCGCGGCAGCCGAGGGACGCACGGATGATACCGCCGCCGAAGTCAACGACCTGCTGCTGCCGGTTGTCAAGGGCGTGGGCTCGGAGCGCTCGTACGAGCTGCTGACGCTTTCCCTGCAGACCCTCGGCGGGTCCGGCTTCCTGCAGGACTACCCGATCGAGCAGTACATCAGGGACGCCAAGATCGACAGCCTCTACGAAGGCACCACCGCCATCCAGGCACTCGACCTGTTCTTCCGCAAGATCGTCAGGAACCAGGGCCGCGCGCTCGGCTACCTGACCGGCCAGATCAAGCAGTTCGCCGCGAGCGAGGCCGGCAACGGGCGGCTCAAGGCGGAGCGAGCCGCGCTCGCGGCCGCCGCCGACGACGTGGAGGGCATGCTCACCGCGATGGGTGGCTTCCTGGCCACGGCGGTGGAGCGGCCGGCCGAGGCATACCGTGTCGGCCTGAACGCCAACAGGCTGCTGCTGGCCCTCGGCGACCTGCTGATCGGCTGGCTGCTGGCGCGGCAGGCCGAGATCGCGCTTGCCCGGCTCGACGAGACCGGCCCCGCGGGGAAGGACAGTGCGTTTTACACGGGGAAGGTCGCAGCCGCAGGCTTCTTCGCCGCGACCGTCCTGCCCCGCCTCGCCGCGGACCGGAAGATCGTGGCGGAGACCACCCTCGACCTGATGGAGCTTGCGGAAGACGCCTTCTGAACGGCTGCGACCTCGGGTGCTGTCAGAACTCGTACTGGGCCGCGGCGCGGTGGGAAGTGACGGGAAGGATGTGCTGCCTGATCATGTCCCGGTGCTCCGCGTTGTCGCGGTAGGCGCGGTAGCCGTCCGCGTCGTCGAAGTCGGCCACGATGGCGAAATCGGAGTTGCCCTTGCCGAGACCAGCGTCGGGTCCGATGTGGAAGGCACGCATCGCAGGCACGAGTGATGGCAGCCTGCCCACTTCCTCCGCCACCCGCCGCTTCTCCTCGTCGGTCGCCTCCGCCGTCCAGGTGAGCAGCACCACGTGCCGGATCATCCGTCCTCCATCCGTCGCTACGCCTCAGCCTCTCACGCCTCACGCCACCACCTGAGCGCAATGGCTGTGGGCGGCGCGAGCCGGGCTGGCGGGGTTCCTACAGGCCCAGGTCGTCTAGTTCCTTGTGCAGGTCGGCCCGTGGATTGGACGTTCCGGGCTTGAATGCCCCTGTTCCTCCGGTGACGGCAGGCGCCTGTCCCGGGCTGCCCTTGCCAGCCTGGCGCTCGCGCTTGGCCCGGGGGAGCGAGCCCCCGACGCCCCCAGCAGAAGGCGCGCGCCGGGAACGGAGGAGCCATCCGCCGAGTACCCCGCCGACCAGGCCGCCCATGTGGCCGAGCCAGCTGACGTGACCCGCCGCCCCGGGTATCGCTCCCGTCACGAGGTAGGCGAACGAGAGTGCCATCACAAGGCCGATGAGGGCGTCGATAAGATTCCGGTCGATCAGGCCGCGCACGACGACGTAGCCGAAGTAACCGAAGATAATGCCGCTGGCGCCTACGCTCACCTTTCCGCTGCCCTGGAAGAACCAGACGGCCAGGCCGCTGGTCACCGCGACGAGCAGGGTCAGGGCGAGGAACCTGACCACGCCACGGTAGGCGGCGAGCAGGCCGAAGACGAACAGCGGACCCGAGTTCGACTCGATGTGATCCCAGGTGAAGTGCAGGAACGGCGCCGTGAAGATGTCCGGCAGATGGCTCACGCTGCGGGGAAGGATCCCGTAACTGAAATCGGGCTGGTAGTGGTCGGCCCAGTTCACCACCTGGATGATCCAGATTAGTGCGATGAACCCGACCATCAGGAAGAGCGCCTTGCGGGCCTCGGACAGGTCTATCTCCGCCTGGTGCGGCGCCCTGCCTCTGGATGCCGCGCCTTTGGATGCCGCGGGACCGAGTGCTCCCGGGCTGGAACCTAGCTGACCGGTCATGGCTGCCTCCCACGGATTCCCCGGGCCCCGCGCCCCTCGCGCGTCAATCGCGGGCTTGTATTGCAATACACCATTGACCGCGGATTGGCGCAACCGCGGCAGGGCACGTTCGCACCGGCGGGCATCAGGCCCAGGCGAGCATCCGCAGCGGATCCTCCAGCATGGCGCTGACGTCGCGCAGCACGGCGGAGCCGAGATCCCCGTCGACGATCCGGTGGTCGAAGGAAAGCGCGAGCGTCGTGACCTCGCGGACGGCGAGCTGGCCCTCGTGCACCCATGGAGCCTTCCTGACCTGGCCGAGCGCAAGGATCGCCGCCTCGCCGGGGGTAAGGATGGGGGTTCCCGTATCCACCCCGAAGACGCCGACGTTGGTGATGGTGATCGTGCCGTCCCGCAGGTCCGCCGGGCGGGTCTTGCCCTCGCGCGCGGTGGCCGCCAGGTCCGCGAGCGCCCTGGCGAGCGACGAAAGCGGCAGGGCCTGGGCGTCTTTGACGTTGGGCACCACGAGGCCCCGCCGCGTGGCCGCCGCGATACCCAGGTTGACGTAGTGCTTGACCACGATCTCCTGTGCGTCCTCGTCCCAGGAAGAATTGATCATGGGGTTCCGGCCGGCGGCCACGATCAGCGCCCTGGCCACGAACAGCATCGGGGACACCCGGAGCCCCTCGAATTCGGGCAGCTCGCGGACCCGCCGCACCGCCTCCATCGTCGCGGTCACGTCCACTTGGAGGAACTCGGTGACGTGTGGCGCGGTGAAAGCGCTTGTCACTGTGGCGGCCGCCGTGTGCTTGCGGACTCCTCGGATTCCGATGCGCTCTTCGCGAGCGGAGCCGGTGACCCCCGTGGCGGGTACGAAAGACACGGCGGCCGACGGGACGGCGGTGCGCGGCCCGGCAGGGTATGACTCTTCCGATGATCCCGAACGGAAGCGCGATGGCGCTTGCGCCGCGGCCTGCACGTCGTCCCGGGTAATCGAGCCGTCCGGGCCGCTGCCCGCCAGTTCTGCCAGGTCGATTCCGAGATCCTTGGCAAGCTTGCGGACGGGCGGCTTGGCGAGCGCTACGGGTCTTGTGCCATCCTGCGGTCCGGCTGCGCCGTTGCCGGCCGGGGCGGTGCCACTGCCGGGTGAGCCACTGCCGGGTGAGCCACTGCCGGGTGAGCCACTGCCGGCTGACGCCGGGCGCGCGGGGCGGGCGGGCGCGGCGGCAGCCGCGGGAGCCTTCCGTGCGCGCCGGGTGGTGGGGCCGAGCTTGACGCCGTAGCCGACGAGCACCGCCTGACGCTCCGGCGCCTTGGCAGGGCCGCCATCGCCCTGCTCGCCTGGGGGGACGACCCCCCAAGACCCCCCGCTGGGGGCATCGCCTGGGGGGACGACGCTTCGCGCCCCCCAGGACCCCCCGCTGCGGCCACGTTCGGTATCCGGCTCTTCTGTGGGCAGATCGGGCACGAGGTCCATTTCTCGCGGGCGGGAACCCCGCGGGGGGCCCTGGGGGGCGGGCCCACCGGGATGGCGCTGCGGTGCGGGGGCCAGGGGAACGTCCGGTCCGGCGTCTGTTCCGCTCACGTCCACGGAGATGATGGGGACGCCGACATCCACGGTCTGCCCTTCTGCCGCGAGCAGGCCGGCTACGACCCCCTCGTACGGGCAGGGCAGCTCGACGACCGCCTTGGCGGTCTCGATCTCGACGATGACCTGGTTGATCGTTACCCGGTCGCCCGCCTGGACATGCCAGCGGACGATGTCCGCCTCTGTCAGGCCCTCGCCGACGTCAGGGAGCCTGAACTGCTTGAGTTCAGTCATCGCGGCCTCCTCAGTAGGCGAACGTGCGGTCGACGGCGTCGAGCACCCGGTCCAGGTCGGGCAGGTAGTGCTCCTCGAGCCGGGATGGCGGGTAGGGCGCGGAGAATCCGCCGACGCGCAGTACGGGCGCCTCCAGGTGGTAGAAGCACTCCTCGGTAATCCGCGCCGCGATCTCGGCGCCGAGGCCCGCGAACACGGATGCCTCGTGCACGACCACGCACCGTCCGGTCCGCCGCACGGAAGCGCAGATCGTCTCTGTGTCAAGCGGGGACAGCGAGCGCAAGTTGATCACCTCGATGCCGCGGCCATCCTGCCGGGCCGCGATCGCGGCCTCCACGCAGGTCCTGACCATGGGGCCGTAGGCGAGCACGGTCACGTCCGGCCCGTCGATCACCGTCCTCGCCGTGTCGAGAGGGAGCGCGTCGGCCAGGCTGGCCGAGGTGTCCACGTCCCCCTTGTCCCAGTACCTGCGCTTCGGCTCGAAGAAGATCACCGGGTCATCGGAGGCGATGGATTGCTGGATCATGGCGTAGGCGTCAGGGGGATCGGCGCAGGCGACCACGCGCAAGCCCGCGGTATGCGCGAAGTATGCCTCTGGTGACTCGCTGTGATGCTCCACGGCGCCGATGCCGCCGCCGCAGGGGATGCGGATCACGACGGGCAGGCTGACCTGCCCGAGCGAGCGGAGCCGCATCTTCGCGAGCTGGCTCACGATCTGATCTACGGCGGGGAACACGAACCCGTCGAACTGGATCTCGCACACGGGGCGGTAGCCGCGCAGTGCGAGCCCTATCGCGGTCCCGACGATGCCGGACTCGGCGAGCGGGGTATCCACCACCCTGCTGTCGCCGAAATCCTTCTGCAGTCTGTCGGTTACGCGGAACACGCCGCCGAGCTTGCCCACGTCCTCGCCCATGACGAGCACCTTGGGGTCGCTCTCGAGCGCCCTGCGCAGTCCTTCGTTGATCGCCTTGGACAGGGTCAGCGTGCTCATCGGGCCGCGCCCTTCGTCTCCTCGTCTACGAACGAGTCCAGGTAGGCGGCATACTGCTCGCGTTCGCCATCGAGCAGCGCGTGCCGCCCGGCATACACGTTCTCGAAGATGGCTAGTGGCGAGGGGTCGGGCATCTCCAGGCAAGCCCGGCGGACCCCGGCGCCGACCTGGGCTGCCTCGGCGTCGATGCGCTCGAAGAAACTGGCGTCGGCGGACCCGGTGCGGACGAGGTATGCCCTGACCCGCTCGATGGGGTCCTTCAGCTTCCACGCCTCCAGCTCGCTGGCCAGCCGGTACCTGGTCGGGTCGTCGGTGGTGGTGTGCGCTCCCATGCGGTAGGTGTACGCCTCGATGAGCGTGGGGCCCTGCCCTTCGCGCGCGGCCTGCAGGGCCTTCTTCGTGACGGCGAGGCACCCGAACACGTCGTTGCCGTCGACCCTCATGCCGGGGAAGCCGAAGCCGCGTGCCCGCTGGTAGAGAGGGATGCGGCTCTGCCGTTCCAGCGGTTCCGAGATCGCCCACTGGTTGTTCTGGCAGAAGAACACGACCGGGGCGTTGAAGACCGAAGCCCAGATGAATGCCTCGTTGACGTCCCCCTGGCTGGTGGCGCCGTCACCGAAATACACGATGACGGCCTCGCCGTCCTCCCCGACCGCGCCGTCGCGCTGTATGCCCATCGCATAGCCGGTCGCGTGCAGCGTCTGGCTGCCGATCACGATCGTGTACAGGTGGAAGTTGTGCTCCGTGGGATCCCAGCCGCCGTGGCTGACCCCGCGGAACAGCCCGAGAAGCTTCATCGGGTCGACCCCCCTGCACCACGCCACGCCGTGCTCGCGGTAGGTGGGGAACGCCATGTCGCGGGGGCCGAGCGCCCTGCCTGATCCGATCTGCGCGGCCTCCTGGCCGAGCAGCGAGGCCCAGATGCCCAGCTCGCCCTGGCGCTGCAGCGCGATTGCCTCTGTGTCGATCCTGCGGACGAGGACGAGGTCTCTGTAGAGCCCCTGGATGTCCTCGGCCGTTAGCTCGAGTGGATAGTCCGGGTGCTGGATCCGCTCGCCTTCGGGCGTGAGGAGCTGGACGAGCTCCTCTGCGGCGCCCTCCCGCCTGGACAGGCCGGAGGCTTCCGGTGCGGCGGCGGCCGCACCGTCGGTTTCGACGGTCACGTGCCACTCCTTGCGTGCTCAGGGCCGGTTCGCGGGATCGCCACAACCAGCCGGCTGGCCGCCCCGGGCTCCGCTGTGACGGTACCCGAGACGGCATGATATCCGGCGGACCTGGACGGGCTGTCCTTGGTCCGCTTCCGTCATCGTGACAGAAATTCGCCGCATCCGGCTGGCCCGGCCCTGGCTGGTCCTGCCTGATGGATCCCGTGGATCCCGGTTGGCCGGCCCGGCCCGGCCTGGCGGCATGGCGTACGCTGCGTGCCCGGTACTGCCCGTCCGTGCGGACGGGGACATGGCGCCCTGGGAGGGTACGTGGCCCGAGTTGTCGTTGATGTCATGCTCAAGCCGGAGATTCACGACCCGCAAGGCGAGGCCATCAAGAACGCGTGCCACCGCCTGGGATTCGGTCAGGTCGCTGGCGTCCGGCAGGGTAAGCGGTTCGAGGTCGAGCTCAGCGGCCCTGCCGACGATGCCGCGGTGGCGATGATCGCCGAGCTGGCGGGCGAACTGCTCGCCAATCCGGTGATCGAGGAATTCACCCTGCGCACCGGCTGACAGCGCCCGGCAGCCCGCGCGGCCGGATCCCGGCCGCACCCAGGGCCGCGTCCGCCGGGCGGCGCGGATCATGCCGCTGTACCCGGAGAACACCAGAAGTTCACGATTACTAACGCCCGGGTGGGGAAAGGTTTTGAAATGTGGCGAGGTTGAGAAGTGACGCTGGGGCTTGCGGGGGCAGGTGCGTGCCCAGGTGACGGATGCCGGGGAGCCGACAATGGACGTGAAGTTCTGCCTCGTGTTCCCGCGCGAGGCACTGAGTGTACCGGTAATACGAAGAGTGCTCGGCGATACGCTCCGTGCGATTGGCGTGGATGAAGACTCGGTAATGGATATCCTCCTCGCCGTTACCGAGGCCTGCACGAACGTATTGCGGCACAGTGGCCACTCGCGTAAGTACGAAGTGACAGCGAGTGTCGACCGGGCAGGCTGCCTTGTCGAGGTGGTGGACAACGGGCGGGGGTTCGATCCGGTGGGGCCGCGGTTGGCGCACGGCGGTGGCCGTCCCGCGCCGCGTCCCGCGCCGTGGCATTCCCGCTGGACGGGCCTGGCAGCCCGCGGCAGGGGCGCGGCGCCGTCGGGGTCTGGGGAGGTCACGGGGAGGGCCGTGGCCGCCAAGGACATGCCCGCTGCGGGGGGCGCCGGGGGGCGCGAGGCGGCGTCCCCTCAGGCTAGCGCCGCCGCCGCGGCTCCCGCTGGCGGGCTTGACGACCAGGACATCGCGCAGCTCCCGGAGTCGGGACGCGGGCTGGCCATCATGCAAGCATGCGTGGACGACGTGACGCTGCACAGCGGGCCCGGCAGGGGCACCGTCGTCTCGATGCGCAAGCGGGTCGCGTGGCGGACCGACGCGCCGCTCACGCACCTGTCCGCCGCGGGGTAGCCTGTCGCTCGTGACGGTCCGGGTAGGAGTGATCAGCTTTCCCGGGTCGCTCGACGACGGTGACGCTGCCCGTGCGGTCACGCGGGCGGGCGGGCACCCGGTTCCCCTCTGGCATGCCGAACGGGAGCTGCACGGCGTAGACGCCGTCATCCTGCCAGGCGGCTTCTCCTACGGTGATTACCTGCGCTGCGGTGCGATCGCGCGTTTTGCGCCAGTCATGGCGGAGCTGGTGCCCGCCGCGAGGGCGGGACTTCCAGTCCTTGGTATCTGCAACGGCTTCCAGATCCTGTGCGAGGCGCACCTGCTTCCTGGCGCGCTCACCCGCAACGCCGGGCTGCGCTTCATCAACCGCGACATGCGGCTTCGGATCGAGAACGCGCGGACGCCATGGACCCGCGGGTACGCACCCGGCCAGGAGATCGTCGTGCCGCTGAAGAGCGGTGAGGGCGCGTACGTGGCCGATGCGGCCACGCTGGCCGGGCTCGAGGCGAACGGCCAGGTGACTGCCCGATATCTCGGCGGCAACCCGAACGGATCGAGCGGCGGCGTCGCCGGAGTGTCCAACGAGGCGGGGAATGTGGTTGGCCTGATGCCGCACCCGGAGCACGCGGTTGACGGGCTGACCGGGCCGGGCGCCGACGGTCTGGGGTTTTTCACGTCCGTCCTCTCCATGCTGGCGGCCTTGTGATTGGCGGACCCGTGGTTGGCGGACCCGTGGTTGACGGCATTGTGAGCCCAGCCCTGTGAGCGGCCAGGACACGGTCGCGCGCGCCGCGGCGACCCCCGCGGAGCCCCAGCCCTATGCCGCGCTCGGCCTCACCGTGCCCGAATACGCGCGGATCAGGGAGATCCTCAGCCGGCGCCCCACCGACGCGGAGCTCGCCCTCTATTCGGTCATGTGGAGCGAGCACTGCTCGTATAAGTCGTCCAAGGTGTACCTGCGTCAGTTCGCGGAAAAGGCACCGCAGACAACCGCGCTGCTGGCCGGCATCGGGCAGAACGCGGGCGTCGTGGATATCGGCCAGGGCTACGCGGTCACTTTCAAGATCGAATCACACAACCACCCGTCCTTTGTGGAGCCGCATCAGGGCGCGGCCACCGGGGTCGGCGGGATCGTCCGCGACATCCTCGCGATGGGCGCGCGTCCGGTGGCGGTGATGGACGCGCTGCGGTTCGGCCCGGCCGCCGCGGCGGACACCCACCGGGTGCTGCCCGGCGTTGTGGCGGGGATTTCCTTCTACGGCAATTGCCTTGGACTGCCAAACATCGGCGGTGAGCTGGCATTCGACCCGTGCTATGCCGGGAACCCGCTGGTGAACGCGCTGTGCGTGGGGGTCATGGGGCACGGGGACCTCAAGCTCGCCACCGCCCCCGGACCGGGGAATAAAGTGATCCTTTTCGGCGCGCGGACCGGTCCTGACGGTATCGGCGGCGCCTCGGTGCTCGCGAGCGCCACGTTTGGCTCCGGTGACAGTACCAGCCTGGGGGGACACAGCGCCCCCCAGGGGACACCCCCGGACCCCCGATGGCCCAACACCCCCCGCAGTACCAGCCTGGGGGGACGACCCCCCAACACCCCCCGCAGTACCGATCATCGGGGCAGCGATGCGGCGAAGCGGCCGAGTGTGCAGGTCGGCGACCCGTTCATGGAGAAGCTGCTGGTGGAGTGCTGCCTGGAGCTCTACGCCGCCGGCCTCGTGGTGGGCATCCAGGACCTCGGCGCCGCGGGCATCTCATGCGCGACCACCGAGCTCGCCGCTGGCGGGACTGGCGGAATGCGGGTCCGGCTCGACGCGGTGCCACTGCGCGATGAATCGCTGGGACCTGCCGAGATCCTGATGAGCGAATCGCAGGAGCGCATGATGGCGATCGCGGAGCCCGGCCGCGTCGAGCGCTTCATGGCCGTGTGCGCGAAGTGGGATGTGCAGGCGACGGTCATCGGCGAGGTGACGGATACGGGCCGTCTCGAGATGACCTGGCGTGGTGAGGAGATCGTGGACATCCCGCCAGGGACCGCCGCCGACGAGGGACCGGTCTACCGCCGGCCCGCCGCCCGCCCGGCCGGACAGGACGCGCTGGCCGCGGACGATCCGGCGGTGCTCGACCGCCCCGCGGCCGGCGCGCCGTTGCGCGCTGCGCTGCTGTCCCTGCTCGCCTCGCCGGATCTCGCAGACAAGTCCTGGGTCACCCAGCAGTATGACCGGTACGTGCGCGGCAACACCGTGCTCGCCATGCCGGATGACGCCGGCCTGCTGCGCATCGACGAGGAGACCGGTCTCGGCGTGGCGCTTGCCACCGACGGCAACGGGCGTTATTGCAGGCTCGACCCCTACTCGGGCACGCAGCTCGTGCTTTCGGAAAGCTACCGGAATGTGGCCGCCACGGGTGCGCGCCCGCTGGCGATCACGAACTGCCTCAACTTCGGCTCGCCGGAGGACCCCGCCGTGATGTGGCAGTTCGCCGAGGCGACGGCGGGACTGGCCGATGGCTGCGCGGCGCTCGGGATACCCGTAACCGGCGGGAACGTGAGCTTCTACAACCAGACCGGCGGGACCCCCATCCATCCGACCCCGGTGATCGGCGTCCTCGGCGTCCACGACGATGTGCGGCGGCGGCTGTCGATCGGGTTCGGCCCGGATGACGACGTGACAGGGGCGAGCGTGGTGCTGCTCGGCCGGACCAGCGCCGAGTTCGGCGGCTCGGCGTGGGCGCATGTGGCGCACGGCCATCTCGGCGGCCGGCCGCCGAGGGCCGATTTTGATGCCGAACGGAAGCTGGCCGCGGTGCTCATCGCGGCGGCGGCCGCCAGGTTGCTCGCCGCCGCGCACGACCTGTCAGATGGCGGCCTCGCGATAGCGCTCGCCGAGTCGTGCCTGCGCGGCGGCCGTGGCTGCCAGGTGACTCTTCCCGGCGATCCGTTCACGTACCTGTTCAGCGAGTCGGCCGCACGCGCGGTGGTCGCTGTGCGGCCAGGCTCCGTAGCGGCGCTTGACCGGCTGTGCGCGGATCATGGTGTCCGGGCCGAGGCCATAGGCGTCGTCGGCGGCGACAGCCTCCGTGTCGAGGGCTGCTTCACGATCCCGCTCGGCGAGCTCGCGGAGGCGCACCAGCGTACGCTGCCTGCCCTCTTCGGCTGACGGAGCCGCACCGGCGGCCGGGCAGACCTGGAGCACGCGCTAGAACGCGGACCAGAACGCGATGAGCTGCTGCCACTCGGCTGAGCTGCCGCAGGGCCGCATAACGGGGGCGGTGCCCGGACGGGTCTGGCCGGCGGTCAGGCACTGGCCGTCGGCTGCACTACGCAACTGCCAGTAGCCACGCCCGGAGGCATCCTTGCCAAGGTAGGGATGTGCCCAGCGCTGGCTGACTCCGACGCCGCACGTGACCAGCCCCGCGCTCGCCCGGCCGCGGCCGTACCAGGACGCCAGGCATTCGCCGTCAGGCAGATACACGAAGACGTAGCTTCCATCGCCCATCTGATCGGCCTGCCACTGCTGATCCTGCGCGGCCTGCCCGCTCGCCGCGGCGTCGGCAAAGGCCAGCCCTGCCGGTGCGGGAGTGAGCATCCGCACGGGCGAGCTAGCCTGCGGCCCGAGGTTGGCTAGCCCGACCGTCTGCTCGCTTGTGACGTTCGTCGGCAGCGGGGCGGCCTGCGGTGCGGCGGTGCCCGTTCCGCGGATGTACACGAACCCGGCAATGCCGGCGCCAGCGAGCAGCACGACCACGATCGCGCCGAGCGACCTGCGCTCGCGGCCCGACCGGCTTGCTGCCCGACGGCGTCCTTGCATACGGAACGCCTACCGACATCCTGAGTACCTTCGCAAGTGACATGCGGAAATCACAGGAAGTTACTTTCACGTAGGGCAAATTCGGTCACTCTGCGTGTGCGTCGGCAAGCCGCGCGGGTTTGTACTGGCCTGGGAGGACGACCCCCCCAATACCCCGCAGGCTCAGATGCCATCACCATGGTCCGTCAGGTACGTTCGGCTGCATGCCCGCACGACGCCCGGACGCCCGCGGTCCCGGCTGCGTGGCTACCGTGGCGAGTGCTCTCGACTCCGGCGGGCAGCCGCCCCCCGATGCGCTGCGCGTGGCCGTCCGGTACCTGCTCGACCTCCTGGCCGCGCGGGAGCCAGGCCGCGCCGTCGAGGTACGGGTACCACCGTATGCCGCCGTCCAGTGTCTCCCAGGCCCCAGGCATACCCGGGGCACGCCGCCGAATGTCGTCGAGACCGACGCCGTGACCTGGATCAGGCTCGCCACGGGCCGGCTGTCATGGGCGGACGCGGTCACCAGCGGAAGCGTCCGCGCCAGCGGCCCCCGCGCCGACATTTCCGCGTACCTTCCTGTCGCGTCCGGCCGCCTGACGTGCTCTCAATAGACTGACCGCATGGCCAAGCCCGATGGTTGCCTGCCGGATGCCTCTGCGGGGCGCACGCCGAGGCCAGGTCCTTCGCCGGGGGCCTTGGGGGGGCATCTCTCCGGGGCTGCGCTGACGGACGATCTGGACGGGGACCCGCCGCCACGGGACGCCTGTGGCGTGTTCGGCGTCTGGTGCCGCGGCGAGGACGTGGGAAAGCTCGCATACTACGGCCTGTACGCACTGCAGCACCGCGGTCAGGAGTCGGCGGGAATCGCCGTCAGCGACGGCAGCCGGATCGTGGTGTACAAGGACATGGGCCTGGTCGCCCAGGTCTTCGACGAGTCTGTCCTCAATACGCTCCGTGGCCACATCGCCATCGGGCACTGCCGGTATTCGACGACCGGATCCTCGGTCTGGGAGAACGCGCAGCCCACGTTCCGCGCGACGCCGTCGGCGAGCCTGGCGCTCGGCCACAATGGCAACCTGATCAACACCCTCGAACTCGCGGCGCTCCTCGACGACACGGGACCGGCGTGGCACAGCAAGATCACCGGAACATCTGACACCGACGTGCTTACCGCGCTATTCGCTGGCGCCCCCGCTGCCCCCCGTGCGACGGGCAGCCCTGTCGCTGACCCGGCTGCCGCCGTGCGGCCGGCCGGCCGGCCGGACAGCGTGGAGGAGGGGGCACTTGCGGCGCTGCCCCTCGTGCGCGGTGCGTACTCACTGGTCTTCATGGACGAGCAGACGCTGTACGCGGCTCGTGACCCGCAGGGCTTCCGTCCGCTCGTGCTCGGCAGGCTCGAGCGCGGCTGGGTCGTGGCGAGCGAGACCGCGGCGCTGGACATCGTCGGCGCGGCCTTCATCAGGGAGGTGGAGCCGGGCGAGCTGATCGCGATCGACGAGCGCGGCGTGCGGTCCCGTACCTTCGCCCCGCCCCAGCCGAAGGGCTGCCTGTTCGAGTACGTCTACCTGGCGCGACCGGATACCACGATAGCGGGCAGGGGAGTGCAGGCCACCAGGGTCGAGGTCGGCCGCAGGCTTGCCGCGGAGCATCCCGCTGAGGCCGACCTGGTGATCCCCGTGCCGGAGTCCGGTACGCCGGCCGCGATCGGCTACGCGCAGGCGAGCGGCATCCCCTACGGCCAGGGCCTGGTCAAGAACTCGTACGTGGGAAGGACGTTCATCCAGCCGAGCCAGACGATCCGGCAACGCGGCATCCGGCTCAAGCTCAACCCGCTCAGGGACGCGATCGCGGGCAAGCGGGTCGTCGTGGTGGACGATTCGATCGTGCGCGGCAACACGCAGCGTGCGATCGTGAGCATGCTGCGCGAGGCGGGCGCCGCGCAGGTTCACGTGCGCATTTCCAGCCCGCCCGTGGCGTGGCCGTGCTTCTACGGGATCGATTTCGCCAGCCGCGCGGAACTCATCGCGGGGGGCCTGTCCGTGATGGAGATCTGCACGTCAATCGGTGCCGATTCGCTCGGGTATGTCTCGCTCGACGGCCTGATCGCCGCGACTACCCTGCCAGCCGGGCGGCTTTGCCGCGCCTGCTTCGACGGCGAGTATCCGATCCCCGTCGCCGAAGCCGACCGCGGCAAGCACGTCCTAGAAGAGGCCCGCTCCTAACCCGCTACCCGCCTTGATCTTCTTCTTCGTCTTCGGCATCGTCTGCGTAACGGTCCGTCAGGTCCGCGTAAGAGGACTCGTAGCCCTCGTCCCGCTGGTCCTTCGCGACGCCCAGCTCCGCGCTCAGCCGGTCAAGGTCTGTACCGCCGCTGTTGTACTTGAGCTGGCGGGCAACCTTTACCTGCTTGGCCTTGGCTCGGCCGCGCCCCATTGGCTCGACCCCCTCGCACGTTTCGGAGCCCGGTCAGGGCCCTGCTCACTGCATTGCTGCTTGCTGGCTTTCCGCACAACGAACCGACCCGTCGCCTCTCCGCCATCGGGAATGCGGCGCGTGCCAGCTTCCGTACGGGTACAACCGTACCTGCTTTGCAGCCCAACCGCCTACGCTGATTGCCAGCCCGGCCAGTTAGGTGGCTAACGGAGTACCCGTTCACCCACCCAGCCAGATGCCGCGCAGCCTGCCTACCTCGGACATCCTCTGCTCGGCCAGCCGGTCGGCCGCGATTGTCGGCGGTACGTCCTTGTCTGCGGCGATCGCGAGGATGTTCCTCGTCGTCTCGAAGATGCGCTCTGCCCTGCCGCGTGCACGTTCGAAGCTGAAGCCGCCGAGCTCATCCGCGACCTGGATCACGCCGCCCGCGTTGACCACGTAGTCAGGCGCGTACAAGACGCCGCGCTCGGCGAGCAGCGTGTCGATGCCGGAGCGCGCAAGCTGGTTATTGGCGCCGCCGCACACGATCTTCGCGGTCAGCACGCCCACCGTCTCGTCGTTGATCGCCCCGCCAAGGGCGCAAGGGGCGTAGATGTCGATCTGCTCCGCGGCGAGCGCCTTCGGGCCGGATGCCACCTGGACTTCTGGATGCCTCGCGCGGACCCGCTCGACGGCACGCTCGCTCACATCACAGATCACGATGTCCGCCCCGGCCTCGGCAAGGTGATCAACGAGACGGTGCCCGACCTTGCCGACTCCCTCCACACCGACCCGGCGTCCTCGCAGGCTGGCGGAGCCCCAGAGATGCTCGGCAGCGGCGCGCATCCCATGGAAAACCCCGAGCGCGGTCAGCACGGAGGAATCGCCCGCGCCTCCGTTCGGCAGCGTCCGGCCGGTGACATGCCGGCACTCCCGCGCGATGATGTCCATGTCCTCGCTGCAGGTGCCGACATCGCAGGCGGTGATGTAGCGCCCGTTCAGAGACGCGATGAACCTGCCGTAGGCACGCAGCAGAGCCTCCGACTTCAGCTGTGCCGGGTCGCCGATGATGACAGCCTTGCCCCCGCCGAGGTCCAGGCCGGCGAGCGCGTTCTTGTATGCCATCGCCCGGGACAGGTTGAGCACGTCGGCGAGGGCGTCGTCTTCGCTGGGGTAGGGGTAGAACCGCGTCCCGCCGAGGGCCGGCCCGAGCACGGTGGAGTAGATGGCGATGATCGCCCGCAGTCCGGTCCGGATGTCCTGGCAGTAGACGACCTGTTCATGTCCGGCCTGGTCAGACGTCCCCGCTCCGCCATGAGGAATCGCGAACACATGTGCCACAGTGGTGACTCTCCTGATCGAGTCCCGCGTCCTCGTCGACACGGGATCTGGCACCAGCGTATTCAGGCCGCCCGGGGTGGGGCACTGACTATGCGCGGTGACGATCTCGTTATGCTCCGGGCACGCCTTTTGGGACCCCGATATGTCACGATGCGATTGTGCTGCCGTACGCCGCGTACCTCCGGGTCTATGAGCCGCTGGCCGCGTTCCCTGAGCCTGACAGGTCGCGGTGGGCGGCTTACGCCGCCTCCTCGACCAGGCCGCGACGCGCGAACGCGCTCGAGGCGGAGCACGCGGAGGCGCTCCGCCGGGTCACGGCCACGCCGCCGATCGTCGTCCCCGAGCAGGAGAGCGAGCACGCTTACGTCCGGTGGGCGGACGGGATCACTTACATCTGCCCGTGGCAGACGAGGCTGCGGTCGTGGCTCTCGCTCGGCCGTCTCCGCGCCTCTACGCGGCCACCCCTTTCTGATGCCTTCGCGCCGCAGCAGGCCGACAAGGCCGCGGCAGAGTTCGCCCGCGTGTACGGCGAGGCGCCGTCGATCCGTGTGCACGTCCAGACGAGCACATGGTGCGTGCCGCTCCCGTGGTTCATCCCGTTCGGCCCCGCGGAGCGATGGCTGGTGCTCGGCGCCGAACGTGAGGGGGACGGGGACGGGGACGGCAGGGGGCCGGCCACTGCCTCGGTGACCCGCACGCTCATCTACGCGACCACGATGGCCCAGGCGCGCAAGCGGGTGGCGCGGGCACTGGCGGCGGTCCGCCGTGGCCTGCGTGTCGGCCTGGCCGACCCAGGCGACGCCAGGCAGGGCTCGCTGCGTACCGAGGCAGAGATCGAGGAGATCGGGCGCTGGCTGGAGGAGTTCCACCCCCACTCCCTCGTTGAGCTTGATTACGGCGGCCTCGTGCACCTGTTCGACGATGACGCGCTCCGCGCGGACCAGTCGGTGGCCGAGATAGGCGCGGCGGTCAGCGGGCTGGCGAACGGCGAGGTCGAGCTCGCCGTCGCCATGTACCAGCGTGTGACGGCCCGGTGGCGGGCGCTCCAGGCAATCGAGCTCGCCAACTGATCCTGCGGGGCTTTGGGGGGTCGTCCCCTCAGGTAGGCGCTGCTGAGGGCTTTGGGGGCGTTGTGGCCAAGGCGGCACTCGGTGGCTACCAGGATCGTCCCGGGGACTAGTATTTCCGAATCTGCCACGTTGCGACTATACGTGTCGCTAGAATCACACAGCGTGACAGCGATCAGCGGAGCAACGGGGCAACCCCATACAGAAACTTTGCGCCTGGTGGTCGACTTGTCACCGGTGGTGATGGCAATATGGTCTCCGTGGGCCATATAGGACATCCACGACAGGCTCCCAATGGAGCGCCAGGCAAGGAACGAACGCAGGATCGCAGTACTGGTCCAGGAGGAGAGGCCGCACACATGTCTGCACGCACACCCGAGGCCGAACCGCTGCTTACGCCAGCGGAGGTCGCGACGATGTTCCGAGTCGACCCGAAGACTGTCACGAGGTGGGCGAAGGCCGGCAAGCTGACCTCCATCCGCACGCTGGGGGGTCACCGCAGGTACAGGGAGACAGAGGTTCGTGCCCTGCTCGCGGGCATCCCGCAGCCGCGTTCCGAGTGACACTCTGCCGCACCCGGACACCAAGTGCCAGGGGGGCAAGCTTGCGCCGGGCGCGCGTCACCATCGTGCGCCCGGCGACGGCCACCACGTCAGAACGCAGCCCTCGCCCGATGTCCGAGCGAAGGGGCGCAGGCGCCGGTGGCACGCGCACAACGGGAGGCGAGCCCAGCTGGGCTGATCTCCCGGCTGGCCCGCTCCCGGGCCGGACATGCCAAGCGCCGGGCCGGCCGGGTGCCGCCGGAGCCTGGCGGCGCGTCACAGGGAGCCACATGGCTCTGCCTGCGACGTGGTTACCCGCTGGAGATAGATCTTTCGCGATGCATAGTGATTGCTCGAAAAACGAGCAATCACCTGGGCGGATCTGCGTGTCCGCCATACTTGTCGAAGCGCCGGCCGTCGGGTGGGTGACAAGACGGTCGCGTGGTTTGGCATCCGCGCGCCATATGACACGGCGAGCGCTCGGGCGCATGCCGATGGGGTGAATAGCGATGTGCGTACCCGGGGCTCGCAAGGAACCGGTGACGCAGCGCGGCGTCGCTCTCAGGGGAGGATCGCACGATGCGTGATCCGGAGCTGGTTGCGCGTGCGCAGCGTGTCGCGGCGCAGCTGGAGCGGGCATGGGATCGCTGGCGTACCATTCACGGGCTGGCTACAGAGCCCGTGCAGCCAGCGGCAAGCTATGTGGGCTACTCGCTGGCGGAGCCGTGGGGGCGGCCCCGTGTGGTGATCGGCTTGGATGCTGACGAGGCGGAGCACCTGGTGGCCCTACTCGAACGCCACGAGTGCGGCGGGGGGAAGCAGGCGGCCGGCGAGCTGTCGCCCCTGCAGGACGGCGTGCTTTCCGCGCCGGCCGACCCACCAGAGGATGCGTCGCCGGAAGCAGCAGGAAGCCATGGCGAGGTACGGGTACCAGCCCAGATCGGTGCCGGGCCAGCGGGGTCCGGGCCAGCCGGGCCCGGGGGCGCCGGGGGTCCGGGGGATATCCCCCCCGGAGGTGCCCGTGCTGGAGGATCTGGGGGGGCGCGGAGCGTCGTCCCCCCTGGCCATGCCTCGCCGGGGGGGTCTGGGGGGGTCGTCCCCCCTGGCCAGCAGAGTCCCAGGGAAGGCACAGTCACGGCAGGAACCGTGGCCCCGCAGGCTGCTACGGCGGAGAGTCCTGGGGTGTCGTCGATTCCCCAGCTAGGCGCGGCGGGCCAGTGGGATCCGGATCGGTCGCGGTCTGGCGGTGCTTCCCTGGTCAGCCTCGGGGTGTCCCCCCAGCCAGGCACCTTCGTCGCGGAGGCGCCGTGTCCTCCCGTGCCAGCGCCGCAGGCTGCCGACGGACCTGGCGACCTGGCCCACGACCTGTCCGGCACCATCGCCATCGAACTGGCGGGGTGGGCGTCGGGTGAGTTGCCGGGCCAGGCGTCGGAGCAGCTCGCGGCGTGGGTGGCGGGCGGGGCGGCGCCAGCCCCCGCTGATCCACCGTGACTGGCTAGTACGAATGATCGTGGCGTGTGACCCGCGCTCATCGCGGGTCACATACCACGATCATGGAAGATTCCGCCGCCTGGTCTGGTCCTGACGCCGGCCGCGGTGCAGGCTCATCCGCCGACACGGGTCCCGCGCGGGCATTACTGCGGGAGACTGGCCACTGTGACCACTTCCGCGTACCGGCTGGCGGGCGCGAGCATGGCGACCGCGGCACTGTTCGCGGTCGCCGCATGCGGGGGTGCCCCGGTGCGGCCGGCGGCCGGTGCCGCGATCAGGCCGCGATCGGCGACCGCCCCTCAGCGCCCTACGGCGACAACGAGCCCGATGTCCAGCCCGGCCTCCCGAACTGCTCCAGCCGTAAGTACCTCACCAAGCACCGGAAAGTCCTCGCGCCCGCTGGCCGGCAAGGTTATCGCGCTCGATCCCGGCCACAACGGTCAGAACTGGGCACATCCCGAGATCATCAACCAGCTTGTCAACGTGATCACAGAGCAGAAACCCTGCGATACCACGGGGACGCAGACGGACACGGGCTACACCGAGCACGCTTTCAACTTCGACGTGGCCATGCGGCTCGCCGCCCTGCTCCGTCAGGAGGGTGCACGGATCGTGCTCACCCGGGCGGATGACGCCGGGGTAGGCCCCTGCGTGACGCAGCGCGCCGAGATCGGCAACCGTGCGCACGCCAGCGCGGCGATCTCGATCCACGCCGACGGTGGGCCGCCAGGCGGCACGGGGTTCGATGTGATCGCCCCAGGGCTTGTGGCCGGTTATACCGACAGGATCGTCGCTCCGTCGCGCCGGCTCGCCGCTGTTATCAACGGCGCATTTCACAAGATCACTGGCGAGCCGTACGCGAGCTACGTCGGGGACAACGGGATCGACATACGCACCGACCTCGGCGGCCTGAACCTCTCGACCGTGCCAAAGGTCTTCATCGAGTGCGGCAACATGCGCAACGCCTGGGACGCGGCGCGGCTCTCCACCGCGTCGTACCGTCAGCAGATCGCCGTGGCCCTCGCGGCCGGGTTCACTGCCTTCCTGGCTTAGGGCGTGTCCCGCGCGGGACACGCCCTAGGGCCCGTGAGAGTAAAGGACTTCTGAGCGTGGTTTCAGCTTAGCCTCAGGTCCAGCTGCCATATTGACCACGATGTGCGGACGGGCTGCGCATCTAGCTAGGGAGGCAAGCATCCGATGACACCTGGATCGTCAGGCTTGATGCCGCCGGATCCGGATGACGACGATGACCTGGGCACCCCCGTGCCGGAAGGAGCGGATGTGCTTACCGCGGGGAGCGGCGGGTCGGGACATTGGCGGCTCAGCCGCCCCGTGCTGCTCACCGGTGTCGCGGTTACCGCCCTCGTGGCCGGTGCGGGCGTCGCCCTCGCGGCAGGCAACGGGTCATCGTCCCCATCCTCCCCGACGTCGGCCGCCGCCGCGGCTGCCACGCCTTCGCCGTCACCGACCAGTCCTGGATCGCGCCCGCGGGTGGGTCGCGGGTTCGGTGGCATGTTCGGGGGTGACGCGTTCGGCGCCGTGCACGGCCAGCTCGTCGTGCCCAAGTCCGGTGGCGGATACCAGACGGTGGACGTCCAGCGCGGTCAGGTGACCGCGGTGAGCAGTACCTCAATCACGGTCAAGAGCGACGATGGCTTTACCAAGACCTACGCGGTGACGAGTTCCACAATCGTCGACGCGCAGCGAGACGGCATCGGCTCGGTCAAGACCAGCGATCAGGTGTCGCTCGAGGCCACAGTGAGCGGCAGCAGCGCGACCGCGGCTGATATCACGGACCTGTCCGGCCTGCAGTCGGGCCGCCACGCCTTCAACTTCCCCGAGCCCGGCACGCCGCCCTCGCCGGGGACGACCGGCTCATCGTACGGCTGACCGGCGGAGTCGGCCTGGGGGAGATCCCCCAGCCGCCCGCGGATAAGCGTCTGGGCCCGGCCCGGCCAGGCCCCGGGCCGAGCCCAGACACCAGTTCCGCGGCGCCCGGCCACCTGAATGCGACATTCAGTCACCTATGGTGACATCCGAGTCACATTCACGCCCGCGGCGTCCGGGGGCGCCAGCTGGACGGTGTCAGCTGGACGGTGTCAGCGACACGCCCGGTATTCGATAGGAATTTCGTACTCTGCGGGCGGACAATCTGATTCGTGTGGATCGCTGTCGTACCCGGGGCTGACCGGTCGGCCCTGCTGTGCGAGCTGAGCGGGGATGGCCGCCATCCCGCTCCCGTTCGGCATAGTGATCTTGTTGCCGCTGTCGCCGGTCATGAGCGGTCCGGTGGTGTGCGATGGATCTGGCCGTCCACCGCGGCCGTCGCGCCAGTCCTGCTGCGAGCCGGGGTCCGGGTCGCGCGATGTCACGATGTCGCGCTTACCGAAGCGCTCCTGCTCAGCCGTGACGGGCGGCTCGGCGAGCCGGTATCGCTTGCGGCGGCGTGGGCGCGGCTGCGGGGGATGCCGGTCCCCCCGGACCGGGCCGTCGCGACCGGCGGCCAGGGCGCGCTGTTCGAGCCGGGTCAGCCAGGGGTGCCTGAAGGCCCCGCGCTGCTCGATGCGCTGGCCGCCGTGCATGCCGATCAGCTGCGCCGGATCGGCGCCGATGAGCACCCGGCGCGGTTCAGCCTGCTCGCGGCCGCCGAATCGGCCGGCGGACTCGCGGCGGCCGAGATGAGTTTCGACGGGCTGCCGTGGCGGCCCGGCGTGCACGACGAGCTGCTGGCCGGCCTGCTCGGGCCACGACCCGCGCCGGGACGGCGGCCAAGGCGGCTGGCGGAGCTTGCCGACCGGATCACCGAGGCGTTCGGCGGGCGGGCGGTCAACCCGGACTCGCCTGCCCAGCTGGTGAAGGCGCTGGCGGCCGACGGGGTGCGGGTGGCGTCGACGAGGTCCTCGGTGCTCCGGGCCACCGACCACCCTGCTGTCCCGCTGCTCCTCGAGTACAAGGAGCTGGCGCGGCTGCACTCGGCACACGGCTGGGTGTGGCTGGACTCGTGGGTTTCCGGCGGCCGCTTTCATCCGGAGTACGTGGTCGGAGGCGTGGTGTCGGGGCGGTGGGCGACCCGTGGCGGCGGCGCGCTGCAGATTCCGCGGGTGCTTCGCCGGGCTGTTGTCGCGGACCCGGGCTGGACGCTGGTCGCCGCGGATGCCGCGCAACTGGAGCCGCGAGTGCTCGCCGCGCTTGCCGGGGATGGCGCGTTCGCCGCGGCTGCCGCGGAAGGGGACCTGTACGCGGCGCTGGCCGGCGCGTTCGGCGGGGACAGGGGCAAGGCCAAGATCGCGTTGCTCTCCGCGATGTACGGCGGCGCCGGAGGTGAGGCCGGGCAGTTGCTCGGCGTCCTCAGGCGGCGGTTTCCGCTGGCGGCAGGCTACGTGGAGCAGGCCGCCAGGGCAGGGGAGGAGGGGCGTGTCGTCCGGTCCAGGCTGGGGCGCACCTGTCCGCCGCCGTCGGTCAGCTGGCGGTCGCTTACCGCCGGGTTCCCGGATCCCGAGAGTGGCTGGGATCCGGGCGACGGGGCCGCGCCGGACTCCGGCGCCGGGCGAGGTCCGGCTCCGGGTGCCGGGCGGAATCCGCAGGCCGTGCGAGCGGCGCGAGCACGTGGGCGATTCACCCGGAATTTCGTGGTTCAGGCCAGTGCCGCGGACTGGGCACTGGTCCTGCTCGCCGGCTTGCGGCGGAGACTTTCAACGATCAGCAGCCCGAACGGGAGCCCTGCCGGGGGTCTTGGGGGGTCGTCCCTCCAGGTAAGCGCTGCGGGGGGTCTTGGGGGGTCGTCCCCCCAGGTAAGCGCTGCGGGGGGTCTTGGGGGGTCGTCCCCCCAGGCAAGCCCCGCGGCGGTCTCATCGCCTGGATCTGACTGGTCGCGTGGCGTCGCGCAGGAACCGCACCTGGTCTTCTTCCAGCACGACGAGGTGGTGGTGCACTGCCCGGAGCACCTTGCGGAGGCCGTTGTCGCGGCAGTGGCCGAAGCGGCGGAGGAAGCGGGACGACTGGTATTCGGCGAGACACCGGTCAGGTTCCCCGTGTCGACCGCCGTGGTCGGCTGCTACGCCGACGCGAAATGATCCTGCCGTTTGCCTCCTGGCGGCTACGTAGTCGGCTGCTTTGCGGACGGGGGGATCTCGGCGGTGCAGAACTTGCAGCGGCGGGCGGCGACGGGTATGTCGCTGAGGCACTCCGGGCACGGGCGCTCGGTGGCCACCTTGTGGCGCTCTGACCTCGCTGTCAGCCGGGTGACCGGCGCTACCACCAGGAAGTACACCACCGCGGCTATGACGAGGAAGGCCAGGATCGCGTTGATGAAGTCACCGTAGGAGAACTTGCTGTGGTTGACGGTGAAAACCAGGCTCTCGAAGTTGGGCTTGCCGCCGATGGCGGCGATCAGAGGGGTGATGATGTCCTTGACCAGAGCCGTGACCACGGCGGTGAACGCGGTGCCGATGACCACGGCCACCGCGAGATCCACGAGATTGCCGCGGAACAAGAATTTCTTGAAGCCGCTCATGTTTCCTGGTCCTCCCCTGACGGCGTTCTGCGTGATGGCGCGTCCGTGCCCCCGCGGGATTACGGAGCGTGCGACACGTTACCCATCAGGCGCGCCTCTCGCAGGGAAATCGCTGGCCGGCACGCGACGGGCGGCCAGCCGTCCGTCAGCCGGGCGGCCCTGAGGGTTAGCCGGGCGTCCCCGAGGTTAGCTGGGCGGTGCCTGCGGTGCGCGCTGCGCTTCACGTGTGGCGAAGGAAAGCCGCCAGGCTTCGTCGGCACGGCTCTCGATCTCAAGCACCCAGGTGAACCGCTGTCCAGGCACTAGCCGCAGGACGGTGTTGAATGCGATCGGCACGTTGATGTCGGTACCGGGGGCTATCCCGGCCGGGCGCCCCGCCTCGAACTGGCCGCCCACCTGGATCGGCTGATCTCCAGGCTGGCCGGGCTGCGTCACGGGCTGGCCGTCCTCGTTTACCAGGCGGAGCGTGAACAGGGTCTTCTCGTTCGTGTTCTGCCAGGGCACGTGGAACAGCAGCGCGATACCGCAGGCGATCGGTCCTGGGCCGCCAAACAGCCAGCCGCCGCCCGAGATGAATAGCTTGCCATCGGCCACCTGGGCATAGTCGGCCAGCATCATCGTCACCCTCATGTCTGCCGAGCCTAGACGGAGATGGCGGGTCGCCGACCCTCGCGGTTACTTTGCCGGGTGGTACTGGGGGTCATATGGATCGGTCTGCTGGATCTCCTCCCAGTATCCGGGCGGGCTGTACTGCGGGCTCCACGGAGCCTCGCTAGCCTCGCGCGTCAGGACCGGATACGGCGGATAGCCGGGATCGAGGATCTTGCCGTTGTCAACGAGGCTCCGCAGCGAACAACGGACGAATGCGGCATATCGGTTCAAATCGGTGGACACCCGCTCGCGGTACTGGCTCGGGACGGCGCCCTCCGCCGCGGTGACGACGAGGTGGACCAGCTTGCGGTACTGATCAACGCCCCCGGGAGCCCCGAGCATCGCCGCTTCGGTCCAGCATCCGTGCTGCAGGGCGAAGATAGCGTCCAGCGCCTCCTGCCTCGACTCTCCGGTCACCGGCACGTCCCGCTGGTCTGACCGGTATGAATGCGTGCTTGCACTGGTACTCAGGCCGGGCAGGACGCTGAAATACATCTGGACGCGGGCGATGCGCTCGAGCAACCCCCCTACCGCCACGACCCGCCGGTCATGTATCCGTATCTGCTCGGCGTGTTCCCGCTCGTGCCGCCGTACCCGCTCGGCATACTCCCGCTCGTCCCTAAGCCGCTGGTCGGCTGCCTCGCGCTCCTCACGCAGCCGGCGGTCGGCGTCGGCGCGCTCCTGCGCTGCCCTGGACCGCTCTCCGGCGAGAGCCCGCTCGGCCTGCTTGCGATCCTCGGCATGGGCCTTTTCGTCGCGGCGGCGGTCTGCCTTGGCGCTCCGGGTCGTCACGACCAGAATGACGACAGCGACAAGGGCAAGCCCGACGGTCCCGCCTGCGGTGAACGAGTCCGCCAGCGTAGTTCCGCCCGCGGCGGCTGCGGGGGCGATGCTGAGGGCCAACGACAACGGCATGGGGCAAGCGTAGGGTGTCGGCCCCTTGACGATCCGGCGATTGGAATCAGGCGCTAACCCGACGCTGCCTCAGCGGTCGAAAGCGTCCTTCCGTCGGAGGAGGTGCATCGCCTGGTGGGCCGAACGCACCAGCATGAGAACCGCGAAGTCCTGATCGAAGGTGACCTGCTCTCGTTACGTCTGTGCGGGTCACAGCCCACGAGGGTGTCGTGAAGTGGCGGGACGCCAGGCTTGCCGTCAGAACTGGCGCGTACCGTTGGGTGAGTGAGCGAGCCAGTGTTTAGTGTGCAGGCCGAGGACCGGCCGTCCTGGGCGGAGATCGTGCGCCATGCTGAGCACGGCGAGTCAGTCTCGGTTGTCGCGCACGGCGACCATGTGGCTGAGATCGTCCCATCCGGGGAACTCGACCGGCTCCGCGAGACGATCGAGGTTCTGTCGGACAGCGAACTGGTGCGTGACCTGCGCGAGGGGCTGGCCGACGCACGCGCCGGGCGCGTGTTCTCCGCCGGCCAGATCAATGCGGACCTGGCCGCCCGCCGCGCCACCGACGAATGAGCGACCCGTCGCCGTACGCAATCGACTTCACCCCTGCCGCCCGACGCGGGTTAGCCCGGCTCACCCTGTCGGGCGCGACCGCCCTGCACGAGCACCTGACCGGCCCGGTGGCCGACAATCCGCACCGGCTGGGGCAAGCCGCTGGAAGCACCGTTTGACGATGTCCGGACGACTCGGCGCGGCGACTACCGCGCCCTATATTCCATCAATGACCGGAAGCATGCCATCACTGTCCTGGCGGTCGCCCACCGCTGTGACGCCTACCGGCCACGGTGATGTATAACCGCATCTGTTTGGTGAGCCGACCGATCGGTACCCCTCTAGGTCGCGTAGCGCCAGGTGACGGCTATCGAACGGGGTGGCGACGTCTCGGTGGGCCGAACGCACCAGCATGCGAACCGCCATGTGCTAGTCGAAGGTGACCCGCTGCCGGTACGTCTGCGCAGGTCACCGGCCAGGAAGGCGGCGCGATGACCCGCGCCGGCACCGGATCGCAGGTCCCGCCCGGAGCGGGACCTAGCGGTTCACCACTCAGCGCGGGACGTCGATGGCATTGAGCTGCAGGGGATTCCGGGCGTGTTCGAGGGCGTGCTCGGCGTCGCTTATGGGAATCCGCTCCTGTTCGGTGCGCAGATACTTTCCCTCGGTGAGCTTGAGAGCGGCGAGCGCGCTGGCTTCCGCCGGGGTCAGCGTCGGGTCGGGTTGGTCATACCGGTCGAGCTTTTCTTCGACGCCCAGCGGTCGGTAAGTCTCAGTGTCATCTGGGGCCATGAGCAGGGATGCGAGCTGCGGGACCATGGCGCGGGCGCGGGAGAGGAGGGTGAAGCCGTGCCGGTCGAGGTCACCCCAGTACCAGCAGCTGTCATGCCGGATCCACGGGAGGCGGCTGAGGACGTCGAGGTGATTGCCCAGGGAGTGGATGACCACCAGCCCCGTCGTGTCGCTCCAGGCGAGGGCGGGTTCCTTGTTCTCCACGATGAGGACCGCATCGGGGCGGATCTGGAGGTCGGCGAGCTCGTCCACGGGGGCGCTGATCTGTCGCAGGCCGCCGACGAGGGCGCGCAGGGCGGGATCGGCAAGGACGAGACTGATCTCGCGGGGCAGGGGCCGCAGCCCCAGGGCGTCAAGGTCGTCGGCGGGGATGTCGACAGGGTCAGCGTCGCCGGTCGCCTCGGTGAAGTGGCTGGAGTCGGTGGGGACGCCAAGGCAGGCGAGGACCATGCCGCGGTGCCGGGCGAGCCACTTGGTGTGCATGCCCGGCACGGGCACGCTGCGCACGGTCAGCCCGGAGCGCGGGTGGGCTCGGAACCATGCGGTGGCGTCGAGCAGGGTGGTGAAGTCGTAGTCATCGACGTCGACGATGCGTGCCAGCCAGGGCCGCACCGCTGGCCCGGCCTGATGGTCGCGCAGCTGGCCCCACCGGGCACGGGCACGCTGCCAGTGGGCGGCTGTGTCGGGATTGAGACCGGCCAGAGCGGGAGTGTCGGGGATATCAAGATGGGTGTGGACGGGCTGGGCGCCGAACTTGGTGCGGATGGCGTGGGTGCGCAGGATGACATCGGGGTGCTGCGCGGCCCACTGACGCCACCGGATCAGCCAGGCGGAGACGTCACCGGCGCGGGCGGTGATCGCGGAGGCGGAGGGCGGATCGAGCGCCACAGCATACACGCCTGAGTCGGCGCTCAGGAGCGCGTCACGCCATACGCTGCGGTACCGGCTCTGCGCCTTCTCCAGAACGTAGTCGGGTCCGCGCATCAGGCCGCGCCCTGGTCGAGCTGAAGAGCCTCTTGGATAGTCATCGAATAGATCCGCACACCGTCGGGGTTGTCAGGGTCAGTGCTGATGTAGGCGACCAGGTCGACGAAGTCCTCGAACGCGGTGGCCTTCTCGCGGGGGGCGCCGATGATCAGCTGGAACCCCAGCTCCTGCAAAGCTCGCAACGCGCGTCCGGTGTAGTCGCTGTCGGCCTTGACGAATCCCTCGTCAAGCACCACGCAGCCGTACGTCGGGGGGGTCAGGCCGCCTTCGCCGAGGCGGTAGCGCAGCGCGCCGCCGAGGATGTCTCAATGGCGCGGAACGTGACGTGCTCACGGGCGTCGAACACGCTTCGCCGCCAGGACTCTCCTGCTCGAGAGGGGTCGGTCAGACGTTCCAGGCTCTTGCGCAGCCGCTTGAAGGATGCCTCGACCTTGGTCTCGTCATTGAACAGGTCCTCCCCAAGCGGGTTGTCCCGGGTAAAGGCCAGCACGACCTTCCGGAATTCCTGCAGGTTGCTGTTGGGGTGGTCGACCGGCTCGATCGCCAGGTGGGAGCCGTGCCGGAACGGCACCCCGGCCAGGACGGCGTTGATCGGGTCCAGGCCGCGGGAGATCTCGTGACGGTCGACATCGATCTGCTGCAGCAGGGTGCGCAGTCCCTGATTGAGGTCGGCGTCGACCTTCATCAGCCAGTTCCTGCGGGTGCGGGGCAGATCATCGGTGACCAGTTGCTGATGGATCTGCTCCAGCGCCGGCAGCGACTCGATGGCGTCGTCAACCTCACGCTGCGTACGGTCGTTGATGTTGCGGTACGCCCGGATGATCGCCAGCAGGGTGCGCTCTTGGGCGGCGCGGGCCGCGTCATGGACCGTGATCTGGTCCTCCAGGATGCGGGCGATTCTGATGTAGCTGGCCTGGACTTCGGCGTCGGTTCTCGCGTCGACATCGTGGCCGCTGAGTTCGACCCTGTCGAAGTCGGGCGCCGTGAACGGCAGTGACGCGGCTGCGGCCAACTCGTCCCCGGTGAGTGGCTCGTGTGCGTAGATGAGGTCGTTCGCGGTGTCCTGGGCTCGCTGAGCGGCGCCCCAGAGCAGGCTGAGCCGCTCGACGCGCTCCCGGCACTTGGTGGCCACGCTCTCGGCGTGGCTCGCTTCCTTTCGAGCCACTGTGTAGGCGCTGCGGCGGCCCCGCTGTTCCGGGGTGTCGGCCTGCTCGAGGGCGTCGGCCAGGTTGGCCAGGCGCCGCGTTATCGGCTCGAGGTCTAGGTCGGTCCAGGACAGTTCTTTCTGGAGCCGGTCTAGGTCGCCGATCTGGTCCTGTTCCGCCCGTGCGGTGCCGCGGGCTATCTCGACTCGCCGGGCGACGTCGTCGAACTGCCGCCGGAGACCGCCGAGCTCGTCCTCCAGCTCGGCGCGCAGAGCGCTGTTGTCGCGGCCAACCCATCGGTACCGGCGCGGGGCGTCCGCCTTGATCACCCGTCTGTTAGGGGCGGTGCGCATGCCAGCCCGCGTCACCCGGCCCACCACACCCGCGAGGCGGGGGCCTTCAAGGTCAGTGTCCTTCTCCACGCACAGGTAGGTGAACCGCTCCAGTTCCTCGCTGAGCCATCCCTGGTAGGGGCCGGTCGTGATATCCAGCATCGCCGCGACCGTCCCGGCCTGGTGGGTACGCACCGGCCGGTGCGCGACACCGGACACAAGCGTGATGTCGCCGCCGAGGTTATGGCTGTTGACCCAGGCCCGTACCGCTGGGAAGTCCTCTGCGGCCACCAGCAGGTCGCTGGCCAAGGGCCGGATGATCGTCAAGATGGCCCGCTCCCACCCACGATGCTCAAGCGGAATGTCCAGCAGTTCCCCGATGTACTGCAGCCGCCCGGCCGGGATCCTGGCCCCTTCGGCGATGAGCCGGCGCCGCTGGTCCGCGTCGTGCGGGATGTTGCCGGCCTGCTTCAGTACCTGCTCAAGCTCTGCCTTGAGCGCGGTGATGGCCGCCGCGAGCCGCACCCTCTCCCCGGCCTGAGCCTCGTACCCCTCGGAGAGCTGCTCAAGATCAATTGCCCGCGCGGCGCGCAGCTGGGTCAGGGCGCCCTGCAGCAACTCCAGGTCTCCGCTCGAGCTGGGCAGCACCTGGTCGAAGGCCTGCAACCGGGCGGTCATGGCTAGGCGGCGAGCCTCGATCGCAGCCTGCTCGTCCTGGGCCTGCTTGATCCGTTCATGGATTAAGGTCGCCTGATCGGCGCCCGCAGCCGTGAGCGCCTCGAGCGCGAGCTTCTCCGCCTCCTCTGCTTCCGATTTGCGCGTCTCTGCCTCTTGGAAGTCCTCTTTGGCCTGGGCCAGGTCGAGACGCACGTCCTCCTCACGGGTGCGCGCCCAGTCCAGGACCTTGCCCGCATGCCACAACTGCAGCCGGGCGACACCCGAGGCCGACGGCTGGGCCAAAGCGCGCTTGTCGGTGGCGTCCTGGCCGGCTGACCGGTACTGCTCGGCTACGACCTGCAGTTCCTTCAGCGTCTCTGTCTTAGTCTTGGCCAGCTCGAACTCGTCGTACAGGCGCGAGGCCTCTCGGTAATGCTCAAGCGTGACGTCCCAGCGACCCAGGGCACGCGGCTCGGTCAGGACGAACTCCTTAAACAAGTCGTTGATCGAGAAGATCCCCTTGGATGCCTGCGCGCGCCGTAGCAGATGCATCGCCAGTCGCTGGGACTCCTCCGTATGCCCCATCTGCAACACCCGCCGCATCGCGGCGTGCATCCGGGTCTGCCGGTGATCGACAAGGTCGCCACGGGCGTGATCGATCAGGTGACGCATCGACCCCTCCGACAGCGGTGGCGCCCCGGACCGAGCCGGCTTCAGCCCGTCCAGACGGGCCAGGTCGAAGTTGTCGTGCACGAACCCGTACACCGTGCTGTTGCCGATCGCGGCGTTGTCGGTGACATCCGTGCCCACCCACGCCAACCGGAAGGCGGTCACCCGCTTGCCAGCGCCGGCTGACCAACTGATCGCGGCGCCGCTGACGAAGCCCGCCCCGCCGGGGGGACGCAGATACGAGGGAGTGGCGGAACGGCCGTTGTCGTCCTGATGGCTCACGGTCAGGCCGCGGGCGTAGGTGTAGACCGTACGTTCACGCTTGCGGCCCTTATCGTCGCGGGCGGCCTGGTTGAACTCCTGCGGGTTCGGCATGATCACCGACGCCATGGCGTCCAGGAGGGTCGACTTGCCGCGGCCGGAAGGTCCGAGGATGGCTGTGCTGACGCGCCCGGCCCGCATCACCTGCAAGCCGGCGTAGCCGCCCCAGTTGAGGATCTGGACCTGCTCGATCCGGTACTGCTCAGCCGGGACCGTGCTCATGACAGGTCTTTCTCGCCGTATTCATTCCCGGCTCCCTCGCCGCAGTCATCGACGTCTTTGTCGCTGGCGAGGGCACCGTCATCAAGGTCGCCATCTGGGGGCGGCGATGATTCGGGACCGGTGGCAGCCTGGCTGAAGGCTGTCTCCAGGCGGCGCATCTCATCGACACCGACGAGGGGGACGACCACCGGGGCGATAGTGAACAGGTAGTCCACGGCCGGGTCGGGTTCCAGGATCTGCCAGGGTTTGATCAGGGCGTTGATCGCGGCGTCGACCCGACGCGAGAAGCGGGCGCCATCGCTGTCTCCCTCCTCACGGTAGGCACGCAGGAACTCACCGATCTGATCGCGGGTGACTACCACCGGCCCATCGTCCGGGTCAGCGAACGCGCACTCGCGCCGCAGGAAGATCAGCAGGAACGAGGCGTCCCGCGTCAGCGCCTTCTCACGGCGCAGCACGCGGGGGACGTCGTCACCGTCCTGCTGCCGCTTGAACGCGACCTCAGCCTCATGGTCGACGACCAAGTCGAGGTACATCTCATCCAGGCGGGCACGAAGGTCATTCTCGTAGGTCAGGATCCCTTCCCACGCCATGCGGTGCCGGGCCCTGGAGACGTACCGGTTCATCAGCAGGGACACCAGGGCACGCCGGGCCGGCTCCGGGAGCCGGTCACCGGCCGGGTCGACAAGATCCTCATGCTCGATCTCCATGTCACCGCCGATCCCTGCGTCGAGGTCGGGGCCGTCGCTCGTGCCCAGCCGCGAACTGCTCATCAGTTCTCCCCCGCGCGAATCGCGATGGGCTCGTGAAAAGCCAGATGCGGCAGCAGAACGGTCAGCTCATGCTCGCGTTTCCCGCTCAGCGTCACCTGTTCGGCAACCTCCGGGTCAACCCGGCCAAACCGAACAGCCAGGTCGAGCATCGTCACTAGCGACCCCAGGCGCTGGAACTCAGCCGGAGTGCGCTCAAACACCTCCGCGGCGGTAACCACGCCACGTTCGGCCACCAGGTCGTTGATGCGCTTGGCGACGGCCTTCGGACTCGTCCCCGCCGCCAGGCGCAACGCGGCCCGCTCCGCGACAGGCAGCTGACCGCCACCCGCGGTGACCGATACCGTCACGTTCTGCGGGCCAGCGTCACGCCACAACTGCAACTGGGAGACGTCCTCGACCCCGAACAAGCCAACGCCCAGGACATCGACGTCAAGCTCGCGGCCGCGACTGTTCGGGTCGGCCGCCACCCAGTCTGCCGCCGTTTCGAGTGCCAGTGACGACAGGGATAGCAGCCGCGCGTGCTGCCCGTGCGCGGCCCTGGTGAGGACGCGCCGCAGGGAACCGGTCCAGCGCACGTAGGCTTGCTGCACGTCCAGCTCGGCACCCATGAGCGTCGAGAACATCGCTTCAAGAGACTGTCGCTGAGCGGGGGTCATGCGCTCCCGCGCGAACGGCGCGACCAGAATCTGATCTAGGTCGCGCTGGATCGTCGCGGACTCCTCCGATGAGGACAGCATTCGCGCAAACCGCCGGTAGGCGACACCTTCTGGGGTACTCGCAAGAAGGTCATTCTCATGCAGGTACGACTCCACCATGTCGGCCTTTGGGGTCTCGGCCAGAGCATCACGAGCGATCACCTTATGCCGATCCTCTACCATCGACCGCAGCTGCCGGAAGTCCGCCGGAAGGCTGCGCGTCATCGCCAGCACCTCACGCAGCTGCTCACTCAACTGCCCGACCGTCGCTGTACCGCTCCGGCCCTCAAGCACCGCCTGCTTGCGCCGCTGCAGCTCGGCGATCTCCTCGTCGATGCGCTGCGCCTGCGCCAGCCGGTCCGGGCTGGTCATGTCCGCCAGCCGCCGTACCGCGTACGCGATGCTGCCCAGCCTGGCTCCCGAAACCGTACTCTCCCCTTCGGCGATCTCCCGCACGAACCGCAAAGCCCGCAGCGAGTACGGGGAAAGGTGGTACCGAGCGCCCGAGTCGCTCATCTCTGTGTCCAGCCACCGCTGCTTGACCCACCAAGCGCAACGCGAACTCGGAGACCGGTCCCCCTGCCACTCCTTGTCCTCCAGGGCCTCCTGCAAAGCCTCGGCGACACGCTCGTGGAACCACTCCGCCGACACCGACCCCTCAACAGGCTCGAGGTGCTCAGCGAACAAAGGGAGCACCCAGTCCCGGCTGTAGGCCCCCAGGAGCGTCAGCGTGGGATTCGCCGTTGAGATCTCACCCAGCCGGCGCGGCTCGACCGGTCCCCGCCCACTCACCACAGGTGGGCTGGGGGGTCGATGTCGACCAGGGGTCGCGTTGGTCCAGAACCACGGCCCAAAGGCCGGACGGGTGTCGGTGCCACCGGCCTGACTCTCACTCATGCCACTATCATGCCTACCACCGCCGACAATCCGAGTCCCCGCACAAGGGCCCCGTCCAACGCCATCAAGGGCGGTAGACATCGGCCCGATGGTCGATCCTGAGGACGACGACCCTGGGCGTTTCGTCGTCTATCTCATAGATCACCCGGTAAGACCCGCGCCGGGCGGACCAGAGCCCCGACAGCTCGCGGCGCAGTGGCTTACCTACACGGCGTGGCGCGGCCAGCAGGTCGCCAGTCAGAAGCTCAGCGATCGCGGCGGCAACCCGTTCTGGTAGCCGGTCCATGGCGCGCTGTGCCGGAGACGTAACTAGCAGTCCGTATTCAGGCGCCATGGCTCAGGTAGCGCCGCCGAACCGCGGCGATATCCAGGCCCTCCCCTCGCGCCGCCGCCTGCCGAGCCTCGGCTATCTCACGGACGGCGGCGGGGTCAGACAAGATGTCCAGGGTGTCCTCCAGGGCATCGAGGTCGTCCGCAGCGATCACGACGGCCTCGCGGTGCCCGTGGCGGGTGATACTGATCCGCTCGTGCGAAGCTGTCACTCGATCAACGACCTCAGACAGGTGCGCCTTCACCTTAGCCAGCGGCATCGTCTCGCTCATGACCATAAGTATGACCACTTTGGGTCTGCCGGTCAAGCCGGACTACCGAGGGTGATAACCGCATCCTGCCTGTGGCGAGCCGACCGATCGGTACCGCCGTTAGGTCGCGTAGTGCCAGCTGCGGGCCATCAACCGGGGTACCGATGTCTCGGTGGGGCGTCAGGGGCTCGAACCCTGAACCAACGGATTAAAAGTCCGCTGCTCTGCCATTGAGCTAACGCCCCGCGGCGCCGCTCGATCGGCGCCCCGGGGACGAAGCGTACCGATTTCGCGACGGAGCCGTCACCGTACCCAGCGGGCCCCAAGCGAAGCACACCCAGGAGCGCGGGAAATCGCCCCCGCACCCGAGCGTGGCTGGCTGGCGCTGACATGAACCTTTCGACCCGCCCCGGAGCGCAGTCCCGGCTGGCGTGGCCGCGACTGGCCAGGAGGCTCATCTGTACGCGGCATGCCCCGTGATCGCCTGGCCGAGCACAAGCTGGTGAATCTCCTCGGTGCCCTCGTAGGTGAGCACCGACTCCAGGTTGTTCTCATGCCTGATCACCGGGTATTCCAGGGTCACGCCGTTGGCGCCGAGAATCGTTCTCGCCTGCCTGGCGATCTCGATCGCGGCGCGAACGTTGGCCATCTTGCCGAGGCTGACCTGCTCCGGGGTCAGCTGGCCTGCCTCCTTCAGCCTGCCCAGGTGCAGCGCGAGCAGCTGGGCGCGGGTGAGGTCGGCGAGCATCCAGGCGAGCTTGGCCTGTGTGAGCTGGAACGCGCCTATCGGCCGGCCGAACTGCTCGCGGGTTCGCGCATAGGCGACCGCGGTCTCGAAGCAGGTCCGCGCAGCCCCGGTGACCCCCCACACGATCCCGAACCGTGCCTCGGCCAGGCACGAAAGCGGCCCCTTCAGCCCGCTCACACCGGGTAGCACCGCGTCGGCGGGCAGCCGCACGTCGTCGAAGTGAAGCTCGGAGGTGACTGATGCGCGCAGCGACAGTTTCTTGTGAATGTTCCTCGAGGTGAAGCCACGGATAGCGCGCGGGACGAGGAAGCCCCGGATGCCGTCTGGCGTGTCGGCCCACACTATGGCCACGTCGGCGATGGACCCGTTAGTGATCCACATCTTCGTTCCCGAGAGGGTCCACCCGCTCCCGTTCGGTATCGCTTTTGTGCTCATGTTCGCGGGGTCAGAGCCATGGTCGGGCTCGGTGAGGCCGAAGCAGCCGATCGCCTGCCCGTCCGCCATCCGGGGCAGCCACTCGGCCTTCTGCGCGTCGGAGCCGTACCGCCAGATCGGGTACATGGCCAGCGAGCCCTGCACGGATACGAGGCTGCGCAGGCCTGAGTCGGCCGCTTCGAGTTCGCGGCAGGCCACGCCGTACGCGACGGGACCCATTCCGGCGCAGCCGTAGCCGGTCAGGTGCATGCCGAGGAGGCCTAGCCTGCCGAGTTCAGGCGCGAGGTCGCGTGGGAGCGTTCCCGCCTCGAACCAGTCTGCGATGTGCGGCAGCACCCGGTCAGCCGCGAAAGCGCGCACCGTATCGCGGACAAGCCGCTCCTCCGCGCTCAGCTGATCTTCGATGCGGAGCAGGTCGGTGCCTGCGGGGCTGCTGACGGGTGCGTTCGGCGGCATGGCGGATCCTCATCTCTGCGCACAGGTCAGGGTATCCACCGGGTGATTCCGGATGTCCGAACCCCGTCAGGACGGGCATCATCAGATGTATGAGCGAGAGCAATGGCACCAAGCGGGTGTACCGCCGCAGGGAGGGCCGCATAGTGGCCGGGGTCTGTACCGGGCTCGCTGCTCACTTCGGCATCGACGTCAGCATCGTCCGGCTCGTATTCGTCGTGCTAACAGCCATCTGGGGACTGGGGGCACTGGTCTACGTGGTGGCCTGGGCGATCATCCCGGAGGAGGGGGAGGACACCTCGATAGTGGAGAGCTTCGTCAACAAGCGGCGCTCATAAGCCCTGGCTGGGGCGCTCGCTGGTAAATCTCTGTCCGGCGTCACTGGCGCCGCAGAGCGGGTGCGCATGGCCGAGATGACTTCGGCGCGGCGGTGCGCCCAGCCCATTGCAAGCAAGGTTGCCGCCGTGAGCCCGAGCAGCCCTGAGACGGCGACAACAGCCTCCGGGCCGATGGCCTGGGCGGCCGCTCCCGCGGCCAGGATGCCCAGGCCCTGCGCGGCCAGCAGCCCGGACTGGGCCACGCCGAACGCGCGTGCACGGCCCGATGCCGGCAGGTTCTGAACGAACGCGGCGGCGGCGGCGATCTGGTAGGCGCCGCCGATCCCGGCCACTCCCCAGAGCACCAGCACGGCCCAGAGCGGGGGGTGCAGCGCGCTGCCGATCAGCGGCGCGCAGGAAAGCATGGCGAGCCAGCCCATCATCCGCATACGGCCGGACGGGCGCACCAGACGGCCGAACACGAATGCGCCGGCCACCATGCCGACCGGCATGGCCGCCATCAGCAGGCCGACGGTCAGCGCCCCTCCGCCGACCGCGTGCGCATACGGCGCGGCCAGGCCCTCGGGAACAACGTAGAAGCCGGCCAGCCAGCCGAACAGCAGGAGCGTGCGCAGCACGGGATTGCCGAAGACGGCCGTCGCGCCGTCCCGGGTGACGGCCCAGAGCGAGGGCCGGTTCTCCTGCTCGCGCTGCGGTGCGGGGCGCCGCCTTGTCCAGCCCGAGATAATCAGTGCGGACAAGCCGAACGAGAGCGCGTCGAGCGCAAGCGTCCGGTGCGCATCAAGCGCCGCCACCACGGCCGCGCCCGTGATGAAGCCGAGGATCTGGCTGGCCTGGTACGTGATGTTGCCGATCGCCGAGCCGAGCACGAACTTATCGCCAGGGAGCACATCAGGCAGCAGCGCGGAACGTGCCGCCGAGAACGGTGCCCCGAGCAGCACGGTGCAGAAAAGCAGCGCGCACAGCCCCCAGAACGGCACCCGCGGGATGGCCATCAGCGCGACGAGACCGGCTCGCAGCACATCGCACGTGATCATTACCCGGCGACGGGCAAACAGGTCAGCGAGCCCGGAGAGCAGCGGGCCGCCGATGATCGGTGGCAGGTAGGTCAGCGCGTAGGCCAGGGAGGTCAGGAATGCCGAGCCGGTCTGGTGGTAGACCAGAATCGCGATGGCTACCTGGGCGAACTGGTCGCCCAGGTAGGAGAGGACCTGTGCGGCCCAGAGGCCGCGGAACTCACGGATGGCGAAGACCTCGCGGTAGGAGGCCTGCTGATCCGGCAGCCGCCTGTGCCGGCCCGGTGCCGGCCCGCCAGGTGATGCGGCATCGGACGGCGCGGTGCCAGGTGGCGCGGCGCCAGGTGGCGCGGCGCCAGGTGGCACCGCGCCCGGCGCAGTCCCGCGCAAGGTCTGGGCATGCAGTTCACGGGTTCCTTCCGGAGGAGCGGTCAATCCCGCAGGGTGCCCGTTCAGCGTGGAGGCTCGCGGGCGCGGCACCTCCGGCTTCCTCCCGATGCCCCGGTCCTGCGGCATGCGGCGGCCTAACCGGGCACCTGACGGCGGTCCCGCCGTGCGGACCGCCATGGCCTGGCGTGCCTGCTCATCTCCCTGGTCCCGGTTCGGGCTACTATGTGGACGACTGCTGCCGCAGCAACCAGCGTGATGACCGTTGCGGTCGTGAGTCACATTGAGTTGTACCCATGTTGCCTACCGTGTCTGATTACGTCGGTCTTCGCAAGGGGGCGTCAGATGATCCTGCCGCCCCCCTGGGCTCATCCGCCACGCTTTGCCGGTTGTGCTGTCCGTCCCCTATGCTGAGGCGGTCCCCGGACGGCGGGCGCCACGGGTCACGGCGGCGATGGCCGTCGAAGCCCTCATCGTCTAGTGGCCTAGGACACCGCCCTTTCAAGGCGGCGGCACGGGTTCGAATCCCGTTGAGGGCACCTGAGTTTCCGCAGGTCTGCGGGCTGAACGTCAGGTGGCCCTGACCTGCGGTTCTGCCGGTTTGATAGACCAGATCTGGCGCATTCGACGTGCGAGCCTTGTCGCCGTCTTTCGTCAGCTACTGGAGCCCGGCGCGGACGGACGTGATGCGCTGCGTGTTGAAGCCGAGCCAGTGCATCCGGCCCACGTAGCGCGCGTGCTCAACTTTGAGGCAGCGGTCCATGATCACCGTCACGCCGCCGTCCTCGGCGATCCGCGC